>Ga0073934_10003042_pt1 | contig 32232 bp, 23 predicted proteins | sample LarsenN4metaG_FD_76834 | JGI IMG/M metagenome (GOLD analysis project Ga0073934, IMG submission 76834) | Hot spring sediment bacterial and archeal communities from British Columbia, Canada, to study Microbial Dark Matter (Phase II) - Larsen... ...
CGTACCAGCGCGCCCCAACGTGCCGACCCACCCGCGTAGTCGGTCCAGGACAGCGGCGACAGCAGGAGCCACAGGGCGGGCTGGCTGGGGCTGGCCGACGCGTGGTAGTCGACGTACGAGTAGCGCGCCCGCGGCTGCTCGTAGCAGGACAGAACGTCCGCGCGCTGGGGCGGCCGGTCCGGCCGTCCGGCGGCAGGGCCTGGTAATCGACGATCTGGCCGGTCTGCTCGTCCACCTGCCACTTGCCCCACAGGGCCGTGTCAGCACGCTGTCGGAATAATAGTACAAAGCCAGGTCGTAGTACCAGTCGAAGTCGGTGCCGGGCGGGACGGCCGGACCACCCGTGTGCTCGGTTACTGCCCGTATGCGGAGGGGCGTTCGGACTTGAAGACGGCGGCGCGCGAGCAGCGGCCGTCGATGCGGGCCTCGATCGGCATGGGCAGGCGCAGGTGGCGGACCAGCTCGCTCTCGCCGGCGGCGGGCTGGGCGGCGAGCCATTGCCAGTCGACGAAGTTGCCGTCGGCGCGCGGGTTGACGGTGAGGTAGGCGGTGCCGGCCGAGGTGAGGTTGTGGAAGAAGTGGCTGCCCTGCGAGGGGTCGACCACGAAGTTCTCCAGGCTGGTCTCGACGATGACGCGTGCGCCGGCGATCTGCGGCCAGTTGACGGGGATGCCCAGCCAGGGGTTGGTGGAGCCCCAACGGCCGAGGCCGATCAGCAGGTAGGGGCGGTTCTCGGCCCGCAGCGCGTCGTTGAAGCGCCCGATCTCCTGCGCAATCTGCCGCGTACGGGCGGCGTCGAAGGTGTCCGGCTTGACGTACACGACGTCGTACAGGCCGCGGATCAGGCCGTTGCCCATGGCCTGCGTGCTGTAGCAGACCAGCTCGTCGCGCTGCCGGATGTCCAGCTCGACCGGCTCGGCCTCGCGTCCGGCGCCATAGGGCCGCAATTGCAGGATGGCGAAGCGCTTCGGCTCCGACTCCAGGTTGACGGCGAACTCCAGCTCGACCGGCCCGCCCACGCCCTGGCGGCCCAGCTCCAGCACGCGCTTGAGAATGTCCGCCAGCGGGAACACGCCCGACTTCAGCACGTGCGCGAAGGTCACCAGCCGCGGCCCGCGCCGGTGGATGCCGTCGTACAGGGCCAGGTCCTCCGGCGACCACACCGAGCCGACCGGTGCGAGCGTCCCGTGCCGCTCAGCCAGGTCGAGGTCGAGGCGCACGACGGCGGAGGCGGCGGGGTCGAGCGCGTCGTCGCTGCGGTTCAGGTCGATGGCATAGAAGCCGCGCTGCGACTGATCCAGGTAGGCTTCGGGCTCGGCCAGTTGCGGCAGCACAAGCGGGTGCGCCGGGCAGAAGCGCAGCGCCTCGCCGCCCTGCACGACGAGCCGCCCCAGCCCCAGCCCGACGACGGCGACACCGTCCTCCGGCTTCATGTGCCCGAAGGGGTAGAAGTTGTACGAACGGGCTACGCCGGCGAAGTTCGGATAGAAATACGGCTCGTGCGGCGCGCCGACGATGCGTTGCAGCACGACGGCCATCTTCTCTTCCTCGATGCGGTGCGGCGTGGCTTCCAGATAACGCCGGGCGGCGGCATAGAAGCTCGAGGCGTAGACCAGCTTGACCGCGTCGCAGAGCTGCAGCAGGCGTACGCGCTCGTCGGGATGGTTGTTGGGCAACATGTACGTGTCGTATACGCCGGCGAAGGGGTAATACTGCGAGTCCTCCAGCAGGCTGGAGGAGCGGACGGCGATCGGCAGGCGGACGCGCTGCAAATAGGCGCGCAGGTCTCCGACCACGCCCGCCGGCAGCTCGGCCTTGAGAAACACCTGCCGGATCCACTCGTCGCTGGCGTTGTAGAGGGCGGTGATGCGGAGCTGGTTCTCGTCGAGGAAGCGGTCGAAGACGTCGGTGCCGATCACGGCGCTGCGCGGCACGTAGACGCGAATCCCCTGCCAGGCGTGCGTCAGCTCATGCCGTTCCAGCAGCGCGTCGCAGAACGCCAGGCCGCGCGCCTTGCCGCCCAGCGACCCGCCCCCGATGCGCGCGAAGCTCGCGTCCGGGTCGAAGCGCTCGCGCGAGAAGTCCTCGACCACGCCGCGACGGGCCTGCACGATGGCCTGGTTGAACGACTCGATCAGGAATCGCCGCAGGGCCTCCGCGTCGGCAAACTCGGAGGCTTTCCGCGGCCGCAGCGCGCGCGCCAGGGCGAACTCGGTCCGCGCCCGCAGCCAGTTGGAGAAGTGGTTGCGCTGCGCGTGGTACATGAGCGATTCGCCCGGCACCGTCGGCAGCACGCGCAGCATGGAGCGCAGGTCCGCGGCCCGGGCCGCCTCGCGCCCGTCGGGCAGGCGGAAGACGAAGTCGCCGAAGCCGAAGTTGTCGAGCATGAAGGCCCGCAGGTCCTGCAGCAGTGTGCTGCTGCGCTTGTGCAGGAAGCCGGCCTTCACCTGCTCGGCCAGCAGGCGGTTCTGCGGGTCGGACGACTGCATCAGCACCGGCACGTCCGGGTTGTCGTTCTTGACGTGACGCACGAGCGCCACGCCCGCCGACGGGTCCATCTTCCCGCCGCGCACGAAGCTCACGTCCGTGATCAGCCCGAAGATGTAGTCGCGATAGCGCTCGTAGAGGGCCACGGCCTCCTCGTAGCTCTCGGCCGCCAGGATCTTGGGCCGGGCCCGCGTTCGCAGCAGCTTCTGCATGCGGTTGATGCCCTCCAGCATCACCGAGCGGGTCTGCTTGACCAGCTCGCCGTACATCAAGGGCAGCAGCACGGAGCGGTAGCGGACCGAGTCCTCCACCAGGATGATCACGCCCACCCCGCCGACCTTGGTGTCGTAGTCCGCGTTCCAGCGGTCCTCGATCAGCTTGATGATCGCCAGGAACAGCTTGGCGTCCCCGTGCCAGACGTACATGCCGCTGACGTTCATCTCGCCGCGCCGCTCGCCCAGCCGACCCAGCTCGAGTTCGTTGGAGATCAGCAGCACGACCGGCAGGTAGGGGGCGTTGCGGCGGACGGTGCGGGTGAACTCGAAGATGTCCATGTCGCCCAGGCGCAGCATGGTGATCATCAGGTCAAACTGCTTGCGGGCCAGGGCGTCCAGGGCTTCCTCGCCGTTGTTGACGCGCGTGACGCGCGGGGCGTGCGTCAGGCCCAGGTCGGCGAATTCGGAGAAGATCAACTCGCTGAGCAGGCCGTCCTCTTCGAGGATGAACGAGTCGTAGGCGCTGGAGACCAGCAGAATCTCCTCCACGCGCCGGTCCATCAGGTTGGGGAAGCGGCCCAGTCTCCATTCGTGACCGGACTCGTCGGCCGGCGGCGCAGGCGCGGGGCGCGGCTCGCCGGCCGCAGGCACCTCAACGCGGGTCGTACGATTCAGGTTCTCCATTCGCTCGCGTTCCGGGCGGAAATGCGTCGGCCGCTCGGGCCGCGATGGATTCTACGGCTCACGGCGTGCACCGAGAAGCGAGGCGGACCGGGCGGGGGCGAGCTTACGCGTGGTGCGGCGGGGCGCGATCGGCCGTCCAGCCGCGCGAGACGGAAACGCCGCGGCGCAGCAATTCGCGGTGGGCCAGACTGCACAAGCGTTCGAGGTTGCCGGGCCGGCCGGCCCGGGCGCGGTCCAGCGGGTCGGACCGGCCGAGGGTCGCGCCGCCAGCCTTGTCCAGATGCATGAGCGCGAGCAGGTCGTCCAGGGCCACGCGGTCGGCCCGCTCGCACAGCAGCTCTTCCAGCAGGTCGGCCGCCTGGCGTGCTTCCGGCGAGCCGGCTTCCCGCACCAACCGAATGAGCGACCCGAACGCCAGCGGCGCGACGTCCTGCGGGCGGATCGCGATGCCCGCCCCGGGGGCCGGCACGGCACGCTCGGGATTGTCCGCGGGCTGCGCGCGGAACCTCTCAAGGAGCTGGCTGGCGGACTGCCGAGCCGCTGGGTCGGGGTCTTTGAGTCGAACCGTCAGCGCGGTGGTCACGCGCCGGTCGCCGGCATCGCTCAGCGCCGCGGCCGCCGCTTCCCACACCACGATCGGCTGGGAACGGTCGTTGACGACCGCCAGCAGCGCGTCCGCGCCCGGCGCGCCGAGCCGGGCGAGGGCGCGCGCGGCTTCCGCGCGCAGGCTGCTCATGTGCAGCGCGTCCAGCAGCGGGTCGATCGCGGCCGCGCCGGCCGAGACCGCCTCGTCCCAATCCCTCTGCAGCACGGCCAGCAGCGCGCGTTGCCGTTCGTCGTGCGTTTTCCAGCCGAGCCGCTCCAGGCCCGCGGCCGCGGCCGACCGCACCGCCCACGACTCGTCCTCCAGTGCCGCGCTGAGCGTCTCGATGCAGCCCTCGTCGGCGACCCGTGCCAAGGCCGTCGCCAGCGCCTCGCGCACGGGCGTCTCCTGCGCGCCGTCGCGCAGCGCCGCCGCCAGCGCGTCGAGCGCCTGGCGCTGGCGAATCCGCCCGAGCACCTCGACGGCCTGAAGACGCGCCTCCCGTGAGCCGCGCTGCAGCACGTCCCACAGCGGCTCCACGGCGGCCACGCCGAGCGCGGGCAGGGCCGTCCACTCGTTGGAAACGATGGCGGCGATCGCCATCTGCCGGGCGTCCAGCTCCGGCCAGGCGTACTCGCGCAGCGCCCAGGCCGCGACCTGTCGGGCGCGCTCGTCCAGCTCAACCTCCTCCAGGATCGCCTTCAGCGCCGCGTAGGCCTCGCCGCCCATGCGGCCCAGCGCCTCGGCCGCCTGGCGGCAGGTGTGGGCCGTGCCCGTGCGAACGACCTCAGCCAGCAACCCGACCGCTGCCGGTCCCAGCCGCATGGCCGCCTCCCAGTCCTGGCTCACGATCGCGACCCGCGCCCGTTGCGCGTCGCTCAGCTCCTCCCAGGCGTAACGGCGCAGGACCGCGGCGGCCATCTGCCGGACGGCTTCCTCTTCGGCGTCCAGTGCGCTGGCCAGCGCCTGACAGGCCGTCGGGCCGCCGATCTGCCGCAGGGCATCGCTGGCCTCCTGCCGCACGGCGGCGACCGGCTCGTGCAGCACGAGCTGAACCAGCGGCTCCACGGCGCGCGCGTCGCCGATCGCGCCCAGCGCGGCGGCGGCTGCGGCGCGCATGCGCGCATCTTCGTCACCGAGCCGCTCAACCAGCGCCGGGATCGCCCGCGGGTCCTTCGCCTCGCCCAGCCGCTCGGCGGCGTGGAGGCGCGCGTCGACATTTCGCGAGGCCAGGCTGTTCACGCGCCACCATAACGAGAAGCGATTCATGGCCTGTCAATCCTGCTGTTGCCTAACACGTCGCTGAAGAACTCGCAAACCCGACGACAGAAACCTTCCCGCTCCCATGTCGGCCAAGGCGGACCGACGCTACGCCCTCTTTGGCGGCCTGTTTGGCGGCCTGCTCGAGCCGCCCGTCGCGACGATGCCCAGCGGCTGCACCCTCCGTGCAAAGGCCGGGACGGGGGCGCAATGATCCCGTCAGTCCATACCAGGCTCATCGGCCTGAGATGTGGGCAGGCTTAGCCGCCAGGATGCACCCGCGGGCGCCTGTCCGATAGTGGCTGCCGTGGCGCGTGACGCAGGCATCCGCCACCCCTGGCGCCGCGATGCCGAGCGGATCCCTGCTCCGCCACGGCCTCGCTGGCGCGAGACCGTGCCACCGAACCCGAAAGACGGAGGTAGTTTTCTGACGCTGTTCTACCCGAGAATCGAAGAATGACGGAGTACTAGGGCTGCTTGGTCATGTCCATGACCTGAACCCCCTCGGGGGCCTTGAACTCGAAGCGCTCCGGCTTGATCTCGGCGTTGAGCTTCAGGTCGCTGACCGTGCTGGTCATGAGCTGCTTGCCGGTCGCGTCGAAGCCGACCGACTTCACGTCCACGCCCATGTCCTTGCGGAAACAGGTGACCTGACGGGCGAGCGGCCCGCCGGCCGAGCCCTCCTTGGGAGTGGCTTCCACCACGTAGCAGTCGGCCCCGTCCACCTTCTCGTCGGGAAGCAGCTTGAGCGTCCAGTCCTTGCGGAGCGCCTCGAACCGCGCCTTGGGATCCCCGACCATGGCCGGCTCGGCCTTCATCTTCATCGCCTGCTTCTGGCCCATCGCCTCGGACAGCGTGTGCGCCACGTCCCCCTCCACGATCATGGTCGCGCTGGTTTCCATCTTGTCGGCCGGCTCGTCGCCCCCACGCTCCATGACGTTCTTCACGTCCACGCGGTACAGCACCTTCTCGCCGCGGCGCAGCCACTCCGTCGTCCCCTGGCTGACGGACTTCACGCGCATGCCGCCCATCTCCATGTCCTGCGTGGCCTTGAACGTCGCCGTGTACGACTTCAGCTTGCCGTACGCCTCCACCAGCTTCTTCTCGGCCTCCTCGAGCGTATCGGCGGCGGCCGGCGCGGCCAGCAAGATCGCCAACAGCCACCCGCCACTCCAACTCGCGCAGCGCAGCATCGCGTAGCTCCTCTGTTTGTCGGGTCTGGACCGCGCCGAATCCGCTCCGGCACGAATGACCCAGCATACCGGGCTATCCCCTCCCTGGCGAGTTAGAAAAAACACGCGCGGGGAAGCCCAGGGTCGCGACCGCCGCCCGGCGCGGCCGCATCTGTGCTCGTCATCGCGGTCGAGCCGGCAGTCGCATAGAATCCCCGTACCGGCCGCAGGCGGCCTTCAACAAGGTGCGTGGTTGACGTCCGAGCACCATGGCCCGCGAGCGCAAGCATTTCGACATCGACATCCGCGACCTGACCGAGGAGTACGTCGACGCGTGCGCCCGCGTGCACGCGGAGTGCTTCCCCGACAAGCTCGAGACGCTGCTGGGGTTGGAGTGCCTCCGCGACTGCCTGCGGCGGCGGTACATGAAGCCGCAGGGCGACTGTTTTTGCCGCATCGCGGTGTCGAAATCGGACGGACGGCTCGCCGGTTACGTGTACGCCGAGCCGATGCGGGCGGTCGTGTCCAACTCGTTCCTGAACCGCCCGATCGCGCGCGCCCACCTGCTGCGGCGGATCTGGCTGCGGCCGCGGCTGTGGCTCTACGTGGTCCGTCGCGTCTATCGGTCGTTGTTCCGCAAGACCTGGAACGAGGGGCTGACCCTCCACGGCCGGCCGGACTGGGAGGTGGCCAAGATGCTGGGCATCCACCCCGATTTCCGCGGCGGCAACGTGGGCGTGGAGCTGATGCTTGCCCACGAGCGCGACGCCCGCGCCCGCGGCATGACCCGCGTCTGCGGGCTGATCGAGCGGACCAACGTCAAAGCCGCCCGCCTGTACCAGTCGATCGGCTGGGTGTACACCTCGCCGGACTGGCAGAAGTACGACGTGTTCGCGATGCACAAGGACCTGACGCCCGCGCCCTGAACGAGGCACCCGGCAGGCTGGCATGCGGTAGCGCGTAGTCACCGGCAAGCGCGATGGTGTCGAGCCTTGCGCGACTGATCGCGGAACCCGATCTGCATCACGCTGAGACCTAATTGATCGGCGGTGGGGGCGTCGGCGCGGCCAGGCCGGAGAACTAGCGATTGGTCGCGCTCGCGTCCGTCGCCGCCATGGGATTGCCTCACGCCACTTGAGTGTACCGGACGGGTCGCCCTGGGTCACGGCGGGGGCGCTCACAAGTCGCTGACCGAGCAGGACTTAGGCCAAACCCGGTGCCCCGCTTGACATAACGCCCCCCCCGGGTATGCTGCTCGGCCAACCACTTGGAGGAATGCTTACGTTACGGCGAGACGCACCCGTTGCGTGTGTGTTGTCCGGTCTTCTCGCGATGCTGTTTTGCTGGCCAAATAGCAGCCCGGTCGTCTCGAAGGCGCCTGCCGCTGTCGCGCCCGTGTCGCAGGTTGGCGCGGGTCCGTGCAGGTTGCGGACAAGCACCAGCAGACAGGGCAGCGGTTGCTGCTGCCCGGGCTCTAACGACACTTGTGGAGGCACCTGCACGTACACGTGGAGCTTTTATTGTGGCGGAATTTGTCCCGAGAACGAGACGTGTAAGACGACCGCAACGGGTACCAGGATTGTACAGAGCGTGCAGGAATGTTCTGGGGGTTGTCCATGGTCATGCGGCCTAGTCTCGGCGACAGATACCTTTGGAGATGTCCCGATCGACTGTGACTGTCAGCCCCTAGGGTAGGACCTCGAATAAGGGGATCGCCGTGCTTGCATCCAAGAACATCCCTGGGCTGGTTGCGCTAAGTTTCAGCGCGTGTCTAGCGGGCGCTGGCGCTGCGGGTGCTGCGCAGGCGCCTCGCGTGCACGACGCGCAGGTTGAGCGAGTCCGGGCGGCAAACCTGGCGATCCGGGACCGCATCCGTACGGCAGTGATGCGCGAAGTGGTGCGCGAGACGCGCAAGTTCTCGCCTGAGGAGAAGCGAGTTCAGCGCATCCAGGAATCCCTGGAAACCAACGAGAGGGCGGTGCAGGCCGCGGCGGCGGCCGGCGTTCCCCAGGCCCAACTGCAGCGCATGGAAGCGGCGACTGCCGGTCAGATCGACCAGATAGACGCGGTGCTGGCTGTCGAGGTTGCCAACGCGAAAACGGTCATCCGTCGCACGACGACGCTTGATCTGCCGGGGCGGCGCGTCCGGCGCGACGACGAGGACCTGCGCGACCTGGAAACGCTGGCCAGAGAGCATTCTCTTGACCAGTGGCAGCGCATGTCGCTGACCAGAACCCAATCAATCATCGCGAACGGGGACAAACCCCAGATCGTGCTGCATCCTCACGTCAATCGACTTGCGACTATCTTGCCATCCCGCAGGCTTCAGCCGCAACACGAGTTGCGCAACTTGGGTGTGATCCCGGCCTGGGTCTTCGAGGGTAACTACGAGCTCGAGTACCGGGCGCCAGGCGATGCGAAGGAGGTCCAGATCGTGGGCCGTGAGCCGGGTGCGGGCCCGTCCACGATTGTCGTGAACGTTGCCCCGGACCTCGCTTTCGCGATGACCGGCTACACAATTTACAAGGACGATAAGGTCGTGGAAGAGTGGGGCGCGTCCGACTTCCGCGCAGTGAGCGGGGTTTTCATTCCATTCAAGACTAGGCACGCCCTCAGCTATTCGCGCCCGGGGGAATACATCGCTGAGCGCGAGGTCGAGCAAGTCCGGATCAATGAGCCGCTGCCGGACGGCGACGCTACATTCGCCATACCGAAAGACTACCGGGTCAGTGACCTGAGTCAGAACCCGAAGCCGTGACTCCGGTACCCAGCGCTGCTCCAGCGGCTGGCCGAGAATCAGCGCGCCGAAAGGCGGGAACACCTTGAACAACGGCATCTGCGGCACGACCGCCTTGCACCCCAGGGCCAAGGGACGCCGACTTCAGGCGACAAGCTCCGCGGCAGTCGCGACGTTCCGATAACCCTCCGAACACACGCGGGATTGCGGCCACCACACAGCGTCCGCCGGCGGGCTCGGGTGACCGCGGTTGTGTGCGACGCCGCACCTTGCCCGCTAGACTAACACGCCCGCGGGCGCGAGGGAGAGCCCGCGCCCACAAGGACGCGATGCACGTAGCCTACATCCATCAGCACTTCTGCACGCCGCAGGGCTCGGCCGGCACGCGCTCCTACGAGATGAGCCAGTGCCTGCTGCGGGCCGGGCACCGCGTGAGCATGATCTGCGGCGTCAACGACGCCACGGCGCACGTGCTGGGCCGCAGCGGCGGCGTGCACGAGCGCGAGATCGACGGCATCCACGTCTACGTCATCGACGAGCCGTATTCGAACAAGATGGGCTTCTGGCGGCGGATCATGGCATTCGGCAACTTCGCGCGGAAGGCGGCCAGGATCGTCAGCCGGCTGGACGCGGACCTGGTCTTGGCCACCTCCACGCCGCTGACGGTCGGGGTGCCGGGCATGAAGGGCGCGCGGCGGCTGGGCGTGCCGTTCGTGTTCGAGGTGCGCGACCTGTGGCCGGAGGGACCGATCGCGGTCGGCGCGCTGCGCAACCCGCTGCTGATCTGGTACGCGCAGCGGCTGGAGCAGCGGCTGTACCACGCGGCGGACCACCTCATCGCCCTGGCGCCGGGAATCCGCGAGGGGATCCTGCGCAGGGGCGTGCCGAGCGAGAAGATCACGCTGGTGCCTAACGGCGCAGACCTCGATCTGTTCACGCCCCGCGATGAGCCGCTGGACGACCCGCGTTTCGGGTCGGCGTCGGATTTCAAGCTGGTCTTCACCGGCGCGCACGGACTGATCAACGGGCTGGACGCCGTGCTCGATGCGGCCGCCGAGTTGCTGCGGCGCGGCGAGGGCGGCATCCGCTTCGTCTTCATCGGCGACGGCAATCAGAAGCAGCGGCTGATGGAGCGCAGCCGCGCCGAGGAGACGGAGCGCATGATCAGTTGGCTGCCGTTCATGCCCAAGCAGGAGCTGGCCCGCGTGCTGCCACGCATGAACACGGGCCTGATGATCCTGCAGAACCTCCAGATGGTGCAGTACGCCACCTCGCCCAACAAGTTCTTCGACTACCTCTCCAGCGGGCTGCCGGTGATCAACAACTACCCCGGCTGGCTGGCGGACATGATCCAGGAGCACCGCTGCGGAATCGTCGTGCCGCCGGACGATCCGCAGGCTTTCGCGGACGCGGTGGTGTGGCTGCGCGATCATCGCGCCGAGGCCCGCGAGATGGGCCGCCGCGGCCGGCGGCTCGCCGAGGCCCGGTTCTCGCGCCCCGTGCTGGGAGCGGCGTTCGTGCGGGCGCTCGAGACGGCTTACGCCAACGGCCGGCGGAATAGAGGTCATGAATCCCCTGCTCCATGAGCGGTACGTGTGCCACTGCTCTGTGAGCAGTGGCCCTCTGTTTGAGACAACCCTTGCCACTGCTGACGCAGTGGAGGCACACCTATCGAGTGACGCGCGTGCTCGCTCGAACCCTACGCCTGATCTGCGAACGCATCGCCGTCCGTCGGCGGACGTACTGCATCTACGTCGCCACGCCGGAGCAGCCCGCACATATCGGCGACGAGCGCATCGAGGTCTTCGAGCATGACCGGCCGCCGCCGGCCGACGTGCGGCGACTGCTGGGCCGATACATGGGGCGGCTGGGCGCGGGGCTTATGCTGCGGCGGCTGAGGCGCGTCGGCGGGCTGTTGCTGATCATCGTCGAAGGCGGCGACCTGCTGGCCTATGGCTGGATTCAGGAGTGGCGCGCGGTGCGGCGCGAGTTCGGCTGGCTGGCCGATGACGGCCTCTGCCTGGGGCCGTACTGGACGCACCCGAGCGCCCGCGGCCAGGGCGTCTACCGCCGCATGCTCGCCCGCAGCCTGCTCGAATGCCACCGGCGGTACGACAAGGGGCTGTACATCTGGGCGCGGCAGTCGAACGCGGCGTCGCTGGCCGGGATCGAGAAAGCCGGCTTCCGCCCGCTCGGCACGTACCACGTGGCGACGTACGCGTTCGGCTTGGTGCGTGCGCACAAGCGGGTGACACGTGACACGTGACAGGTGGCAACGCCCCTGCGCGGCCGTCCGCACAGTCGGATCGGCCGGCGCGCATCACATTGCACGCGACTCAGGGCCATTACGCGACTTTGTCACTTGTGACTTGTCACCTGTCACGGTCACCTGACCCGCTCGGCGCCGGTATGCTTCTGGCGTGTCCGACGCCGTCACCGAACCGCACGTGGCTGAGCTCCGACTGGCCTCCGCCAGCGCTGCGGACTACTGCCGCAGCATCCTGGCGGCGCGCAGCGAGACGTTCTGGTTTCTCACCGGCGTGGCGCCCTACCGCGGCTTCTCGCGGCCGTTCGCCGACCGCGACGGGCGCTGGTGGTGGCGGCCCAAGCCGCAGTTCGCCTGGGCGCTGGACTACTTCACGCCGCTGGAGCGCCCGCCGCGCATGCCCACGGGTCGCTGCGCCTTCGGCTATCAGTACCCTGTGAGGGAGGAGCAGGCCGACTCGCGGGTGCACTTCAACGTCATCCGCGACCTGAGCGGCTACGACATCACGCGCCTCGCATCGCAGAAGCGCCGCGCGGTGCGCAAGGGTCTCAAAGAGCTGGACATCGGCCGCCTCGACCCAGGCGATGCCGTTGTCGCCGCCGAGGCCTGCGAGGTGTGGCACTCGCACGTCCAGCGCACCGGCTGGAACAAGCCCTTCGACCTGCCCGTGTTCAGCGGGCATTGGCGGCCGTTGGCCGATCACGCCGGCACGAACGTCCTGGGCGCCCGCGACCGCGAAACCGGCCGGCTCTGCGCCTGGTTGATCGGGCGGATCACGGCGGGCACGGCGTGGGTGGACACGATCGCCTCGCACAGCGACCGCGTCGCCAAGCGGCCCAACGACGGGCTGATCTTCGCGTTCCTCTACCACGCCGCCCGCCTGCCCGGCGTGCGGCACGCCAACTACTTCCTGCGCTCCAGCCTGGAGACGCTGGAGGCCTTCAAGCAGTCGCTGGGGTTCGATTCCAGCGGCCTGCCGTCGCGACTGCACGTGAATCCGCTCGTGGCGGCGGGGCTGAGGCTGCTGAAGCCGGCGGCCTGGAAACGGCTGCGCGGCGACTGGCCGCCGCCAAGGTTGACAGGTGACAAGTGACAGGTGACAGAGCAACTGCAGCGACCATGCCGGCCGTCTGTCACCCGTCACGTGTCACTTGTCACCCCTCCAATAAGCGGCCGCGGCTGCTGCGTCGCGAGCACGTGTTGGGCCAGATGCGTGTAGGTCGTGAACCGCATGTTCCGACACATCCAGTGCACCTTGGCGATGATGCTCCGCCGCCGCAGGTTCCACTTGGCGTTCAGCAGGGCGCGCCGCAGGGCAGGCATGTGTTCTGACGACAGCGTGCGGCCCACGTCGAGCGGCTGCGGGTCGAACTCGTACGGGTGCAGGTAGAGCGTGAAGGTCTGGCCCGCCCGCCCCATCGCCTTCACCGCCCGCCGCAGCACGAACTGCGGCATCAGCCGCAGGTAGCCGCCGCCGGCAATCGGCAAGCGCCGCCCGGCCCGTTGCAGGATCGACAGCGGAATCTCGACGATCCGCCCGCCGCCGGCCAACTGATAAACCTGCGGCAACGGATCGAAGCCGTCGATGCCGTAGCGCGGCAGGCGCATGGGGAAGATGCTGGAGTCGTATTGCAGCCCCAGCTCGGCCAGCAGGTCGAGCGCCCACAGGTTCGCGCGCACGATCGAGAACTGCGGCGCGCGGTAGCCCAGCACCGGCCGGCCGGTCAGGTCCGAGAGCAGCTTGACGCTGTCGCCCACGTCGGCCTTGAACTCCGCGCGCGTCTGCCGGAACGCCTGCACGTGGTTGGTCCCGTGCGTGGCGATCTCGTGGCCAGCGGCGTGGACGCGGCGCACGATGTCCGGGCGGCGCGACGCGACCATGCCGAGGACGAAGAACGTGCCGCGCAGCTTGTGCTCCTCCAGCAGCGACAGCACGGTATCCATCTGCCGGTCGAGGTCACGCGTGACGTCCGGGATCGTGCCGGCGACGGACCAGCACACGAGCTGGGCAAAATCCTCCAGGTCGATGGAAAACACGCCGTCGGCCGCGGCGGCGGGCTCGACGCGTTCGGTGCAATCAAGCTGAACGGCGACGGACAGGGGAGCCTCCCGAGTGTGAGCGGCGCTGAATGGTCTGGACGCCGTGCGCCGAGGATTATACCTTTCGGCCGGTCCAGCGGATGCGGACCGAACCTGGCGACCCGCGCAGCGTAAGTGGACGATAAGAGCGCCAAAGCATGCCGATCACCAACGACGCCACCCGGCACGACGAGCAGGTCACAACGTACTTCGACACGCACGTCGCGGCCTATGACGCCTTCTACGAGGAGCGGTCGGCGTTCGGGCGCTGGTTCAACCGCACGTTCCGCAAGGCCGTCTACATCCGCCGCGACGAGGTACCTGTGCTGGCCAAGCGCTACGGCTGCAAGACGCTGCTGGACGTAGGCTGCGGCAGCGGCCGAAACACGATCTTCTGGGCGAACCACGGCCTGGAACGGCTCTACGGCGTAGACCTGTCGGCCGAGATGATCGAGACGGCGCGGCAGGTCGCGCAGCAGGCGGGCGTCGCCAGCCGCTGCCGCTTCGACCAGCTCGATTTCATGAAGTTCGACTCGAACGAGAAGTGGGACATCGTGGCGGCCTGTGGCGTGTTCGATTACGTGCGGGACGCCGAGACGTTCCTGCGGCAGATGGCGAAGTTTGCGGACAGAATCATCTACGCGAGTTTCCCGGGCTGGACGCTGGTCCGCTCCCCGCTGCGCAAGATCCGCTACGCGCTGCGCGGCTGCCCGACGCACTTCTACCGGCGGCGAGCGATCGAGGGACTCTTCGCGGCCGTGGGTTTCGGCGAGCTGGGAATGAAATCGACCGGCAGCGGCTACCTGGCGTGGGCTGTGAAGGGATAGGTCCGCCGGCCGCGGAAGGGCGCCCCTTACGTCAGCACGGTCAGCAGCCCGGCCAGGCCGACCAGCCCGACCAGCGCCGCAGCCGCCAGCGCCAGCAGCACGTAGCGGTTCTGGCGGCGGAGCGTGGCGGCGAGGGTGTCGCTGCTGGCCTGCGAGGCCGCAAAGGATTCGCGCAGCGCGCGGGTCTGCGTCTCACCCGATTCGCGCAGGGCGCTGACCGCGTCCGAGAAACCGTCGATCGAATCGCCAAGCCGCGCATCCGACTCCCGCGCCGCCGCAAGCTGTTGCGCCACCGTGCGCATCACGTCGGCCTGGACCGCCAGCAGCCCGGGAACCTCGCGGATCGACAGCGAGGTGGTGCGGGCGTCGCGCGATAGCCCCTCCAGATGTCCCGCCATCGCCGTCATCTGATCCCCCTGCCGCTCCTGCGTTTCGGCCAGCTTCTGGAGCATGCCGGCCACGCGGTTGACGGCGGCGTTGAGCTCGGCCGCGCGCGCGTCCTGCCGCTCAAAGTGCGCGCCCAGCGCGCTGATGAGCTCCGTGACGCGCTGGTAGCGGGCCGCCTCGGCCTCCTGCGAACGCCGCGGCCACGGGAACGAGAAGCGCCGCCCATTGGGCCGCCAGTCGCCCTGCAGCGGCACGATCTGCTGCGTCACCCGAGGCGCGGACGCGCCATTGCCGCGGGCGTGAAGCGATCGGCCCAGACGTTTCCAGAACGAGACGGTCAGCGACATGCGGCACCTCCCTGCACGCTCCGCAGCCTCCCTGCGGCGGCATTATAGGACGCCGACGCGCAGCACGCCAGTCATTTGGCACAATTTCCGTGCGGCGCCGCGACTTGCGGCGCGAAACAACGCAGGTCGCGGTGCGCCGCCTCCCGGACACGACCGATGCCAACCGACGCGGAAACGCTCATCCCCGACAGCGAGCTGAACGCGGCCCTGGCCGAGATCGAGGCCATGTCCGGTGCCGCCGATCCAGCCGCCCAGGACACCCTGGAATCGCCCGACGCCGCGGCGATGCCGCCGGCCGAGTCACCCGTCGCGCCCCGCGACGCCGCGCCGCGCGCGGACGCGATGACGGCAGGCCCGCTGGAGCCGCCCGACGCCGAAGCAAGCGGGGTACATGTAGCGTCGGCCGCTGGGGGAGACGGCCTTGCCACTTGGGCGCATGCCGGCGCGCCGTCCGGCGAGTTCCCGGCCGGCGCGGATGCCGCAGATGGGCTGCCGCCGCCCGACGCGATGCCGGTCGTCCCCGCCGCCCCGCCGCCCGGCGACGGGAGCGATGGCGTACGCCAGGAACACACGGCCGGCCAGAAGAAGTTGCGTTTCAAGATCGGCGCCGCGCCGGCCGGCCCGACGAGCACGCCGTCGGCCGCACCGCCTGCACCGGCCGAACCACAGCGGATCGAATCCGCTCCGCCGCCGGCCGCCGATCAGTCGGTCGCGCCGTCGGCGTCTGTAGCGGAAGAGCTGGCGTTGCCAACCGCCCCGTCCGCCCTGCAGCCGGTCGTGCCGCGCACGCCGACGGCCAAGCGCCTGTCGCGTGGCGTGGAGCGCGCGCTTGACGCGTTGAACCGGCCGCTGGCCTGGATGCCGCCGCAATGGCGCGCGCTGACGGGCTGGCTGTCCCTGGCGACGCTGCTGGTCTCGACGCTGGCGCTCGTTCTGCTGCCGGTCGTGTTCCCGCACCGCGACGCGCTCACGTTCCTGCACGAAAAGCGCGTCGCCCTGCAGGCACGCAGCGCTCAGCCGCCCGCCGCGCCGGCGCCCGCCAAGCCAGCGCACGACCGCCCCGCGTCAGCCGCGCACGCCAGCCACTGAACCCGGCTCAGCGTCTGGCCAAACCGGTTCCCGCGCCTCGAAGCACGGCGCGATAGGCCGCTTCGTTGAACCCCACCAGCAGCGCGTCGCCCCGCCGCAGCGCCGGCGCCCGCAGCTTGCCGCTCGGGCCCAGCAGGAACTGCAGCAGCGTCGCGTCGTCCGGCGCGTTGCGCTTCATGTCGAACGTGACGACGCCCCGTCCCCGGGCGACGATGACTTGGCTCACGCTGCGGGCCAGCCGCAGCGCATCCTCGCGGCCGAGCCGCTGCCTGCCGGCGTCGTGCTGCTGGCGGACGGCGACATTGTTCCGCGCAAGGTACCCCTGCGCCTTGCCGCAGGTGGCTCAGCCCCTGCGGTGATAGTACCAGTCGATCGCTGAAGGCATGGCCGCTTTCCCCGGACCCGGCGGCTCGCGGGGCGGCAGTTGCCGGCGCGGACCCGCCTGCGATACACTCCCCGTCGCAAGACTAAGATCAGTGTACCGTGCCTGTGCGTCAAGCGCGGATCAGCGCACGATGAAGGAGCCATCCTTGTTCAGCGGGCAACATCCCCGCCGTCATCTGTTCACCTCCGAGTCGGTCAGCATGGGCCACCCCGACAAGGTGGCCGACCAGATTTCCGACGCCATCCTCGATGCCATGCTGGCCCAGGACCCCTACTCGCGGGTCGCGTGCGAGACGATGGTCTCGACGGGCATGGCGGTCGTGGCGGGTGAGATCACGACCAAGGCCTACGTCGAGATCCCGGACGTCGTCCGCGAGACCATCAGGCAGATCGGCTACACGTCCGCCGACATGGCGTTCGACTACCACTCCTGCTCCGTGCTGACCTCGATCAAGAAGCAGTCGCCCGACATCGCCCTGGGCGTCGATCGCGACGGGGCCGGCGACCAGGGCATGATGTTCGGCTTCGCCTGCCGCGAGACGCCGCAGCTCATGCCCCTGCCCATCCAACTGGCCCACCGGCTGGTGGAACGGCAGTCCGAGGTGCGCTGCCAGGGGATCATTCGCGGGCTGCGGCCGGACGCCAAGAGCCAGGTGACGGTCGAGTACGAGGGTCTGCGGCCGGTCCGCGTCGACACGCTGGTGCTGTCCACCCAGCACGACTCGACCTGGAACGAGCGCCAGGCCGAACTCAAGCAGCAGATCATCGAACACGTCTTCCGGCCCGTGCTCGGCCAGGAGTGGTGGAACGACCAGCTCACCGTCCACGTCAACCCCACCGGGCGCTTCGAGATCGGCGGCCCGCACGGCGACGTCGGCCTCACCGGCCGGAAGATCATCGTCGACACCTACGGCGGCCGCGGGCGGCACGGCGGCGGGGCCTTCAGCGGCAAGGACCCCACCAAGGTCGACCGCTCGGCCACGTACATGTGCCGCTACATCGCCAAGAACGTCGTCGCCGCCGGCCTGGCCGACGTGTGCGAGGTGCAGGTCTCGTATGCGATCGGCGTGGCCCAGCCGACCAGCGTGCAGGTGCACACCGAGAACACGGCCAGAATCTGCGAGGAGCAGATCGCCGCGCTTATCCGCGAGCATTTTCCGCTGACGCCGCGCAGCATCATCGAACACCTGCAACTGCGGCGTCCGATTTACCACGAGACGGCGCGGCACGGCCACTTCGGCCGCGAGCTGCCGACCTTCACCTGGGAGCGGACCGACAAGGCCGACGTGCTGCGCAAAGCGGCGGGCGTGTGAGTCCATCCCTCTGCGACCCTGCTGTGGCACCGGCCTCCGAGTGTGGCACCGGCCTCCGGCCTGTGTTCCAGCCCCCCGGCTGTGCTTCTCTGCGATGGAGCCGTGCCCCAGCTTTCGCCCCTGGCACGACAAGACCAGCCGGAGCGCGGACGCTGGAAAGAGAAGTACGGCCACCAGAAGCGGCAGGTGTTGACGAGGAGTTCAAGCGCTTCGTCAACGCCTTCCTCCGCGTGCCGTGCCAGATCGTGCGGGCCGGGCGGCGGATCACCTATCGCCTGCTGGCGTGGAACCCGGCCCCCAAGAGCGATTAGAGTCCGCTTGTTTTGGGCCTAGCGACGGGAGATCGCGCCGTTGGTTCTCGATGCCACGTGACGGCGCGGGCCGTCGAGTTCATTCCTTCTTGCCCGGGAACAGCCACTCCAGGAACTCGCGCGTGTCGTGCCAGGCCTGCTCCATGTGGTTGGTGTATGCCGGGCGGCGGGACTCCGGCAGCGTGCCCGCTCTGGCGAACAGGTCCTCGCGGTTGGCCTCGAACCACTGCTCCCAGGCGTAGACGTCGCAGTCGTGCGTCACGCCGGTCAGCTCCGCCAGCGACTGCTCGCAGCGGTGCACGACCGCGAAGTCGTCGTCGCGCAGGCCGGCGATCAGGCCCTGTACGCTGTCCGCGTCGCGGTAGTGCGCCAGGCCGCGGGCGGCGGCGATGCGCACGTGGCGGTCGGTGTCGCTGCGCACGCGGCCGAGCAGCGTCTCGCGGACTTTGGGCCGCAGCTCGTCGGCCACGGCGCCATCGCTGAGCGATGCCAGCCCCGCGGTCGCGTCGCCGCGGACCAGATCGTCGGGCGGTCGGACCTCGCCCGGGTCGTAGTCACGGAAGTTGAGGATCTTGAGCAGCGTCTCGGCCGCTCGCGGATCGCGCGCGCGCGTCAGTCCGCGGATGGCGACACAGCGCGTCTGCGGATCACTCTCCAGCAGCGCGATCGCCACCAACCCCTTCACTGCCCAGTCGTGCGTGAAGTCCTTGCTGTTGGCGACCTGCGCCACCGCCTCGCGCCGCGCGTCCGGGTCGCTCTCCGAGACGGCCACGATCATGTACTGCTGCGGGGAGCGGCGCGGCTCGAACAGCTTCTTGACGACGGCGTCGATCTTCTGGTCGCTGCAGCCGGCGCAAGCCACGCTGGCAGCCACGGCCAGCAACAGCCCGCGGAGGGGAGCGCGCACCCCTTCGGGTTTGCGGCTAGACGGAGCTTTCCTGCCCGCGGTGCTCGGACGTGCTCGCGCCGACGTAGCGCTCGGGTGCGACAAGCTCAACCTCGTCGATGGCCTGCCCCAGGAATCGCGAGCCGATGCGACCGAACCGCGCCGGATTGTCGCTCACGAAGCAGCGCATGTTACCGGACTCCACCGCGGGCGACAAGCTGTCGCTGTCGGCCAGCATCTGCCGCACTGCCAGCGAAGTCTCACGCCCGCAGTCGACGATCTCGACCGCTGCGCCCAGGCTTGCGGCGATCGCGTCGCGCAGCAGCGGGTAGTGCGTGCAGGCCAGCACCACGACCCGCACGCCGCGGCCGCGCAGCGGCGCGAGGTACTCGTCCACGGCCATGCGCACCAGCGGATCGTCGCTGCCGCGGCCCTCCTCGGCCATCGGCACCAGCAGCGGACAGGCCTGGGACACCACCTCGACATGCGGCGCGACGGCACGGATCGCCGCCGGGTAGGCCTCGCTGGCGATCGTCGCCTCCGTGCCAAGCACGGCGATCGGTCGACCCTGTGCGAGGCGGACGGCGGCCCGCGCGCCCGGCTCGATCACGCCCACCACCGGCAGCGGCAGCTCAGCCTCCAGCACGTCCAGGGCCAGGGCGCTGGCGGTGTGGCAGGCCGCTACCAGCAGTTTGGGACGGAATTGCAGCAGGAAGCGCGCATCCTGCAGCGCGAAGTTGGCGACCGTGCGGCGCGACTTGCTGCCGTACGGCACACGGGCCGTGTCGCCGAAGTAGACGATGGCTTCGCCCGGCAGCTCCTGGCGCAGATGATGGACGACGGACAGGCCGCCCAGGCCCGAGTCGAAAACGGCGATCGGGTTGCGATTCACGGGGTCCTCCCTGACCGGAGACTTTGAAACCCGCCGGCAGGATAGCAACCCAGCGCCGCTCTGACCAGCGCCAGGCTACCAGGTCGCTGTAGAACGCAACCCACCGGGTATTCGGGCGAGCGCCGGTCCGACCGGGAGCGGAGTCAGCGGCCTTTTCGATTCTCGTGATTCGTCGCGGTAAAGCGCATTTTCCTGGCCCCGAATCGGCGCAACGGCGCTTGGTGAGCGGGAATCGGCCGGTCGCACCGGCGTTTAGACTCGCTCGTTACGGGAGAGACTCGATGCGGAACCGCCAATACGATCCCGACCGTCGGCGCGCCGCGTGCACGTGAGCCGAGTCGGCGCGACGGCAGTCCGTCGTGCAGGAGCTGGTTCGCCTCTACGAGACATCGGACCGTCCGGATCAGGCCGCGGCGTGGCGCGCTCGGCTGCAAGCGGCTTCGCCTTAGAGAGCGCTTGGCGGGCAGTGCTCGGACAGGCTGCCCGTTGTCAGCGCTGCTGCTAAAGTGCTCCTGACGAGACTGGGCGATGCAGGGTTCGAACCTGCGACCTCTTCCTTGTAAGGGAAGCGCGCTAGCCAACTGCGCCAATCGCCCGGGCAAGGGCTCGGTCGTCCGCAGATCGGTCCGGTCAGCCCGGTCCAGCCGCCAACGCCGCCGTCCGCAGATCATCTTATCGCCCCCGGCAGCTTGCAAGCCGGTTGGACACCCTCGGCCGCCGCCGGCTGGCCGCGGCGGCTGGTTTTTCCGGGCGGGATTTGAAACCGGCCGATCAGGCCGCCTAGCATCGAAAGACAGAGGCTAAGTGGTTCAGCGACGGAAGCATGCTGGGGCCGGCCATGGTCCGTCGTCGCCTTCCGCGGCCTGCGATCGGCCGATGGTGCGGGGGCGACTCGTTGGGTTCGACCGAAATCGATGCAATCCGGATGGGTTGCGCGCAGTGCGTGCGCGCGGGAAGCGTCCGGGAGGGGAGCGCCCGAATGTGCAGCCGAGCGACCGGCGCTGCAACCTGGCTGGTGCTACTCGCCGCCGGTGCAGCCCGGGCGGATTTTCTGCTGTGGGACAACTATCCCGACGGCGTGTTCTTGCCGGACTGGAGCGTCAGCAGCGAGCGAAACACGATTCGGGCCGAGCCGACCTGGGTGGTGGACGACGTGCTGCTGGCCGGCCCCCCGACGGTCCCGCTCACGCGAATTGAATGGCTGGGCACCCGCGACCCGGCCTACGCCTACGACCGCGTGGACCTGATCGTGCTGGCCTCGATGTTCGACAGCCAGACGCAGAGGACTGTGCCGGACCCGTCGACGGCCGTGACACGGATGGACCTGACCTCCTTCACCGCGACGCGGCTATCGCCCGACCCCAACCCGGCTCCCGAATCGGAAGTCTACCAGGGCGAACTGTTGCTGGACGCGGCCCTGCTTCCGCCGGCCGCGCACTTCTACGTCGGCGTGCGCCTGGTGGGCGCAGGTGCGAACAACGACGGGACGAACGGGACGGTGGTGGCGGGCATGGACGCGTCGCCGCGCGGGCTGACCGAGGGTTTCTTCCTGGGCCCGTCGTTCGGGGTCGACCAGTGGACGCCGGTCTCGGACCTCTTCGGGCGGGATGACAACTTCGAGTTTGCGTTCCGGGTGTTCGGCGTGCCGGAGCCGGCGACAGCCGTGCTGCTGGCAGCCGGAGCGCTGCTTGGTTCCAGGAGGCTGCGGACACGAATAGAGAGCCGAAAACTCGCTGATTGAAGGAAGCGATCGGTTTTCCTGGTCCCTTGATTCTCGCCGGGCTCCCCCTTTTCGACTGGGCAACCAGTCGGGCGGCAAGCAAGGACAAGGTTCAGACCGATCGCTGCCTTTTCGCCGGGAACCCAGCGCAGCCGGATCAGTCGCGGGCGTCCCGCCCGTCAGGGAACGGGCAAGATGCCCTTACCATCCATGTTGCAGTAGTCGTGAGGACTAGCACAGCGGAGATCGCTGACAGGGAATCCGCCCCGCGCAACGGCGCAGTAGAGACGCACGAACTCCGTTCACCGCGCAGTTGATGGGCGACATGCAGCTACAGCGCATCCTCGGCACCGCCACGACTTGGCTGGTCGGCATGGGCGTGGCGATCGGCTCGGGCATCTTCCGCACGCCGGGCGACATCGCCGCCTATCTGCACGCGCCGGCCTGGATCGTGGCCGCCTGGCTGCTGGGCGGCGGCATCGTGCTGATGCAGTGCCTGGTGACGGCGGAGCTGGCCACGCGTGTGCCGCGGGCGGGCGGCGAGTACGCCTTCCTGAAGGCGGCCTATGGCGAGTTCCCGGCCTTCTTCTTTGGGTGGGCGTACACGGTCCTCATCCTCGGCGGCGGGGCGGCCCTGATCGCGGCCGCGCTGGGTGACTTCGCCTGCGAACTGCTGCAGGTGGACGCGGCCCGCTCGGGCTGGTTCGCGGCGGGCGCGATTGCGCTGGTGGCGGCTGTGAACGCGGCCGGGCTGCGGGTCGGGGCCGGGGCGCAGAACACGCTGACGCTGCTGAAGATCGCGGCGCTCGCAACGGTGATCGTGATCGGCTTCAGCGCGACGGTGCCGCTTCGGTCGGCCGGCACAGCGCCGCCCGTCGCCGCATTCGCCGCGTCCGCACCCGCGGGCGGGGCCGGGGCGGCCGGCGTGCCGGCCGCGGCCGCGTTCCTGGCGGCGTTGCTGAACGTGCTGTGGGCATACGACGGCGTGACCGACTCGGCCAAGCTGGCGGAGGAAATCCGCGACGTGCGGCGGGCCGTGCCGCGCGGGCTTCTGGGCGGCGCCGTAACGCTGACGCTGCTCTACGTGCTCGTGAACCTTGCGCTGCTGCGGATCGTGCCGGCGGCGGAGATGGCGTCGCTGGCGTTCGTGCCGGGCGAGGCGCTGGCGCGGCTGTACGGACCATCGGGGCGGACGATGATGCTGGCGGTCGCGATCGTGGTCTGTCTGGGCGCGCTGAGCGCGACGCTGCTGGCGCCCATCCGCGTGACGTTCGCCCTGGCGCGCGACAGGCTGACGTTCTCGTTCCTCTCGCGCATGTCGGCCGGCCAGGCGCCGGTGCCCGCTCTGATGGTCGTGGCTGCGTTCGCCGCTCTGCTCGCTCTCACGCGCACGTTCAGCCAGGTGCTGCAGGTCTACTACTTCGCCGCCGCGCTGCTCTTCGGTCTGACGTACGCCAGCCTGATCGTGCTGCGGCGGCGCGAGCCGGAGCCTGGGCCGCAGGTGTACCGCGCGCCGGCCGGGACAGTGCTGGCGACGCTGCTGATTCTGGTGCAGCTCGCGATCGCGACGCACACCGCCTCGCAGCGGCCACTCGACATGCTTTACGCCAGCGGCCTGCTGGTCTTCCTCGGCGTGCTGTACTTCATCTGGAAGCGGGCGTGCACCGGTTCTCAGTCGTCGTCTTCGACTTTCCCTGTGCCACCGAGCACCGCGCCTGAGACGACCGGCGCGTGCACGCCGAACTCGTGCACCAGCCGGCCGCCGTAGTGAGCCGTGTGGGCCAGCAGCAGCAGGCCGCCAACGTAGATCAGGAGGAACACGACGCCAGCGGCGATCGGCACCAAGGGCTCCAGGGGCTTCTTCGCGAGCGGATTGAACAGCACAAGCGCATACGCGGCCGTCAGCACTGCGAAGTAAATCCGCACGCGTTCGGCCAGCTCCTCGTGCTGCTCGAGCACGGGCTTTGCGGCGGCGATGCGCTCCGCCGCCTCTTCGGCTGCCTCGCCGGTCGCGACGGCCAGGAACGCGCCGCTTGCACCCAGCGCCATGACGACGAGGGCGCAGGTGCCGATCGGCAGGCGGTAGCGGCGCCAGACCAGGCTGGCGATCACGAGCAGCGGCGCTGTCATCAGCAGCGCGATCGGAAAGTGAACCACCAGCGGGTGCAGCCCATCCCAATCCGGCAGCGGCGGAAACATCTCTACCGGACCTCTCTGCTTGCGTGGATCATTCTCTTCGCTCCGGCGGACTGGCACCAGCCCGATTGCCGCCCGGGCGCGGCGGAGGCGGCGGAACCGGTATGCGGCCGAGTGCGGGCTGCGGCCGCAGCAGGTCGGCCAGCGTCGTCGATTCCAGAAACGAGCGGTACGTAGCCACGACGCGCGACCAGCGGTCGTGGACCGGGCAGGGGTTCTCCCACCCGCAGCGCGGGTTGCCGAACGGGCAGGCCGTCCGCGCAAGCACGTTGTCAAACGGCATCATGATGTCCAGCAGGAGGATCTTCTCCGGCGGGCGGTTGAGGCGGAAGCCGCCGCCGATGCCGCGCGCGCTGGTTAAGACGCCGCGCCGCACCAGCTCGCGCAGCACCCGCTGCAGGTAGGGGCGGGGAATATCCATGGCGGCGGCGATGTCCCTGGCCAGCACCGGGCCGTCGCCGCCGCGCTGGGCGATGTGCGTCACCGCCCGCAGAGCGTATTCACACGTGTGCGACCACAAGTCCGTGCCTCTCTGTCGCCGCCGCGCCAGGGCGATGCATCGACTCAACGCCCTGCCGCGGGTGCAGTATCCGGTCTGCAACGTCGCCGGCCGGCATGCTCCGGCGGCACCATGCCTGCCTGCGAGCTCCTCCCGGGAGACCGGCTCCAAAATAGCACCACAAGATCAAAAAATCGACAACTGGCCTGTGGGATGCCGCGTGCGGCAGCTTTGGCGCCCCTCCGCCAGGAACGCTTCGCCAGCTCGTTCCATCAACCGTTTTTCAGCCGCTGGGCGCCCGGAAGCGGTTCGGTCGGGCGGCGGATGCCGAGGTCCGGCCTGGTACACTTGCGCGGCTCGCATGGGAGTCCGCGCGTGCATATTCGCTCGCTGTCCGTCCTTGCCGGCATCGCTTGTCTCACGCTGCCCACCAACCGCGCTGCGCAGCCCGCGCGGCCGGAAGCTCCGACCGGCGCGATCCGGCCGGCCGGGCTGCGCTGCGAGGGCCGCCTGAATCCGATCGGGATCGACGCACGCTCGCCGCGCCTGGGCTGGACTCTGGAGTCCAGCGAGCGCGATCAACGGCAGAGCGCGTACCAAGTGCTGGTCGCCAGCGAGCCTTCGCGGCTGGTGGAAGGCGGCGCGGACCTGTGGGACAGCGGGCGCGTCGCGTCGGACGAATCGGCGCACGTCGCGTACGGCGGCCAGCCGCTTTCTTCCGCGCAAACCGTGCATTGGCGCGTCCGGGTGTGGGACCGGGCGGGGAGAGCGTCTGACTGGAGCGAGGCCGCCACGTGGACCACCGGCCTCCTGGACCCGACCGACTGGCGCGCGGCATGGATTACCACGCCTGCGGAACTGTCGCGCAAGGGACCGCTGGACGGCGGGCTGTGGATCTGGTCACCCGATGTGGAATGGTTTCCCGAGCCGGTCGGCCCGGTTGCCGCGGGCGCGACACGCTACTTCCTGCGCACGCTCGAGCTGCCGGCCGCGCCTACTTCGGCCGAGATCGCGATTACCGCGGACAACGTGTACAGGTTGTACGTGAACGGGCAACACGTCGCCACCGATGACGACTGGTATCATGCAGAAACACACGACGTCACGTCGCGCCTGCACGAAGGCCTCAACACCATCGCGGCCAAGGTCACAAACGCCGGCACCGCGTCGAGCCCGGCGGGACTGTTGGCCCGAATGCGGATTGCCTTGCCGGGCGGCTCCGCCGTTGAGATTGCGACGGATAAGGAATGGCTCGTCACGGAGGACGACGACGCCTGGGCCAACGGCGCGCCCAAGGCCAGCGCCGCCTGGCGGCCGGCGCGAGCGCTGGCCCCGGCTGGCGTTCCGCCGTGGCACGAGCTGAATCCGGGCGTGCAGCGCGGCCCGCTGCCCGTGTTTCGACATCGCTTCGCCGCAAGGGCCGGGATTCGCCGGGCTCTGCTGTTTGTCTGCGGACTCGGTCATCACGAGGTCTACCTCAACGGACGCCGCGTCGGCGATCACTTTCTCGACCCGCCCTGGTCGATGTATGGCAAGACGGCGTTCTACGCCACGCACGACGTCACACAGCACCTGCGGCCGGGCGCGAACGCCCTCGGCGTCCTGCTCGGCAAGGGCTGGTACGCCACCGCCGGCGACCGCCGCATCCACGGCATCAGCATTGATCGGCCGCTGATGCTCATCGCGCAGCTTCACATCGAGTACGCCGACGGCAGCCGTGACGCCATTGGCAGCGACGAAAGTTGGCGCTGGACCGACGGCCCGCTGCTGCACGACTCGATCCTCGGCGGGTGCGACTTCGACGCCCGCCGCCTGTCACCCGGTTGGTCCGAGCCGGACTTCGACGATTCCGCCTGGCCGCCCGTGGTGCGCTCGGCCGGTCCGGGCGGCGAGCTGGTGACCGCCGCCTCGCCGCCGCTGCGCGTCATGCAGGAGCTCCCGCCGCTGCGGATCGACCAGCCCGAGCCGGGCGTGTTCGTGTACGACTTCGGGCAGAACGCCTCGGCGACGCCGCGGCTGCGCGTGCGCGGGAAGGCCGGCCAGACGCTGCGACTCACGTATGCCGAGCAGCGCCACGGCCAGACCGAAGGCCGCAATAACGGCCGCGGCCGCGTCAATCAGGCCGGCATCGGCTCGCCGGCGTACATCGAGTACAGGCTGCGCGGCGGCGGCGAAGAGGAGTGGTCGCCGCCGTTCTTTTATTCCGGATATCAGTACGTAGAGTTGACCGGGGCCGTGCCGGAGGAGTTTCCCAATCCCACCGGCCTGCCGGTGGTGCGCGAGCTGCAGTCGTTGCACGTGCGCTCATCGGCCGAGCCGGCGGGCACGTTCGAGTGCTCGAACGAGCTCTTCAACCGCATCGACCGGCTGGTGGACTGGTCGGTGCGCAGCAACCTCTTGCACGTGCTGACCGACTGCCCGCATCGCGAGAAGCTCGGCTGGCTTGAGGTCCCGTATCTCATGTGGAACTCGATCGCTTTCCGCTACAACCTGGACGCCTTCGCCCCCAAGATCGCCCGCGACATGCGCGACTCGCAGGGCCCGCGCGGCGAGATCTACACCGTGGCCCCGAGCTACCCGTACTTCAACGGCGGCTACCGCTACACGCCGGAATGGGGCGCCGCGGGCGTCTTCGTCCCCTGGTACGCCTACGAGTGGTACGGCGACCGGCGCGTGCTGGAAGACAACTTCGAGATGATGCGGCGGTTCGTGGACTTCATGCGCGACACGTCTCGCGACCTCGTGCCACTGGCCGGGCTCGGCGACTGGTACGACTACGGGCACGGCAAGCCGCTCGGGCCGTCGCAGTTCACGCCGCCCGAGCTGACCGCGATGGCCACGTTCAAGATGGGCGCGGACGTGGTCAGCCGGGCGGCGGGCGTGCTGGGGCGCAGGGATGAGGCGGCGCGGTACGCCGAGTTGGCGGGCCGGATCGCCGCCCGCTTCAACGAGCTGTACTTCGACGGACGCGACGAGTACCGCAACTTCGGCAGCCCGCAGACGGCCAACGCGATCGCCCTATGTGCCGGCATCGCGCCGCAGGAGCACGTCGCCGCGGTCGTCGAGCGGATCGTGGCTGACGTGCGGGCGCGCGGCAACCAACAGACGGCGGGCGACGTGGGCTATCGCTACCTGATCCGCGCCCTGGCCGACCACGGCCGTTCCGACGTGCTGTTCGACATCAACAGCCGCCGCGAGCCGGGCAGCTACGCGCACATGCTCGAGCGGGGCTGGACCTCGCTGCCGGAGAGCTGGAACGTCGACCTGGGCGTGTCGCTCAACCACTGCATGCTCGGGCACGTGCAGGAGTGGTTCCAGCTCTTCGTCGGCGGCGTGCGGCCGGACGAGCCGGGCTTCAAGTCGTTCGTCGTCCGGCCCGAGCCGGTCGGCGACCTGACGTGGGCGCGGGTGACGCATCGCAGCCCCTATGGCGCGATCGCCTGCCGCTGGGAACGCGACGCCCACGCGTTCACGCTCGAAGTCACGGTGCCGGTGAACACGGCCGCCCGCGTGTTTCTGCCGGCGCCGGAAGGCGCGGTCGTGACGGAGGGCAGCGCGCCGGCTGAACGGGCCGCGGGAGTCGCGTTTGTTGGCCGTAAAGGGGATCGCGCCGTCTACGGCATTGGCTCGGGCACGTACCGGTTTCGGGTCTCGCCGCCTTGAGGGAACGGCTCCTCGAGAGGCTCTGGACCAGGATGCTTGGACCGCCCACTCGCGCCGAGGCGTGCTTGAGCCGGCCGTGCTTGCAACACGCCCCGGGTCCGGGCTTCCAGCACTCCCGCCAGCGAGGTCCAGCCCAGCCTCCACCCGTGCCGCCGGCCACGCGGTGGGCCGCATTGGGTCAGTCAGCTTGACAGGCCGGCGCTGGTGCGATAAACCCTTGACGAACACTGCGGGGTAGAGCAGTTGGTAGCTCGTCGGGCTCATAACCCGGAGGTCGCAGGTTCGAGTCCTGCCCCCGCTAGTTGAAAGGTCGTTGCGAAAAGCGGCGGCCGTCCGGTTAACGCGAAACGCCGACCCAGAGACGGGGCGGCGTTTCGCGTTGTATCGCAAGTTCCCGCAAGGAGTTATGAGCTGGCGGTCACCGGCCGGGTCTCGGCGGGGCGGTGTCGCGCGAGCTCGCGCCGCCCCTTGTTCGCGACTGGCAGGTGCCGAGCTGCCGAAAGTCTCGGCCGGGCCGAGAGACGAACCCGTTGGGGTTATGAGGGGATTGGGTTCGTTCACGGTAGTTCAACCCTCGAGTTCGGTTCGCTCCTGCGGACGGAACCCTAGCTAGGGCGTCGCTCCCTCGGGCGGGCGAAACCTCGGCGTACCGCGCCCTCGACCGGGCGCAACCGCCCCAAGCAATCGCGCGATTCGCCGCAACCGCTCGCAAACTCGGCTCACCACGGTCGGACCGTCAAGCGACGGCCGGCACTTCGCAGAATGGCCGAAACGGAACTTGGACCGCCGGCGGCCGGCGAACGGGGCCCGTTCGCGTCGCCGCCCGCACAGGCCAACCCAGCGTCAACTGAGCTACGATCATTGTTCCTCTCGCCGCGCGCTCCAGAATGCCCGGTTGCCGGCGATGTGACGGTCGAAATAGGTCAAGTCCCAGAGCGCCACGGACGTGACCCCACCGGTGAGCAGCGCGCGTCCGTCTCGGCCGATTCGCACCGAGGTCGGCCAACTGCTGCCCGCGAGGGTTGCAAGGCAGCTTGCCGTCGACGTGCCCTGCGCCGCCAGCTCCCAGAGACGAAGGGTGGTGTTGTGGCTCCTGGAGATCAGTCGTCGGGCGTCCGGGGCGTTCTTACGGCTCCTCGCAGGGCGCGGCGCCCGGTCCCAGCCGCCTTGCCCGGATTTCGGCCGCCTCCGCTGCGAAGGGTACGGCCTCCTCCTCGCGCCCCTGCCGCTTAAGGAATTTGGCGAAGTTGGACAGCGTGTCGGCCAGTTCCGGCGGACTGGCGGCGACGCGTCTGACGGCGATAGCCTCGCGGTAGGAGACCTCAGCGGCGGCGGTTTCGCCCATGATCTGGAGACAGTTGGCCAGCGTGGCCAGCGCAAAACCCACGGCGGTATGTTGCGGGCCGAGCTCGCGCTTCACGACCGGCAGGGCCTCGTTTAACAGAGTCACGGCCTCCGCCTGGCGGCCCTTCAAGCTTTTCGCCGCTGCGACCTGAGTTTTGGCGACGGCGACCGAGGCGTCGTCGTCGCCGTACAGCGTGCGGCGTATCTTCAGGGCGTCGGTGAACAATTGTTCGACCTCATCCAGGTGGTCAGCGTCGAGGGCCCACGCCAAGTCGGTCATCGTTTCGGCGACGATGCAGTTGGAATCGCCGTACAGCTCGCGTCGCAACGCCAGGGCCTTGCGCAGGTGGCGCTCCCCGAGGGGCGACTGTTTCATGCGCACATAGATGCTGCCGACCAGTGCGTGCACGTCCGACAGGACCTCGGGCTCTTCGGCCAGCTCGGCATCGGCTCGGGCGGCGGCGTAATCGAGGGCGTCACGGATGGTGACGTCAGCGTCGGCCAGCCGCGGGTCCGCCGAGGACAGGACCGTTTGCAGGAACCAAGCGATGCGCTCCGCCTTGCGGGCGGCGAGTTGGGCGCGCTGGCCCTCGCGCGTGGCCTCGACCACCTTCCATGCCGTGGTGCCCGCACCAATGAGAGCCACGACCAGCGCGACCATCACGCCGGCCACCAGCGCGCGGTTCCTCTGGGCGAACTTGCGAAGTTGATAGCGGGCGCTTGGCGGGCGGGCGAGAATCGGCTCGTGGCTCAGATACCGCCGGATGTCCTCGGCCAGCGCCTCGACCGACGAGTAACGCCGATCCAGTTCCTTCTCGAGGGCTTTGAACACAATCGTCTGGAGGTCCCCGCGCAGGGTGCGATGCACTGCCGAGAGCGGAGCCGGCGCCTGGGTGCGGACGATCTCGGCCGCACGGGCCAACGATTCGTTGCGAATATCGTACGGGAGCCGGCCAGACAGCAGTTCGTAGAGCACGACACCCAGGGCGTAGACGTCGCTGCGCACGTCGGCGACGCGCGCATCGCCGGCAAGCTGCTCGGGACTGAGGTGCGGCAGCGTGCCGATGATATGGCGGGCGTCGGTTCGGGCTGTGGTTGCCAGCTCGCCACGCTCCAGCATGCGCGCGACGCCGAAATCGATCACCTTCACATGACCCGATTCGTCCACCAACAGGTTGGCCGGCTTGAGGTCGCGGTGAATCACGCCGCGCTGGTGGCCGTGGAGGACGGCATCGCAGACGGTCAGGAACAGCCGCAGGCGGTCGCGCAGGCCCAGACGCTGTTGATCCGCGTGCGTCAGAAGCCCAACCGCGCCGGGCACGAGCTCCATCGCGATGTAGGGCACGTCCACGCCGGCGTCGCGATACGTGCCAGATGCGTAGACCTGCGCGATGTGGGGATGGCGGACCTCGGCCAGAATCTGCGCTTCGCGCGCGAAGCGCCGCCGCGCGTCGGCGTCCAGCAGCGCGCCGCGCATCAGCTTCAGCGCCACGCTGCGCCGAAGCTCCTGCTGGGTCGCTTCGTAGACGGCCCCCATCCCCCCGACCGCCAGTCGGCGCACCAGCGTGAAGCCGTCGATGCACCGCCCGGTCCAGTCGTCCTCGGCCGGCGCGGTAAAATCATCCGCGCTGACCTGCAAGCGTGCGGCGGGCGACAGAAACGTGCCGCGGGTCTGCGCGCGAACGGCCAGCAGGCGCGTAACCTCAGCCGCCAGTTCGCGGTCGGACCCGCATAGCTCCGCCACGCGCGCGGCCCGCTCGTGCTCGGGAACCTCCAGCGCAGCGCAGAAGACCTCCTCCAGCCGACGAAACCGGGTGCTCTGCGACAAAGAGGGCGGAGGGTTCATGCGGGCTCGTTCGCTTCACCATCGCTAGCGCTACGACTGACGCCGCCGTCGCTCAGGCGATCACGCAGCCAGACGCGCGCAAACTCCCAGTCGCGTGCGGCCGTCCGCGGCGAGACGCCGAGGATTTCGGCCCCCTCCTCGATCGTCGCGCCGCCGAAGAAGTGCAACTCGACCAGCCGGGCCTTGCGCTCGTCGAGCTGCGCCAAGTCGGTCAGCGCTTCATCCAGCGCTTTCAGATCGCCCGAACGCTGCTCAAAGACCGCGATCGCCTCGTCCAGCGCTACCATTACCGCGTCGCCGCCGCGCTTTTCACGCCGTTTTGTCCGGGCATGATCGACCAGAATTCGGCGCATGACGACCGCCGCCGCCGCGAGCAGTTGATGCCGGTCGCAAAAACCGACCGAGTCCTGCCGCACAAGCCGCATGTACGCCTCGTGCACCAGGGCGGTGGCCTGAAGCGTGTGGTCCGGCCGCTCGCGCTGGAGGAACGCGGCCGCAAGCCGCCTCAGCTCGTCGTAAACCAGTGGCAGAATTCGACTTACGGCCCCCTTGTCGCCGCTGCTGACGGCTGCAAGAAGACGCGTGACTTCATCCTGGCTCTCGGCGGACACAGCGTAATCCTCACGGATTGCGGCTTTTGTGGCAGTTCGTGCGGACGATTGTCGCGGAAGGCAAAGAGGAAGGCAATCGCCGGCGCTGCGGCGCGGGCCGTTACGTGGCAAATTGGGCCGAACCATTCAAGGCGCAAGTTTATTGCCAACCGCGTCTAGGGTGCAGCCGGCGGCTTGCTCGCCAGCCGGCTTGCCCGCCCGCTGAGCAACCCACGGGCGGCAAGCTGCCCGTGGCACCTGGGTCCGACCATGCGAACTAATACGGAGGTACGGCCATGACACGCAATTACGGACCCTTTTCCGCGCTCTCTCCGCTGCTGATGCTCGCGGCGATCGCGGGTCGCCCAGCCGCGGCACAGTTCCTGCCCGACCTGACCATCACGGAGATCGACATCTCGCCGGACAACCCGGCCGTCGGTGAAGCGATCACCGTC
>Ga0073934_10003043_pt1 | contig 32231 bp, 31 predicted proteins | sample LarsenN4metaG_FD_76834 | JGI IMG/M metagenome (GOLD analysis project Ga0073934, IMG submission 76834) | Hot spring sediment bacterial and archeal communities from British Columbia, Canada, to study Microbial Dark Matter (Phase II) - Larsen... ...
GCCGAGATGCCGGCGAACAGGCCTTCCTCGCGCGCCAGGCGCCGCGCCATCTCCTCGGCATCGGCCTGGCTCACCAGGATGGTCTCGTCGACGAACGCCGGGTCGTAGATCTTCGGCAGGTATTCCTGCGGCCACTTGCGGATGCCGGGGATGCGCGAGCCTTCGCTGGGCTGCGCGCCGATCACGCGGACGTCGCTGTTGCGCTCCTTCAGGTAGCGCGAGGTGCCGGTGATGCTGCCGGTGGTGCCCATCGCGCTGACGAAGTGGGTGATGCGGCCGTGCGTGTCGCGCCAGATCTCCGGGCCGGTGGTCTCGTAGTGCACGCGCGGGTTGTCGGCGTTGGCGAACTGGTCGAGCACGCGGCCCTTGCCCTCGCGCTGCATCTGCTCGGCCAGATCCCGCGCGTATTCCATGCCGCCGGAGCGCGGCGTGAGGATCAGCTCCGCGCCGAAGGCCTTCATCGTCTGCGCACGCTCGATGGAGAGGTCCTCCGGCATGATCAGCAGCATGCGGTAGCCGCGCATCGCCGCGGCCATCGCCAGCGCGATGCCGGTGTTGCCCGAGGTGGCCTCGATCAGCGTGTCGCCGGGCTTGATCTCGCCGCGCTCCTCGGCGCGGCGGATCATGCTGATGGCCGGGCGGTCCTTCACCGAGCCGGCCGGGTTGTTGCCCTCGAGCTTGCCGAGGATCACGTTGCCTCGGCGCTCGTTGTCGTCGCCTGGCAGGCGCACCAGCCGCACCAGCGGCGTGTTGCCGATCACGTCTTCCAGCGTCGGGTAGCGGGGGGTGTTCTCGCTCACGGGGATCTCCTCGCGGCGATTGTCGCAGGGCGCCCGGGGCCGCGCAGGTCGCGTGACATAATCCGGCCCCTCCACGGCCTACCCAGCGCCCGCACCTGCCGGAGTGGCGAAATCGGTAGACGCAGCAGACTCAAAATCTGCCGAGGGCAACCTCGTACCGGTTCGATTCCGGTCTCCGGCACCAACCCCGACGCCCATGCCCGCCCTGCCGCCGATCACGCAAGCGCTGCTGCTCATCAACGTGGCCTTGTTCGCGGCCGACATGCTGCTTGGCCAGCTGCTGACGGCGTGGTTCGCGCTGTGGCCGCTGGACAGCGGGCGCTTCATGCCCTGGCAGGTGCTGAGCTACGGCTTCCTGCACGGCAGCTTCGGCCACCTGTTCTTCAACATGCTCGGCCTGTGGATGTTCGGCGCCGAGCTCGAGCGCTTCTGGGGTGGCAAGCGCTATCTGCAGTTCTACTTCGCCAGCGTGCTGACGGCGGCGCTGACGCAGCTGCTGGTGGGCCTGTTCACCGGTGGCGCGCCGACGGTGGGCGCGTCGGGCGGGCTGTTCGGCCTGCTGCTGGCCTTCGGCATGATGTTCCCGAACCGCACCATCATGCCGCTGTTCCCGCCCATCCCGATGAAGGCCAAGACCTTCGTGATGGTGTTCGGCGGCCTCGAGCTGCTGTTCGGCGTGACCGGCACCGCCTCAGGCATCGCACATTTTGCGCACCTCGGCGGCATGCTCGGCGGCTTCCTGATGATCCGCTACTGGCGCGGCCAGCCACCCTTCGGACGCCGTTGACGCGGCCTTGACGCCGCTCGCAAAACCCACGCGCCTGGCAGGGCCGCCGCGAACGATCATGCTGCGGCTTCGCGCGTTTCATCGCGCGGTTCGACGGAGTCCGCCATGCTTGCGTCATCGCTGCGCCGAGGGTTGATCGTGGCTTTGCTGTGCCTGCCGCTGGCCGGGCCCACGCAGGCGGCGCGCAGCGAATTCGATGTCCGCACCGAAGGGCTGGAGCGCGCGCAGGCCGCGATGGTGGGCGTGATCAGCGAGGCGGTGGAGGACGCCGGCTCGATCGACACGCTCGGGCCGGTGCGCGTCGGCTCCGGCGTGGTCATCGGCGACGACGGCCTGGTGCTGACCATCGGCTACCTCATCCTCGAAGCCGAGCGCGTCGACCTGATCGTCGATGGCGAGCGCCGCGTGCCGGCGCGCGTGGTGGCCTACGACCAGGCCACCGGCTTCGGCTTGCTGCAGGCGCTCACGCCGTTGAAGCTGACGCCGGTGCCGATCGGCCGCTCCGCCGGCGTGTCGCCCGACGAGCCGCTGATGGTGGCCAGCGGCATGCCCGACGGCGGGCTGAGCCTCGCGCGGCTGGTGTCGCAACGTGCCTTCTCGGGCTACTGGGAGTACCACATCGATTCGGCGCTGTTCACCGTGCCGCCGCGCAGCGACCACAGCGGCGCGGGCCTGTTCAACCTCGACGGCGAGTTGCTGGGCATCGGCTCGCTGGTGGTCGGCGATGCGCTGGGTCCGGGTGCCGGCCGCCTGCCGGGCAACATGTTCGTGCCGGTCGACCTGCTCAAGCCGGTGATCGCCGAGATGCGCGCGCGCGGCGCCTCGCGCGGCAGCAGCCGCGCCTGGCTGGGACTGAACTGCGAGGAGCGCGGCGGCGAGATCCGCGTGCTGCGCGTCACCCAGGACGGCCCGGCCGACCTGGCCGGCGTGCGACCGGGCGACCGCATCCTGCGCATCGACGACGCCGAGGTGTCCGCACTGGAGTCGCTGTGGAAGACGCTGTGGCGCAACGGCGCCGAGCGCGACGTGCTGCTCACCATCCGCCGCGACGGCGAGGTGCAGACGATCACCGTGCACGCCACCGACCGCATGAAGACGCTGCGGCGGCCGCAGGGCATCTGAGTCCGGCTCAGGCCACCAGACCGGTCTCGACCGTCGGATATCGAAGCTTCAGCTTCAGCTCCCGCTTCAGGCGCGTGTTGTCCAGCCGCCGCGATTCGCTCATGAAGCTCAGCAGCATCGGCGAGAGCTGCTCCTTCGCCTGCGCCCGCGAGATGCGAGGCGGCTTCGGCAGGCCGCAGAGACCGGCGGCGAGATCGAAGTAGTCGCCCATCTTCATCTCGGTGTCGTCGCTGGCGTGCACGATGCGCTGCGGCAGCCCGCGGTGCAGCGCGGCGATGCAGGCGCGCGCCAGGTCGTCGGCATGGATGTGGTTGGTGAACACGTCGTCCTCGCCGGCCAGCACTGGCGTGCCGCGCGCCAGCCGTTCGCGCGGGTGGCCGCCGGGTCGGTCGCCGGCATAGATGCCGGGAATGCGCAGGATGCTCACCCGCGTGCCGAAACGCCGGCCGTGCCAGCGCAGGCGCTGCTCGGCATCGACGCGGCGCCGGGCGCGGTCGGTGGCCGGGGCCACCGCGCGGGTTTCGTCGAAGCGCGCGCCGCCGCAATCGCCGTACACGCCCGTGGTGCTGCCGTACACGATGCACCGCGCGCCGCCACGCCGCGCCAGCGCCTGCAGCAGGTGGGCCGTGCGCGGATCGCTGCGCCCTTGCAGCGGCGGTGGCGCCAGGTGCAGCACCGCATCGGCCAGGCCCGCGGCGCGCTGCAGCGTGGCCGGCACGTCGAGATCGGCCACCAGCGGCACGGCGCCGATCGCGCGCAACTCGGCGCAGCGCGCCGGGCTGGAGGTCATCGCCAGCACGCGCCAGCGTCCGCGCAGCATCCGCGCCACGCGCATTCCCACATCGCCGCAGCCGACGATGAGCAGCACGGGGCGCTGGCGGCGCGCAGGGGACGGGCAGGTCAGGGTCATGGGGCTGCGGGCACAATTCGAGATTCACTGTCCATTGTCGGTCCCCTCCGCGCCATGCCCTTCACCGTGACCGTGCAGCCCAGCGGCCGCCACTTCAGCGTCGAACGCGACGAACCCATCCTCCACGCCGCCATCCGCGCCGGCATCGGTCTGCCCTACGGCTGCAAGGACGGCGCCTGCGGCTCCTGCAAGTGCCGCCTGCTCGAGGGCCGCGTGATCCACGGCGCCCACCAGTCCAAGGCGCTGTCGGCCGACGAGGAGGCCGCGGGCTTCATGCTCACCTGCTGCGCCGCGCCGCAGACCGACGTGGTGATCGAGGCCCGCACTGTGGCCGGCGCGGGCGAGTTCCCGGTGCGCAAGATGCCGGCGCGGGTGATGAGCCTCGTCAAGCCCGCGACCGACGTCGCCGTGCTGACCCTGCAGCTGCCCGCCAACGAGGTGATGCGCTACCACGCCGGCCAGTATGTCGAGTTCATCCTGCGCGACGGCGCGCGGCGCAGCTACTCGATGGCCAACGCGCCGCACACGCAGGCCGACAGGCCGGCCATCGAACTGCACATTCGCCACATGCCCGGGGGCAAGTTCACCGACCATGTATTCGGCGCGATGAAGGAGAAGGAAATCCTTCGCATCGAGGGTCCGTTCGGCAGCTTCTTCCTGCGCGAGGACAGCGACAAGCCGGTCGTGCTGCTGGCCTCGGGCACCGGCTTCGCACCGATCAAGGCGATCATCGAGCACATGGAGTTCAAGGGCATCACCCGGCCGGCCCTGCTGTACTGGGGCTGCCGCAGCCGGGCCGACCTGTACCTGCACGAGTGGGCGCAGGCTGCCGCCGAGCGACTGCCGAACCTGCGCTATGTGCCGGTGCTGTCGGAGCCGAAGCCGGAGGACGGATGGAGCGGCCGCACCGGTTTCGTCCACCAGGCGGTGATGGCCGACCTGCCCGATCTGTCCGGCCACCAGGTCTACGCCTGCGGCGCGCCGGTGATGGTTGAGTCGGCGCAGAAGGATTTCGTGGCTCGCTGCGGCCTGCCGGCCGACGAGTTCTATGCGGACAGTTTCACCTCGGAGGCGGACAAGCATGGCCCGCAGGCGTGATCTCCTGACCCTCGGTGCGGCGGCCATCGCGGCGCCCGTCTTCGCGCAGACCACCCGGCCGATCCGGCTGATCGTGCCCTACCCGCCCGGCGGCCCGCTGGACATCGTGGCGCGCGCACTGGCCGATCGCGTCAAGGACAGCCTCGGCACGGTGATCGTCGAGAACAAGCCCGGCGCCGGCGGCAACCTGGGCGCGGACCTGGCGGCCAAGGCCGCCCCCGACGGCACCACGATCGTGATGGGCGCGGTGGCCACGCACGCCATCAACCCCTGGCTGTACGCGAAGATCCCCTACGACCCGATCCGCGACTTCACGCCGATCACCGGCGTGGCGCAGGTGCCCAACGTGCTCGTGATGAACCCGGAGGCGGCCGACCGCTTCGGCGTGAAGACCGTGGCCGACCTGGTGGCCTTCGCGAAGAAGAACCCCGGCAAGCTGAACTACGGCTCCGGCGGCAACGGCAGCGCCGGTCACCTCGCCGGCGAGATGTTCAAGTCGCAGGCCGGCGTCTTCATGGTCCACATCCCCTACGCCGGCGGCAACCCGGCCCAGCTCGCGCTGCTGGCGGGCCAGGTCGACCTCAACTTCGACAACCTCGCCTCGGCCTCGGCCAATGTCAAGGCCGGCAAGCTGCGCGCGCTGGCCGTGACCACGGCAAAGCGCGCGGCCGCTGTGCCCGATCTGCCCACCATCGCCGAGGGCGGCGGTGCGCTGGCCGGCTTCGACATCCACACCTGGTTCGGCCTGTTCGGGCCCGCGCGGCTGCCGGCGGAGACGACGCAGCGCCTGAACCAGGCCTTCGTCGAGGCGCTCGGCTCGGCCGAGTTGAAGGCACGCCTGGCCACGCTGATGGCCGAGCCGATGCCGACCACGCCGGAGCAGTTCGGCGCGTTCGTGAAAGCCGAACTCGCGAAGTACGAGCAGGTCGTGAAGCGAAGCGGCGCGAAGGTCGACTGACCTCGCGCCGCAGTTTCAGCCGCAGGCCGGGCTCACCGGCCCGGTTGGCATCACTTCTTCTTCGTCGGCTGGGTGGCGGGCTTGGGCGGCGCCGTCACCTCCTTGGAAGCCGGCGTGGTGCCGCCATCCACGCCGAGCCGGCCACCGGTGCCCAGGCCGCCCTTGACCGTCTGCGCCTTGTAGTTGCGCAGCGCCTTGACCATCTGGTTGTACGAGTCGGCGAACGCGGCGACCACGACCTTGCCCTGCGGCGTGTTCGAGTAGCCGCCGCAGGCGCCGGCGAAGCCTCCGAAGAAGCCGCCGAACAGATTGAAGTCGTAGTTCTTCGACGTGCCCTCGGCCGCCGAGATCTGCACGCCGGAGCGGTTGTCGATCAGCAGCAGCGTGGTCGAGGCCTCGTTGGCGCTCATGCCGCCAGCCAGCGCGCCGAGGCCGCCGAAGGCCCGCGTCAGCACACCGGCCGCCGCGCCGCCGGTCTTCTGCGCGAACTGGATGCTCGGGCTCATTGTGTAGTCGGCCGCCACCATCTGGCCCTTGCCGAAGTTGCTGTTGTCGCGCATCTCGCCGCTGGCCTGCAGGTTGCGCTCGGTCATCATGTTGTTCATCGCGCGGCCGCGCTCGACGATGACGAAGCAGTTGCTCTGCTGCACCATCAGGCGCAGCACCGGCAGCGTGGAGCCGAGCTGGTAGTCGCGCAGGCTGTAGTACCAGGGCGCGTTGGTGTCTTCCTGCATCGCCAGCGTGCCCAGCGACTCGGTGCACTTCTCGAGCTGCGAGTTGTTGTTCTCGGCGGTCTCGCCGCCGGCAGCGCCGGAGACGGTTCCCTTGTTGCCGCCCATCGTGGGCGTGGTGGCCAGGCAGCCGGACAGCAGCGCGGCGGCGGCAGCGGCCGCCATGACGGTGAGCGAGCGGGTGGTGCGGTTCAAGATTCCTCTCCTGATGGTCGTTCTTGGCCGCTGCAGTATAGGCAGCGCCCACAGACCGATACACACCTAACTCGGGCCTCGCCCGAGAAAAAAGTCACTCGCCCAGATAGGCCGCGCGCACCTTCGGATCCGCCAGCAGCGCCCTGGCCTCGCCGGTCATCGTGACCTCGCCGGAGTCCATCACGTAGCCGCGGTTGGCCAGGCCGAGCGCGCGGCTCGCGTTCTGCTCGACCAGCAGGATCGTCGTGCCGCGGCCATGGATGTCCGCCACCACCTCGAAGATCTTGTCGACCATGATCGGCGACAGGCCCATCGAGGGCTCGTCGAGCAGCAGCACCTTGGGCCGGGCCATCAGCGCGCGGCCCATGGCGAGCATCTGCTGCTCGCCACCGGACATCGTGCCGGCCAGCTGGTTGCGGCGCTCCTTCAGGCGCGGGAAGATGGTGAAGACCTTCTCGATGTCCGCCTCGATCTCGCTGTCGTTGCGGATGAAGGCGCCCATCTGCAGGTTCTCGGTGATGGTCATGCGCGTGAAGGTGCCCCGCCCTTCCGGCACCATCACGAGGCCCTGCTTGACCAGGTCCCACGATCCCTGGCCCTTGATGCTGCGGCCGAGGAACTTGATGTCGCCGGCGGCGGCCGGCTGCAGGCCGGTCACGGCCTTGAGCGTGGTGGTCTTGCCGGCGCCGTTGGCGCCGATCAGGCTGACGAGTTCGCCCTCCTGGACCTCGAAGGACACGCCCTTGACGGCCTGGATGCCGCCGTAGGCCACCTTCAGGCCGCTGACCTCGAGCAACGTGTTTGCCATGTCGTGTCCCTCAATGCGCCTTGTGTCCGGCGCCGAGGTAGGCCTCGATCACCTTCTCGTTCCTCTGCACGTCCGCCGGTGTTCCTTCAGCGATCTGCTTGCCGTAGTCGAGCACGGTCACGCGGTCGCACAGGCCCATCACGAGCTTGACGTCGTGTTCGATCAGAAGGATCGTTCTTCCGTCATTGCGGATGCGGTCGATCAGCTCGCGCAGCACCACCTTCTCGGTGGCGTTCATGCCGGCGGCCGGTTCGTCGAGCGCGATCAGCTTCGGGTCGGTGGCCAGCGCGCGGGCGATCTCCAGGCGTCGCTGGTCGCCGTAGGACAGCGTGCGGGCCTTGAACTCGGCGTACTTGCCGATGCCCACGTAGTCGAGCAGTTCCTGCGCGCGTTCGGCAATGGCCTTCTCCTCGGCCTTGAAGCCGCCGGTGCGGAACACCGCGCCGACCAGCCCCGACTGGCTGCGCACGTGGCGGCCGACCATCACGTTCTCCAGCGCCGTCATCTCGGCGAACAGGCGGATGTTCTGGAACGTGCGCGCGATGCCCGCCTTCGCGACCTCGTGCACCGCGGTGGGCTTGTAGGGCGCGCCGCCGAGCTCGAAGCTGCCCGAGTCGGGCGTGTACAGGCCGGTGATGACGTTGAAGAAGGTGGTCTTGCCGGCGCCGTTCGGGCCGATCAGGCCGTAGACCTGGCCCTTGGTGATGGTGATGCCGACGTCGGACAGCGCCTGCAGGCCGCCGAAGCGCTTGGAGACACCCGCCACCTTGAGGACGACTTCGCTCATTTCGTGCTCCTCACTTCGTCACCGGGGTGGGCGCCGCCTTGCCGTGCTCCGGCGAAGGCCACAGGCCGCGCGGGCGCAGCAGCATGATCACGATCATCGCCACGGCGATCAGCAGCTGGCGCAGGATCGAGGCGTCGAGCCGGCCGTCGGTCATTGCCTGCAGCGGGCCGGCCACGTAGCGCAGCACCTCGGGCAGCGCGGCCAGCAGCAGCGCGCCGACGATCACCCCCGGGATATGGCCGATGCCGCCGAGCACCACCATGGCGACGATCATGATCGACTCCTGCAGGCTGAAGGCCTCGGGCGTGATGAACGACTGGTAGCCCGCGAACATCACGCCGGCGACGCCGCCGAAGGTGGCGCCCATGCCGAAGGCGAGCAGCTTCATGTTGCGGGTGTTGATGCCCATCGCCTTGGCGGCGATCTCGTCCTCGCGGATCGCCATCCAGGCGCGGCCGATGCGGCTGCGCTCGAGGCGATAGCAGATCACCACGCTGATCACCACCAGGGCGAGGAACAGGAAGTAGTAGTTGATGACCGGTGGAATCTCGTAGCCGAAGAGCTCGTGGCGCTTGCCCATCTCGAAGCCGAACAGGTGCATCGAGTCGATCGGGCCGATCCCCTTGGGGCCGTTGGTGATGTTGACCGGGTGGTCCAGGTTGTTCAGGAACACGCGGATGATCTCGCCGAAACCCAGCGTCACGATCGCCAGGTAGTCGCCGCGCAGGCGCAGCGTCGGCGCACCGAGCAGCACGCCGGCCAGGCCGGCGAGCAGCGCCGCGGCCGGGATGACGATCCACAGCGGCGTGTGCAGGCCGTCGGGGAACATCGCCGCGATGGCCGGGAACTGGTACCACAGGTGCGAGCTCGCCAGCAGCCCGAACATGTAGGCGCCCACGGCATAGAAGGCGACGTAGCCGAGGTCGAGCAGGCCGGCATAGCCGACCACGATGTTCAGGCCGAGCGCGAGCAGGACGTACAGCAGCGCGATGTCGATGATGCGGACCCAGGCATTGCCGAACTGCTGCGCGATGAAGGGCAGGATCAGCAGGCCGAGCGCGGCCAGCAGGAAGACGACGATCTTCTTGTCTTTCATGTCAGTGCTCCCTGAATCAGGCCCGGTCCGCCACGCGCTCGCCGAGCAGGCCCGAGGGCCGCAGCGTCAGCACGAGGATCAGCACGATGAAGGCGAAGATGTCCTGGTAGTGGCTGCCCAGCACACCGCCGGTGAGCGCACCGATGTAGCCCGCGCCCAGCGCCTCGATGATGCCCAGCGCCACGCCGCCGACCATCGCGCCGGCCAGGTTGCCGATGCCGCCGAACACCGCGGCCGTGAAGGCCTTCAGCCCGGGCAGGAAGCCCATGGTGTGCGAGGCCGAGCCGTAGTTGGCCGCCCACATCACGCCGGCGATCGCGGCCAGCGCCGCGCCGATGATGAAGGTGGCGGAGATCACCATGTCGGGGCGCACGCCCATCAGGCCGGCCACGCGCGGGTTCTCGGCGGTGGCGCGCATCGCACGGCCGAGCTTCGTGTAGTTGACGAGATACATCAAGCCGGCGAGCACCACCGCGGTGGTGACCAGGATGATGATCTGCACCGTGTTGATCACCGCGCCGAACACGTTGATCGGCTCGGTGGGCAGCAGGATCGGGTAGCTCTTGATGGTGGGCTTCCAGATGATCATCGCCAGCGTCTGCAGCAGCAGGCTCATGCCCATGGCGGTGATCAGCGGCGCCAGGCGAGGCGCGTTTCGCAGCGGCCGGTAGGCGACCTTCTCGATCGTGAAGTTCAGGATCGTGCACACCACGATGGCGCAGGCCAGCGAGATCAGCAGGATCACCCAGCCCGGCAGGCCCGAGTTCGCCAGCGCGGTGACCACCGTCCAGCTGGTCAGGGCCCCGACCATCAGCACCTCGCCGTGGGCGAAGTTGATCAGGTTGATGATGCCGTAGACCATCGTGTAGCCCAGTGCCACCAGCGCATACATGCTGCCGAGCACCAGACCGTTGATGATCTGCTGGATGAAGGTCTCCATCGAGGGAATCTCCTGCCTTTTGTCGATCGGGCCACCTTTGTCGAGGCGGCGGCCTCGGCGGGCGGTGCGCACCACCCGGGCGCTTTCACTCTATTAGCAAAAAGCCCGCCGCAGGTTCTGCGACGGGCCGTGGCTTTCACCTAAGGGTTCGGCGTTGGGGGCGCATTCTAGGCGCCCGGTTCTAGGCAGATCGTACGGAGTTTCCGCAGGCATGCGCCCTGAACATAAGGTCATGCAGACCGTTCACCGACGATTCTTCGCCTCGTCGTTCAAACGGCGCAATTCCTCCAGTTTCTCGCCGATGCGGATCTCCAGCCCGCGTGCCACCGGCTCGTAGAAGCTCGGCGGCACCATGTCCTCCGGCCAGTAGTTCTCTCCCGCCGCGAAGCCGCCCTCCTCGTCGTGGGCGTAGCGATACCCACGGCCGTAGTCCAGGCTCTTCATCAGCTTCGTCGGTGCATTGCGCAGGTGCAGCGGCACCGCGCGCGTGCCGTCGGCCGCGACGAAGGCGCGCGCCGCCTTGTAGGCGGTGTAGACGGCGTTGCTCTTGGGCGCCACGGCGAGGTAGACCACCGCCTGCGCCAGCGTCAGCTCGCCCTCGGGCGAGCCGAGGCGCTCATAGGTCTCGGCGGCATCGAGCGCCAGGCGCAGCGCACGCGGATCGGCCAGGCCGATGTCCTCGCTGGCCATGCGGATGAGGCGCCGCGCGGCGTAGCGCGGATCGACGCCGCCGTCGAGCATGCGTACGAACCAGTACAGCGCCGCATCGGGGTCGCTGCCGCGCACCGCCTTGTGCAGCGCCGAGATGGTGTCGTAGAACTGCTCGCCGCCCTTGTCGTAGCGGCGCAATTGCTCGCCGAGCGACTTTTCCAGCATCGCTTCGTCGATCTCGGCCACCGGCCCGACCATCGCCACCAGGTTGTCGTAGGCGTTGAGCAGGCGGCGCGCGTCGCCGTCGGCATAGCCGATCAGCCGCGTGGCCGCCGCCTCGCTCAGCGGCGGCGCCTTCAGCAGCGCGCGGCCGCGCTCGATCAGCGCCTTCATGTCCTCGTCGGTCAGGCTCTTGAGCACGTGCACCGTGGCACGCGAGAGCAGCGCCGAATTCACCTCGAACGACGGGTTCTCGGTGGTCGCGCCGATGAAGGTGAACAGCCCCGACTCCACATGCGGCAGGAAGGCGTCCTGCTGGCTCTTGTTGAAGCGGTGCACCTCGTCGACGAAGACCACGGTGCGCCGCCCTTGCGACTGCACGGCCTGGGCGCGCTCGACCGCCTCGCGGATCTCCTTGACGCCGCCGAGCACCGCCGAGATGGCGATGAACTGCGCGTCGAAGGCGCCGGCCACCAGCCGCGCCAGCGTGGTCTTGCCCACCCCCGGCGGGCCCCACAGGATCATCGAGTGCAGCCGGCCGGATTCGAAGGCCACGCGCAGCGGCTTGCCGGGCCCGAGCAGATGCTGCTGGCCGATCACTTCGGCCAGGGTGCGCGGGCGCAGCCGCTCGGCCAGCGGTGCGTCGGCAGGCACCGCGGGCGCCAGCTGCGGATCCTCCAGCGGCAGTTCGAGCGTAGACATCGGCCGATTGTCGCAGCCGGCCCGGCCTCAAGTTCTGGCGGCAAGTGACGAAGCCATCGCCGAGACCCGCGAACACAACCATGCCCGAGCCGCAGCCCGCCCCCGACGCCATCGCCCGCCTGGAGACGCTGGCTGGCGAACTGGCCGCACTCGAGCCCGAGCTGGAACGCTGGCTGGCGACGACGACCGACGCGGTTCACGAACGCGAACGCGCCCGTCGCGCTGCGCAGCTGTTGCGCCTGCACGTGGCGCGCGTCGCGGCGGTTCTGGCTGCGCCTGCGCCAGAATCCGCGCTGGCGCCGTGGCATGGCCAGGAACGCCGCGGCCCGCAGCGAGCGACCAACGTGGCCCGATTGCCCGAGCGGCCCGCTGCACCTCGCCAGGATCCACCCACCGGTCCGCAGGACTGGGAACCCTTCTGATCAACCGTCCGGACACCCCCAAACCCTGACCATGAAACACTCCTTCGCTCTCGCCGCCACCTTGCTCGCCCTTGCAGGCGCCGCCCACGCCGGCCGCCCGCTCGCCACCGAGGATGCCGACTATCTCGGCCGCGGCCAATGCGAGGCCGAAGGCTTCTACGGCCGGCTCTCGGCCAGCGGCACGCCCGACACCCGCGGCTGGACGCTGCAGGGCGCCTGCGGCATCGGCGGCAACACCCAGGTGGCGTTGGCCTACAGCCGCGCCCGCAGCGCCGGCGAGACCGGCGAGGGCCTGCTGCTGGGCGGCAAGACCGGCATCATCACCCGCTCGGGCGACGGCCTGGGCCTGACGCTGGCCTGGGGCCTGACCGGGGCGAAGGTGCGCGGCAGCTCGTTCGAGCACGAGATCACCTACCTGAACCTGGTCGCCACGCGCGAGATCGCGCCGAGCTGGACGGGCCACGCCAACCTCGGCTGGCTGCGCAGCGAAAGCGCCGACGCCAACAGCACGACCTGGAACCTGGCGATCGAGAAGTCGCTCGGCAACGGCGTCGACCTGATGGGCGAGGTCTACGGCGACGACCGCAGCGACGAATGGCTGGGCCTGGGCGTGCGCTGGGCGGCGTCCGACAAGCTGAGCCTGAATGCGTCGTATGCGACGCAGAACGATTCGCCGCGCGTCCGCTTGTGGACGATCGGCTTCAAGTACTCGTTCTGAATCGACAGAGCTACTGTTCGATCACGTCGGCGCCCTTGGGCGCAACGAACTTGAACGCATCGGACGCGGTCGCCACGTTCGGCTTGAACTGGCTGAACTGCAGCAGCGAGCGCTGGCCGAAGCTGTCGACGATCTCCACCGCGGCGAGCTCCTTGCCGCGGAAGCCGACCTTCAGCGAATCGAAGGCGCTGTCCTTGGCCTTCGGCTTCGCGGCGGCCCACTCCAGGCCCTCGGCCGCGGGCAGCGGCGAGAGCTCGAAGTCCTTCTCGAGATTGCCGCCGGCCAGCAGCGCCGCCGGTGTGGCACCGATGGCGGCCGACAGCTTGCGCGAGCTGACCTGGTTGAGGTCGGCGTCGTAGATCCACACCTTCTGCCCATCGGCCACGATCACCTGCTCGAACGGCTTGGTGTAGGCGAAGCGGAAGCGGTTGGGGCGCGAGAACTGGAAGTTGCCGCTGCTGGTCTTCTTCTTCGCGCCGTCGGGCGAGGTCACGGTCTGCGTGAACTGCGCGCTGCCGCTCTTCACGTCGCGCACGAACTCGCGCAGCGTGTCCACCGCATCGGCGCGGGCCGAGACCGCTGCAGCGCCGAGCGCGAGCAGCACTGCGAGACGAATCTTCATGCGTCGCGGTTCGGAACGATGATGTCCCGGTTGCCGTTGCTGGACATGGCACTTACGAGCCCGGATTTCTCCATTTGTTCCAGCAGCCGCGCCGCGCGGTTGTAGCCGATGCGCAGGTGGCGCTGCACCAGCGAGATCGAGGCGCGCTTGTGCTGCAGCACGATGGCCACCGCCTGGTCGTACATCGGGTCGCTCTCGCCGTTGCCGCCACCGCCCTCGCCGGCGAGGAAGTCACCGCCATCGGCGTCGAGCGTGCCACCCTCCAGGATGCCCTCGATGTAGTTGGGCTCGCCCTGGCTCTTGAGGTACTCGACGACGCGGTGCACCTCTTCGTCCGACACGAAGGCGCCGTGCACGCGCACCGGGATGCCGCCGCCGGGCGTGAGGTAGAGCATGTCGCCCTGGCCGAGCAGTGCCTCGGCACCCATCTGGTCGAGGATGGTGCGGCTGTCGATCTTGCTCGACACCTGGAAGCTCAGCCGCGTCGGGATGTTGGCCTTGATCAGGCCGGTGATCACGTCGACGCTGGGCCGCTGCGTGGCCAGGATCAGGTGGATGCCCGAGGCGCGCGCCTTCTGCGCCAGCCGCGCGATCAGCTCCTCGATCTTCTTGCCCACCACCATCATCAGGTCGGCGAGTTCGTCGATCACCACCACGATGTGCGGCAGCCGCTCCAGCGGCTCGGGCTGCTCCGGCGTCAGGCTGAAGGGATTGGGCAGCTTCTCGCCCTTCTCGGCTGCTTCGTCGATCTTCTTGTTGTAGCCGGCGAGATTGCGCACGCGCATCGTCGACAGCAGCTTGTAGCGCCGCTCCATTTCGCCCACGCACCAGTTCAGCGCGTTGGCCGCCTGCTTCATGTCGGTGACCACCGGCGCCAGCAGGTGCGGGATGCCCTCGTAGACGCTGAGCTCGAGCATCTTCGGGTCGATCAGGATCAGGCGGACATCGCGTGCCTCGGCCTTGTAGAGCACGCTGAGGATCATCGCGTTGATGCCCACCGACTTGCCCGAACCGGTGGTGCCGGCCACCAGGCAGTGCGGCATCTTGCCGAGATCGGCCACCACCGCGTTGCCGACGATGTCCTTGCCCAGGCCCATGGTCAGCATCGATGCGGCGTCGTTGTAGACCTGCGAGCCGAGGATCTCCGACAGGCGGATCATCTGCCGCTTGGCGTTGGGCAGCTCCAGCGCCATCGTCGTCTTGCCGGGGATGGTCTCGACGACGCGGATGCTCACCAGCGACAGCGAACGCGCCAGGTCCTTGGCGAGGTTGACGATCTGCGCGCCCTTCACGCCGGTGGCCGGCTCGATCTCGTAGCGCGTGATCACCGGGCCGGGCGAGGCGGCCACCACGCGCACCTCGACGCCGAAGTCCTTGAGCTTCTTCTCGATCAGCCGCGAGGTCATCTCCAGCGTCTCGGGCGTGACGGTCTCCTGGCGGCCCGGCGCGGCGTCGAGCAGGTCGACCTGCGGCAGCTTGGTGTCGGCCAGTTCGGTGAACAGCGGCTTCTGCCGCTCCTTGGCCACGCGCGCCGACTTGGTCAGCTCGGGCACCGGTGGCTCGATCACGATCGGGATGTGCTCGTCGTGCAGCTGGTGCTCGACCTCGGCCACCTCCTCGCGCTCGCGCAGCGCGCGCTCGCCGAGGCGGATGTCCTCGGCGCGCTCGATGCGCTCGGCGCGCTTCTCGCGGAACGACTCCAGCCAGGTGCCGATGCCCTCGGCCACGCGCAGCCAGGAGAACTTCAGCGACATCGACACGCCGGCCACCAGCGCGGCGATCCACAGCACGCCGGAGCCGGCGAATCCGAGCAGCTTCTGGCTGGCCGGACCGAGCAGATAGCCGAGCACGCCCCCGGCATGGCCGCCGGCCACGCGCGCCTCGTAGTGGTACAGACGGGTGTTCTCCAGCGCGCAGCTGGCCGCCAGCAGCACGACGATGCCGACCCAGAACAGCCAGGCCGGCGGCTCGTGCGGATCGGCCGGGGCGGCCGGCGCCTGCTCGCTGCGCAGCACGCGCGCCAGCCCGCCGAGCCAGGCGCGCAGGCTGACCAGCATCAGCCACCAGGCCGAGAAGCCGAACAGGAAGTACAGGCCGTCGGAGAACAGCGCGCCGAGCGCACCGGCCTTGTTGGTGGCCTGCTCGACGCTGCCCGAGGTGGTGAAGGCCGGGTCCGCACCGCCGTGCGTGGCCAGCGCGAGCAGCGCCAGCAGCCACAGCACGGCACCGAGGCCCAGGCCGAGCCGGGCGCGCCAGCGCGGCACGACCCTGGCCGCGGCGGGCTCGCGGGACGAACGCGCGGACGAGGACGACGAAGAAGCCGGCGCGCCCCCGTCGGCGCGCAGCGATCCGAGTGGAAACGTCATGGCCGGGATTGTCGCCCAAGGCTCCGGCGGCCTTGTATCCGCTCGCAGCCGGCGCAGCTAGCATCGCCGCCATGCGACCCATGCTTCTGATCGTGCTGGCCCTGGCCGGGCCGGCCCACGCGATCCAGACCTGCGAACTGGCCGGGGAACACGTCAACCCGACCAACGGACACACCACCGCCGGCAAGACCGGCCTGATGCGCTGCAAGGATGCCGACACCGGCGTGCTCCAGCGTGAGCAGGAGCTGCGCGATGGCAAGTTTTTCGGCGCGGTGCGCTTCTACCGCAACGGCGTGCTCGAGCGCGAGCACCGCGTCAACGAGCGCGGCAACCGCGACGGACTGGCCCGCGAGTACGCCGCCACGCCGGGCGAGCGCAACCCGCTGCTGCGCGAGGAGACGCTGCGCAACGGCACCACGGTGGGCCTGACGCGCAGCTGGCACGCCAACGGCACGCTGCGCCGTGCGAGCTTTCACGGCGACGACGGCCGCGAGCAGGCGGTGGCCGAGTTCAACGAGCAGGGCCAGCTCGGCGAGCTGCGCTGTGCGGCGCAGCCCTTGCTGGCCCCGGCCGCCGACGACGCCGCCTGGTGCGGCCACCGCGGCGGCCCGGCCAGCGTGTCGCTGTACAACGGCCGCGGCGAACTGACCGGGCGGCGCGTGCACGAACGCGGCGAGCTGCGCTCGCGCGAGTCGTTCTGGGGCAACGGAAAGCCGCGCGAGACGGCCGAGATCGGCCCGCAGGGCGGCATCGAGCGCAGCTTCGCGCAGGATGGCGTCAAGCGCCGCGAGACGCAGTGGCAATGGGCCACGGCCGGCGCCGGGGACACGAAGCGGCGCGTCACCACGCTGGAGCAGGAGTTCCACGACAGCGGCACGCTGGTGCGCGAGCGCCGCTGGACACCCGGCGAGCGCGGCGCCGAGCTGCGCAGCGAGAAGCGCTGGTATCTGAACGGCCAGCCCAGCGAGGGCAGCGAGTACACGAACGAGGCCGGCCGGCTGCTGCGCCGCGACACCGCCTTCCACGACAACGGCCAGCGGCGCTTCGAGGGCAGCTATGCCGTCACCGGCCGCTACGAGCAGCAGCCGGTGGGCGTGCACCGCGGTTTCGACGCGGCCGGCCGGCTGCGCGCCGAGCGCCACCACGACGAACGCGGTCGGGTGACGCGCGAGCGTGAACTCGACGAGGCCGGCCAGGTCACACGCGACGACGCCGTCTTCGAGGACGGCTCGCGCAAGGCCTTCAGCCGCCAGGAGTCCCGCCCATGACCCAGCCCGCCCGCCCAACCCGCCGCCTGCTGATCGGCGCCGCCGTCGCCCTGGCCGCACCCGCCGTGTGGCGCGGCGCCCTGGCCCAGGGCCGGCTGCGGCCGACGCCGTCGCAGACCGAAGGACCGTTCTATCCGGTGCAGATGCCGGCCGACACCGACGGCGACCTGCTGATGCTCGCCGGTCGCCCCTATGGCCGCGGTCGCGCGGCCTGGCTGGAGGGCACGGTCAGCGACACCGACGGCCGCGCGGTCAGCGGCGCCGCGGTGGAGATCTGGCAGTGCGACCCCGACGGCCACTACCACCACCCCGGCGACGGCGGCCGCGCCGACCCCGGCTTCCAGGGCTTCGGACGGGTGAGCGTGGGCGCGGACGGCGCCTACCGCTTCCGCACGCTGCGCCCCGCGCCCTACAGCGGCCGCACGCCGCACATCCACCTGAAGGTGAAACTGGGTTCGCGCGAGCTGCTGACGACGCAGGTCTACGTGCAGGGCGACCCGGGCAACGAGCGCGACTTCCTCTGGCAGCGCCTGCGCGGCGAAGACCGCGCCGCGCTGACCGTGCCCTTCGAGCCGGCGGGCGACACGGTGCGGGCGCGCTTCGCGATCGTGGTGCGGGCCTGATGCGGCCATCGGCGCCGTTGCCGCTGGCGGCCGACGACGCCGAGCGCTTCGCCGCCTGCGCGCTGGCCGCGGTACGAACCCGCTACCCGCACAAGCTCGACCACCTGATCCTGGATGCGGGCGACCTGCCCGCGCCCTCGCAGATCCACCCGGTCTTCGACGGCAGCTACGACTGGCACTCGAGCGTGCACATGCACTGGTCGCTGCTGCGGCTGCTGCGCCGCACGCCGGGGCTGCCGCAGCGTGACGCGATCCTCGCCCATCTCGACGAGCGGCTGCGGCCCGAGAAGGTGACCGTCGAGCGCGCCTATGCGGCCGACCCGCGGCGCGGCAGCTTCGAGCGGCCCTACGGCTGGGCCTGGCTGCTGGCGCTGCAGGCCGAGCTGGAGGCCCCTGAGTGGCCGGCAGGCTGGGCGCAGGCGCTGCGGCCGTTCAGCGCGGAAGTGGCCGCGCGGCTGACTGCCTTCCTCGGCCGCAGCCACTACCCGGTGCGCGCCGGCACGCATGCCAACTCGGCCTTCGCGATGGTGCTGGCGCGCCGGCTCGGCGACCCGGCGCTCGACGCCGCCGTCGAATCCGCCGTCGTGCGCTGGTTCCTGCACGATCACGACTACCCGGCCGCCTACGAACCGGGTGGTGCCGATTTCCTGTCCGGCGGGCTGGCCGAGGCGGTGCTGATGCACGAGGTGCTCGGCGATCGCTTTGCCGACTGGTGGCAAGGCTTCGCGCCGCGCGGCGAGGCGATGCAGGCCTGGCTGCAGCCCGCGGTGGTGAGCGACCGGGTCGACCCGCAGCTGGTGCACCTCGACGGCCTGAACCTCTCGCGCGCCTGGTGCCTCGCCACGCTGGCCGAAGCACTCGGCGACGAGACGCTGCGCGCGGCAGCCGACACGCATCGCGCCGCCGCCTGGCCACACGTCACCAACGGCGACTTCGCAGCCACGCACTGGCTGGTCAGCTTCGCGCTGCTGTCGCTGGGTGACTGAGCCTCAGGCACGCGCGATCGGCTCGTAGCGCGGCGGCGTGCCGGGATGCGAACGCACCAGGGCGTAGCCGCGCACCGCCCAGTCGACCTCCGGCAAGTCTGCCGGTGCCACGGCCCCCTGCGCGTGCCGGGCCAGCGTCACGTGCGGGCGGAAGGCCCGCGCCTCCACGCGCAAGCCCTTCGCGCGCAGCAGCGCGCCGAGTTCGCGATGCAGCGCCGCCAGGCCGGCGGGCGGCTCGCCCGGCTCCAGCACCGCAATGCCCTGCGGCCAGAGCGAGGCGCGGTCCAGCCGCAGCGTGAACTGCGCCGCGCAGGGCGGCAGCGACGCGGCCAGTTCACGCGCCTCGGGCTCGGGCACCTCGCCGAGGAAGAGCAGCGTCAGGTGCAGGTGCTCGGGCGGCACCCGCGCCGCACGCGCCGTCCACTGCCAGGCCTGCTGCGCCGCGGCCAGCCTCACGCGCAGGGCATCGTCGGGCCACAGGGCGAGGAACAGGCGCATGCGCGCGATTGTTTCCGAACCCGAGCGGCATCAAATGCCGCCGGAACCCGCTGCGCTAGTCTTCGCCCATGAAGATCCACTTCCTCGGCGCGGCCGACACCGTCACCGGCTCCCGCCACCTCGTCGAACTCGACAGCCAGACCCTGCTGCTCGACTGCGGGCTGTTCCAGGGCTTCAAGACGCTGCGCGAGCGCAACTGGGCCCCCTTCCCGGTGCCGCCGCGCGAGATCGACGCGGTGATCCTCAGCCACGCCCACCTCGACCACAGCGGCTACCTGCCGGCGCTGGTCAAGCAGGGCTTCAAGGGGCCGATCCACTGCACCCAGGCCACGCGCGACCTGGCCGAGGTGCTGCTGCTGGACAGCGCCCACCTGCAGGAAGAGGACGCGCGCCGCGCCAACCGCTACGGCTTCTCGCGTCATGCGCCGGCACTGCCGCTGTACACCGTGGCCGACGCCAAGCGCGCGATCGCCCGGCTCTCCCCGCTGCCGGCCGGCAAGACCGCACGCATGGGCAACGTGCTGGCCGAGCTGACGCCGGTGGGCCACCTGCTCGGCGCCTGCGCGGTCACGCTGCGCCACCGCGACGCGACGCTGGTCTACTCCGGCGACGTCGGGCGCAGCAACGACCTGCTGATGCCCGAGCCGCAGCACATCGCGCACGCCGACGTGCTGCTGGTCGAATCGACCTACGGCAACCGCGTCCATCCGCCGGAAGACGCGCAGCAGCAGCTCGGCGCCATCATCCGCGCCACGCTGCGCCGCGGCGGTTCGGTGCTGCTGCCCTCCTTCGCCGTGGGCCGCGCCCAGGCGCTGATGCTGGTGATGCAGCGGCTGAAGGCGGCGGGCGAGATCCCGCAGGACACGCCGGTCTACCTCGACAGCCCGATGGCCACCGCCGCCACCACGCTCTACCAGCGCCACCGCAAACTGCTGCGCCTGAGCGCACGCGAGGCCAACACGCTGTGCGACGGCGTGACCGTGGTCACCACGCCGCAGCAGTCGGAGAAGGTTTCGCGCGCCCGATACCCGAGCGTGATCATCTCGGCCAGCGGAATGGCCACCGGCGGCCGCGTGCTGCACCACCTCAAGGCGATGGCGCCGAACCCGAAGCACGCCATCGTGTTCCCCGGCTTCCAGGTGGCTGGCACGCGCGGCGCCAAGCTGGTGGACGGCGCCACCGAGGTCAAGATCTTCGGCGAGTACGTGGCCGTGAAGGCGCAGGTCAGCCATCTCGAGGGCTTCTCGGGCCATGCCGATGCCAACGAGCTGATGCACTGGCTGGGCGGCTTCGAGTCGGCGCCGGCGCAGACCTTCGTGGTGCACGGCGAGGCCGCCGCCGCCGATGCGCTGCGCAGCCGCATCGCCGACGAATTCGGCTGGCGCGTCAGCGTTCCCGAGCATCTGGCGCAGGTGACGGTCTGAACCTGTTCGACGCGAGCGGCGCCACCGTCGAGGGCCTGGCCGTGGCGCTGGGCTGCGGGCTGCTGATCGGCCTCGAGCGCGAACGCCGCAAGGGCCAGGGCGGCGACCGGGCGGCCGCCGGCATCCGCACCTTCAGCATCGCCGCGCTGCTCGGCGCGCTGGCCCAGGGCATCGCGCTGCCGGGGCTGGTGCTGGCCGGCGCGCTGGTGGTCGGCGGTATGGCCGCGCTGTCGTATGCGCGCAGCCGCTCGCGCGACCCCGGCCTTACCACCGAGCTCGCGCTGTTCGCCACCTATCTCGTCGGCGTGCTGGCGATGCGCACGCCACTGCTCGGCGCCGCCTGCGGCACGCTGCTGGTGGTGCTGCTGGCGGCCCGCACGCAGCTGCACCGCTTCGCCACGCACTGGCTGCGCCAGCAGGAACTGCACGACGGCCTGATGCTGGCCGCGATCGCGCTGGTCATCCTGCCGCTGGTGCCCGACGAGCCGCTACCCTGGCTGGCCGGCATGCGGCCGCGGCCGCTGGCTTCGCTGGTGCTGCTGATCCTCGTGCTGCAGGCCGCCGGCCACGTCGCGCTGCGCCTGTTCGGCGCGCGGCTCGGGCTGGCCGCCTCGGGCTTCTTCGGCGGCTTCGTGTCGAGCACGGCCACGGTGGCGGCCTTCGGCGCACGGGCACGCGCGGGCCAGGTGGCCGTGCCGCTGGCCGCGTCGGCGGGCGCGCTGTCGGGCTGCGCCACCTGGGTGCAGATGCTGGCCATGGCCGCCGCCCTGTCGCCCCCGGCGCTGGCGCTGCTGTGGTGGCCGGCGCTGGCCGGCGTGGCCGCCACGCTGGCCGTGGCGGCGCTGTGGGCGCTGCATGGCGCGCGCGACGGCCACGGCGCACTGCTGGCCGAGCGCAGCGCCCTGCGACTGCGCGAGGCCCTGGTGGTGGCGCTGCTGCTGGCCGCGGTGGCCCTGCTCGTGTCGCAGGCGCAGCGCCTGTTCGGCGACGCCGGTGCGCTGACTGGTGCCGCGCTGGCCGCACTGGCCGACGCGCACTCGCCGATCGCCTCGCTGCTGTCGCTGTTCAACGCGCAGCGGCTCGACGCGCGCACCCTGCTGCAGGGTGTGCTGATGGCACTCGCCGCGAACACGGTGACGCGCCTGGTCACCGCCTTCGTGTCGGGCGGAGCAGCTTATGCGCTGCGCGTCGGCCCGGCCTTGCTGGCCGGCCTGGCAGCCGCGGCGACGGCCGTCGCATTTGCAGATTGAAGCGACTCGACACAGTGTGACAGGCACATCGGGCTAAGGTTGATCGCCGACCCGAGGAGTCGTTGGAGGATCATCATGAGAACCGCATGGCGCACGGCGTGGCAGGGCGCGGAGATCGTCGTCTACCGTGAAGACGAAGCCATCGACCGCGTCAACGCGCAGGACATCGAGCGCGTGGTGTTCGTGCACCACGGCAGTGGCGATTCGCCGGGCGACCTGCTCTACGCCGTCGTCGAGACCGCCACGGACGCGCTGGTCTTCCCCGACTTCACCGGCTTCGCCGGCCGCGTGAATTTCGAGCGCCAGGCTTTCTGGGCCGAGCGTGGCTGCGTCTACTGGGTGTCGGAGCGCCACGCGGCGCTGCCGGCGCGGCTGCGCCGCGGGCGCTGGTTCCTGCGCAGCGGCGGGCCGCAGTACGCGCGTGTGCCGCGCGCGGAACTCGCTTCGCTGATCGAGGCCTGGCCGCTCGAAGGCCCGCAGACCTGGGAGCAGCGCAAGTGGCGCCGCATCGAGAACAGCCGGCCGTTCTCCAACTCGGCGCCGGGGCAGTTGCGCGCTTGAGCTTCAGTCCGCCGTGCGGTGCACCGGGTGGCCGGCCAGTTCGTCCAGCCGCAGCACCGGCGTGACGCAGGCATCGACGGCCTCGAACAGCGCCGCCCAGTGCGCCATCGGCTGGCTGGCGAAGACCGCGGCCACGTCGGCGCGCAGCGCCATCGACTCGGCGCTGCCGGGCACCAGCCCGCGCGACCAGTGCCGCTCGATCCACTCCGGCCGGCCCAGCGACTCGCACAGCGCACGCCAGAACTTCATTTCCAGCGCGCCCACCGCCATGAAGCGGCCGTCGGCGCAGCGGTAGGCGCCGTAGCATGGCGCGCCGCCGGAGAGCAGGTCGCGCCCCGGCGCGGGCATGCGGCCGCTGGCCTGCAGCGTGATGCGCGCCAGCACGTGATGGCGCCAGACTTCGTGCGTCATCGAGATGTCGACGAAGCGCCCCTGCCCGCTGCGCTGCGCCGACAGCAGCGCGGCCAGCATGCCCGACACCGCGGCCTGCGTGCCGCCCATCAGGTCGCCGATCTGGAAGTTGGGCACGGCCACGTCGCCATCGATCGTGGCGATCTGCTCGAGCACGCCGGCCATGGCGATGTAGTTGATGTCGTGGCCGGCACGGTGCGACCAGGCGTTGTGCTGGCCATAGCCGCTGATCGCGCACATCACCAGCTTCGGATTGAGCGCGTGCAGCGTGCTCCAGCCCAGGCCGAGCTTGTCCATCACGCCGGGGCGGAAGCCTTCGACGAGCAGGTCGGCGCTGCGCAGCAGTTCGAGCAGCTCGGCACGGCCGCTGTCACTGCGCAGGTCGATCTCGCGCAGCTGCTTGCCCTCGTTGAGCCAGCGGAAGGTCAGGCTGGGGCGGCCGGCCTCGCGATCGGCACGGGTCAGGCCCATGTGGCGGGTGCCGTCCTCCTGACCGTCGCGGGCCGGGCCCTCGATCTTCAGCACCGTGGCGCCCATCTCGGCGAGGTGCTTCGTGGCCAGCGGGCCGGGGAGCAGGCGGGTCAGGTCGATCACCGTGATGCCGGCGAGCAGGCCGGCATCACCGCTCAACGGAACACCCCTTCACGCAGCCACTTGGTGGCGACCCATTTCTCGCCGGCCACCACCGGCGCGCCGCCGTGCAGCGTCTTGCTGGCCGGGTGGGCGCGGTCGTAGCTGAAGAACACCGCGTTGCCCTTGACCGGCGCCACCTCGAGCTGCACGTCGGGGAAGGTGGTGCCGCCGCCGACCTCGGGGTCGTTGAGGTACATCACGACGGTGCCCACGCGCTGCCCGCCGCGCTTGAGGATGGTGGCGGTGCCCGGCTGGGCCGGGTCGAAGTAGTCGTAGTGCGGCTTGTACTCGGCGCCTGGCAGGTACTTCAGCACCTGCAGGCCCTCGCCGTTCTCCACCGGCCAGTGGATCAGCGCGGCGATGCGCGCCTCGATGCGCCGGCACAGCTCGTTCTCGCCGCGCTCGAAGAACATGCCCTGGCTGGTGCGCGCCGAGTTGACCTCGTTGCCGCCGGTGTCGGTCTGCACGGTCTCGGAGCGCGTCAGCCGCCTGGCGGCCAGCGCCATCAGCTCGTCGCATTCGTCGTGCGACAGCAGCCCGCCGAACACCACCACGCGCGGGTCGCGCATCGCCATCACCACCCGCACCTCGCGGTCGGGCAACTGGATCGCCGTGGTCATGCCGCCGCCGGCCGGCAGCGGCTCCGGCACGGGCACCGGCGGTGGCAGCTGCGCCGCCTTGGCTCGCTCGTCGAGGAAGCCTCGCAGCGTGTCTTCCAGCGCGGCGATGGCCACCTCCTCGCGCCAGCCGCTGGCCTTCATCGAGGCGAGCACGGCTTCCGGCTGCGCGCCGGCCTTGGCCTGCTCGAGGATCCAGGCACGCAGCTCCGGCGTGACCGGTTGGGCGGGTTGCACTTCGCTCATGGGCAAATTCTGCCCCAGCGGTGGGCACGCCTGTTACGGCGCGTCAAGCCCCGCGCAACGCATGGGTCTGGCGTGCGAGCGCGGTGATACGCGCCCAGTCACCCGCCTGAACTGCATCGGCCGGCGTCAGCCAGGAGCCGCCGCAGACCTTGACGTTGGGCAGGGCGAGGAACTGCGGCGCCGTCTCCGGCGTGATGCCGCCGGTGGGGCAGAAGGCCACGTCGGGGAACGGGCCGTGCAGCGCCTTGAGCAGCGGGATGCCGCCGACCGCGGTGGCCGGGAAGAACTTGAGGAAGTGGTAGCCGTCGGCATTGGCCTGCATCACCTCGCTGGCGGTGGCCACGCCGGGCAGCAGCGGCAGCGTCACGTTGCGGCAGTAGTGGCCGACCTCGCTGGTGTAGCCCGGGCTCACGCCGAAGCGACAGCCGGCGTCGCGCGCCGCCTGCGCATCGGCGACGCTGCGGATCGTCCCCGCGCCGACGATGGCCTGCGGCACCGCACGCGCGATGGCCTCCATCGCGCGCAGCGCCACCGGCGTGCGCAGCGTCACCTCCAGCACCTTGACGCCGCCGTCGACCAGCGCCTGCGCCAGCGGCACGGCGTCTTCGAGGCGCTGGATCACGATCACCGGAATCACCGGGCCGTGCGCGGCCAGATCCAACGTATTCAAGTTCATCGAAACTCCTTGGGCCTCAGCCCATCAAGCGGCCGCCGCGGAACCGGCTGCGCCGGTCCGCCAGCGGCGCCCCCTTCGAGGGGGAGCGCCGAAGGCGCTACGGGGGTGGTCCACATCAAAGCCAGGTGCAGGCGCCTTCCTCGGCGCTGAGCACGTTGCGGCGCAGGCCGCCGAACAGTTCGCGGCCGAGGCCGTGGGCATTGGTGTCGGCGGCGGCCGCGGTGATCTGCGCCGGTTCGCGCGCGGCCCATTCGACCGGATCGACCCGGGCCTCGAGCGTGCCGGCCACGGCGTCGAGCCGGATCAGGTCGCCGTCGCGCACCTTGGCGAGCGGCCCGCCGGCCAGCGCTTCCGGGCTCACGTGGATGGCCGCGGGCACCTTGCCCGAAGCGCCGCTCATGCGGCCGTCGGTGACCAGCGCCACCTTGAAGCCCTTGCCCTGCAGCACCGCCAGCGGCGGCGTGAGCTTGTGCAGCTCGGGCATGCCGTTGGCACGCGGGCCCTGGAAGCGCACCACGGCGACGACATCACGCTCGAGCTCGCCGGCCTTGAAGGCCGCCTGCAATTCCTCCTGCGAGGCGAAGACCCGTGCCGGGGCCTCGATCACGTGGCGGTCTTCGGGCACGGCCGAGACCTTGATCACGGCGCGGCCGAGGTTGCCGGTCAGCAGCTTCAGGCCGCCCTCCGCGCTGAAGGGTGCGGCGGCGCTGCGCACGATGGCGGTGTCGCCGCTGTCGGGCGGCAGTGCGCTCCAGCGCAGCGCACCGGAAGTGTCCTGCGCCGGCAGCGTGCCGTAGTCGCGCAGGCCGCCGGCCGCGACCGTGGCCACGTCGGCATGCATGAAGCCGCCGTCGATCAGCTCGCGGATCACGAAGCCCGGGCCGCCCGCAGCCTGGAACTGGTTCACGTCGGCGCTGCCGTTGGGGTAGACGCGCGCCAGCAGCGGCGTGGCGTGCGACAGATCACTGAAGTCGGTCCAGTCGATCAGGATGCCGGCGGCGCGCGCCACCGCCACCCAGTGGATCAGGTGGTTGGTCGAGCCGCCGGTGGCCAGCAGCGCCACCATCGCGTTGACGATCACCCTCTCGTCGACCAGCTGGCCGATGGGCCGGAAGCGGTCGCCGCCCTTGCGGATCGACAGCACGGTGCGCACCGCCTCGCGGGTGAGCGCCTCGCGCAGGCCCGCGTGCGGATGCACGAAGGCCGCGCCGGGCACGTGCAGGCCCATCGCCTCGAGCAGCATCTGGTTGCTGTTGGCGGTGCCGTAAAAGGTGCAGGTGCCAGGACCGTGGTAGGCGGCCGATTCGGCCTCGAGCAGCTTGTCGCGGCCCACCAGGCCTTGCGCGAACTGCTCGCGCACCTTGGACTTCTCGTTGTTCGACAGCCCGGTGCTCATCGGCCCGGCGGGCACGAACACGCAGGGCAGGTGGCCGAAGTGCAGCGCGCCGATCAACAGGCCCGGCACGATCTTGTCGCACACGCCGAGCAGCAGCGCAGCGTCGAAGACGTCATGCGTGAGCGCGATCGCCGTGCCCATCGCGATGGTGTCACGCGAGAACAGGCTCAGCTCCATGCCCGGCAGGCCCTGCGTGACCCCGTCGCACATCGCCGGCACGCCGCCGGCCACCTGCACGGTGGCGCCGAGCCGGCGCGCCTCGTCGCGGATCACCGCCGGGAAGCCCTCGTACGGCTGGTGGGCCGAGAGCATGTCGTTGTAGGCCGTGACCACGCCGATGTTCGGCGCGCGCTCGGCCACCACGCGCAGCTTGTCGTTCGCCGGCAGGGCCGCGAAGGCGTGGGCGACGTTGGCGCAACCCATGCGGTCGGCGCCGCGCGGACGATCGATGGCCGCCTGCACCCGCTGGAGGTAGGCGGCGCGCAGGGTCGCGCTGCGCTCACGGATGCGCTGCGTGACGTCGACGATGGCGGGTTTCATGGCGATGTCCGGAGCAGGTTGTAACTCTGATCCAGATTATCAAGTAACCAGGTTACATCGTCAAAACAAGCGCGGCATCCCCCTGCCGGCCTGTCGAGGCGGCCGCTACTGGAGCTTGAGCTCGACTCGGCGAGCCTCGCGCGGATCGCCGCCACCGAGCGTCTGCTGGGGCTTGTCGAGCACCAGCTGCGGCGCCGGCACGCCGTTGGCCTCCAGCGCATGGCGCACCGCCTGGGCGCGCCGCTTGGCGAGGTCGGCGTTGTGCTCGGGGTTGCCGCTGGCATCGTGGAAGCCCGAGATGAGCACCGCCGCGCCCGGATTGGCGCGCGCCGCCTCGGCCACCCGGTTGAGCACGTCCATCGCGTCGGCCGGCAGTGCATCGGAATCGACCTCGAAGTACACGCGGGGCAAGGCCGCTTCGGCCGGGGCGGCCGCCGAGGCGGGCGCGGCCGGGGCCTTGGGCGGGCCGGAGCGGCTGATCGCCAGGGTCAGGACGCCGGCGATCACCAGCGCCACCACCGCGGCGATCGCGCCGAGGGCGTAAGTTTGTGCGTCGTCGTTGGCATCGCTCATGCTTTTCTCCCCTTCAAGTGATTCGAGGCATTCTAGAGTTCGCCCATGGACGCCCCCGTCGACACGCTGATGCTGCGCGACCCGCAGGCTCTGCTCGAGCAGACGCTGCGCGGCTGGGCTGCCGGCGACGACCTGTGGGTGTTCGGCTACGCCTCGCTGATCTGGCGGCCGGAGTTCGACGCCGACGAGCAGCGCGGCGCGGCCGTGCACGGCTGGCACCGGGCGCTGCGCATGCGCTCGCGCATCAACCGCGGCACGCCCGAACGGCCCGGGCTGGTGTTCGCGCTGGTCTCCGGCGGCTCCTGCCGCGGCGTCGTCTACCGCATCGGGCGCGCCCGGGCCGAGTGCGAACTCGAGCGGCTGTGGGCGCGCGAGATGCCCACCGGCGTGTACGACCCGCGCTGGCTGCCCTGCCGCACCGCCGCCGGCACGGTGCGCGCGCTGGCCTTCACACTCGACCGCGCCAGCCCGGCGCACACCGGCGAGATCGCCGACGCCGAGTTGCTGGACATCCTGCGCCACGCGCGCGGTCGCTACGGCAGCACGCTGGAGTACCTGCTGCAGACGGCAACCTCGCTGCGTGAGCGCGGCATCCGCGACCGCGAGATCGAGCGCCTCGAGCGCCTCGCTCGAACGCTGGCGGCCGGCTGAGCCGGCTCAGAGCCGCTGCGTCTGCCCTGCGCCGGCCTGCTGCGCCAGGCGCACGGTCTCCAGGTCGGCCTCGGTGTCGACGTCGATCAGCACACCGGGGTCGTCGACCTCCACGCCGATGGCCGGATAACGGGCCGCCAGGCGCCGCGCGCCCTCGTCGCCGCGCAGGGCGGTCAGCTCGCTGTAGAGCTCCGCCGCGAAGCCCACCGGGTGGCCGCGCACGCCCTTGTGCTGCGCGAACACCACCGGGTGCTGGGCCAGTTCGCGTGCCACCTCGAGCATGGTCTCGGTGCGCACCATCGGCATGTCGCCGGGCAGCACCAGCCAGCCGCTGGCATCGGGCGCCGCACTCACGCCACTGGCGATCGAGTAACCCATGCCCAGCGACTCCTGGCCGGGCGAGCCGACCTCCGGCAGCACGATGACATCGCGCGCGGCCACGCTGCGGCGCGCCACGTCGGCAAAGGCCTCGGTGGTCACCACCACCACGGGCAATTGCGTCGCCACGGCGTGGCGCAGCGTGGTGGCCAGCACGGTGGCGCTGCCCAGGCGCTGGGCCAGCTTGTGGTCGGCACCCAGGAAGCGGCTCCCCCGTCCTGCTGCCAACACGATCACCGCCGGCTGCGCCCTCATTGCGCCTTCCTTCTTGCTTGTTGTGGATTGCACTTGCGCCGCGGCAGGAGCTGCACGAGCGTTACGGTCAAGAATGGGTTCGCAACCCACTCCCAGGTAGTGGGACGATCACCTAAGGCCTTCCCCGTAAGCAGAATTGCCCACCCAGAGTTGTCAGGCGGGTTAGCCCTAGCATGCAATCCTCGAATTGCCGATGAGCCGAATCATGAGTAACAAGAGCCGCGAGATCGCGCACCTGCGCAAGAGCTACGAGCGCGACGAGCTCGACGAGACCGCCAGTGCGGCCGATCCGCTGCGGCAGTTCGAGCACTGGTTCCAGCAGGCGCTGAGCGCCGAACTGCCCGAGCCGAACGCGATGACCGTGGCCACCGTCGCGGCCGACGGCCGGCCGTCGACGCGCGTGGTGCTGATCAAGGGCTACGACGAGCGCGGTATCGTCTGGTACACGAACTACGACAGCCGCAAGGGCCGTGAGCTCGCCGTCAACCCGTTCGCCGCGCTGCAGTTCCACTGGGTCGAGCTCGAGCGCGTGGTGCGCATCGAGGGGCGGGTCGAGAAGGTCAGCGCCGAGGAGAGCGACGCCTACTTCCAGTCGCGCCCGCTGGACTCGCGCATCGGCGCCTGGGCCTCGCCGCAGAGCCAGGTGATCGAGTCGCGCGCCGTGCTGGTGGCCAACGCCGCACGCTACGGCGCGCAGTTCCTGCTGCAGCCGCCCCGGCCGCCGCACTGGGGCGGCTATCGCCTCGTGCCCGACCGCTGGGAGTTCTGGCAGGGCCGCAAGTCGCGCCTGCACGACCGCCTGCGCTACCGGCTCGAAGCCGGCCAGTGGGTGCGCGAGCGCCTGGCCCCCTGACGCCCGCGCAGCGCCGCGACCCTAGAAGGCCACGCGCAGACCGGCCCGAAGCGCGCGGCCCGGCAGCGGCGCCAGCTCACGCACCGAGGCGATGCTGGTGGCGCTGCGGGCGAGCGTGTCGCCCACGTTGCCGAGCTTCACGAAGGCCAGCGCCTCGTGGCCGCCCCAGTCGAATCGCCAGGCCGCGGAGAGGTCGAGCACGGTGTAGCCGGCCGTCGCGGTGTCGGTGGCGGGCACCCGGGCCTGGCGCTGCGCGTGCACCAGCGAGGCCGACAGCCACCACGGGCCGTGCGTCGCGTCGACACCCAGGCGCAGCCGGGCCGGCGCCAGGCGCGGCAACGGCTCGCCGCGGTCGAGGTCGTCGCCGCGCACCACGTCGAGCTGCGCCTGCAGGTCCAGCACCCAGTCGCCCAGGCCCACGCGGTGGCGGCCCTGCAGCTCGACGCCGCGCAGCCGCGCGCGAGCGGCACGGAGCACGTACTCCGGCACGCTCTCGACGTTGCCCTCCTCGTCGACCACGTCGATGTCCACGCCGGTGGCCGCCAGCGTGATGTAGCGCGAGAAGCGCGACTCGAAGGCGCCGAGGCGCAGTTCGCTGTCGCCCCGAGTCCAGCGCAGCGCGACGTCGAGGTTGCGTCCGCGCTCGACGCCGAGCGAGGCGTCGCCGCGCTCATAGGCTCCGGTGGCGGCATGCACGCCGTTGGCATAGAGCTCGAACGAGGTCGGTGCGCGCTCGGTGCCGGCCAGCGTGGCGGCCAGGCTCCAGCCCGGCGCGAAGGTCCACAGGTTGGCGAGCGACGCACTGCGCAGCGAGAAGCGTCGCTGCTGCGCCGGGCCGAACTGCGCGGCCGCGGGATCGGCGTCGCCTGCCGAGGCGACGCGGGCGCGCTCGACACGCACGCCGCCGCTGAGCCTGCCCAGCGGCCAGGCGGCCTCCTCCAGCAGGAACAGGCCCTGCTTGCGCGTGGTGGTCGAGGGCACGAAGGCTTCTTCGCCGAGCGCCGAGAAGTCGCTGTCCTCCCACTGCGCGCCGACGACGCCGCGCAGCGGGCCCAGCGGTGCGTGCTCGGCCTCCAGGCGGGCCTCGCTGCCGCGTGTGGCGAACACTGTGCCCACCGCGCCGCTGCCCTCGATCTCGCGGTGCTCGTAGACCGTGCGGCCGAGCCGCGCGCGCAGGCTGCGCAGCGGGCCATCGGCCAGCCGCCACTCGCCGTCGAGGGCGAGGTGGTCACGCTGCATGCGGATCGTCACGTCGGGCTCGGCCACGATGCCGTAGCGGCTGTCGTAGCGGTCGACCGCGATGCCCAGGTGGCCGCTGTCGTGGGTGAACGAGGCGCCGAGCGCGCCACCCTTCGCGCGCGAGGCCGAGTTGCGCACCTCGCGCGTGGCTTCCTGCGGCACGCCGTCTTCGCGCGGCACGAAGCGCGGCACGCGCAGGTCGTCGGTCTCGCGGTCGAACGCATCGGCATGCAGCGCCCAGCGTCCGTTGCCGGTCTCCACCAGGGCGGCGGCGCCGCGCTCGCGCTGCGCGCCGCCGAGGCGCACTTCCGCCGCGCCGCCCAGCGCCGTCACGGGCGCCCTGGGAATGCGGTTGTCGATCGCGTTGACCACGCCGCCGATCGCGCTGCCGCCGTACAGCAGCGCGGCCGGACCGCGCAGCACCTCGATGCGTTCGACCACCAGCGGGTCGATCGGCACCGCATGGTCGTAGCTCAGCGCCGAGGCGTCGAACGAATTGCCGGAGTTGGCCAGCATGCGCACGCGGTCGCCGTCCAGGCCGCGGATCACCGGCCGGTTGGCGTTGGGGCCGAACCAGGTGGCCGACAGGCCCGGCTGATCGGCCAGGGTTTCGGCCAGCGAGGCGGCGCGGCGCAGGACCAGGCCATCGCCGGCCAGCGTCGACACGGGCGCGGCCAGTTCGGAGGCGCGCAGCGGGTTGCCGGTGACGACCACCGTATCCAGCGTGGCGCCGGATTGGGCGGTCGCGGCCAAGGGGACGGCAGCAGCTGCCAGCGCCACGGCCTTGCGCCGCAGCGAGAAAGAGGAAGAAGACATGTTCGGGGGTTCCATCGCGGAGAAGTCGGACGGCGCGCGCACGCGCCCGGCGCCGTCGGCACGCAGCCGTCGGCGCCACTCGGGTTCGAGGGACTTCAGGACGCGACGGGCGGGCCGCGCGCGAGGAAACCGGCCGCCTGCGGGGCCAGCCGGCCGGCCGGCGTGGCCGACACGGGGCCGCCCTGCGCGGCCCGTGCCGGCAACGCGGCCGGCGAGGCGAACGCGATATCGGCGTGAGCCAGCTGGTCGAACAGCCGGCATTGCGGATCGCCTTCGTCGTGGCCGGCAAAGGCGCGATCGTCGTGATGGTCGTGCGGGTCGAACCCGCTCGCGAAGGTCGCCGCCGCCCCGCCCGGCGCCGCGTGGCCGTGCACCACCAGATGCCACAGGCCGAGCGCCTGAAGC
>Ga0073934_10003047_pt1 | contig 32192 bp, 30 predicted proteins | sample LarsenN4metaG_FD_76834 | JGI IMG/M metagenome (GOLD analysis project Ga0073934, IMG submission 76834) | Hot spring sediment bacterial and archeal communities from British Columbia, Canada, to study Microbial Dark Matter (Phase II) - Larsen... ...
GCCGCATCGGCGGCCGCCACCGCCCGCAGCCCCTGCGCCATCCCCTCGAACATGTGTTCGAGCTTACGCGGACCGGCCCGACCTGTCAGTGATCTGGGTCACACCCGGGCGAAGTTCTTCGAGCCTTACGATCACCGAGAGGCAGACCCCCGAAGCGCGCTCGGCCATCTCGTGGAGCCTCGCCGCGAGACCCCGACCCGCGTTCGCGCGGGCGACGTGCTCGGACCCCGCTCGGCCGAGGGGCCCCGTTGATGGGGGTCGATCGAGCGGCCCGGAGCCACCACCACCGGGCGCGCGGACCCGCAGGCGAGCGACGGGCGCGGCCGATCACCGAGCGCGAGCTGCGACACCCACCCCCCCTGGACCGGACGGGCCGACCGCGCGCAGTCCAGCACACCCCGCGATCGTGAGCAAACCTGAGGTGCCGCTATCGTCCGAACGCGGTACCCGAGTTACGGCGCCGGAGGGACATCCCGGCGGCGTGGAGGCCGCAGGGTGAGCCGATGGCGGATCCTCCCGGGTCACCGGGGTCGATGAGATGAGCGCTTCCCTGCGTGCCGACCGGAGCCGGACGCCCCGCCGCGGTGCCACCGTGAGGATCGGGGTCATCGCGGCGACGTCGTTGGCCGTCCTGCTCGCGCCCATCCTGGAGTCGATCGCTGCGCTCCCGACCACCTCGACCCCGGTGCTCGAGCTCGCCGGGACCATCCGGACCAGGCCGTTCGCCGGCTCCGCGATCTCGACGAGGGACGCCGAGGGGACGGCGTTCGTCCCGAGCGACGGATCCCTCTGGCTCGTGGGCGACAACGATCGGTCCGCCTTCGAGATCGACGCCTACTCCGGCGAGCTCGAGCACGTGGTGGAGCGGTCGGCGTTCCAGTCGGCACCGCGCTACGGCGGGGGCCCCGCGGCGGGTGGTGATCGCTCGGGCGACCTCGAGAGCCTGGCCTACGACGCGAACAGCGACGTCCTGTACGCGTTCTCCGGAACGTGCTGCACGACGTCGACGATGCCCACCGCGTTCCGCCTCGTTCGCGGCACCGACGGACGGTTCCTGGTCGATTCGTGGCAGCCCCTGCCCGCCGGCGCGGACTACACCGCCGCAGCCTGGAGCGGAGCGGAGGACCGGATCTACGTCGGCAAGGGCCGCTACCTCCAGACCTACGACTTCGAGACGAACACCTCGGGACCCCGGTTCCGGATCCCTGGCCTGTCCGGCTACCTCGGCCTGGACTTCTCCGCCGACGGCGCGGACCTCCTCGTGGTGACCAGCGCCGAGCGGCTGTTCCGCGTGACGTGGGCGAGCAAGCGGATCACGACGGGCTGGGACCTCGACCTGACCCCGTTCGGGGTGAGGGACAGCCGTGGCGTCTCGGTGATCCCGAACCCGGACCCCGCCCTGCCCGATCGCCTCTACGTGTACGACGGCTACGACGCCCGCCCGTCGAACGACCCCCTGAAGTACGCGCTGTTCATCTTCGACGTCACCGACGGCGGGGGCGGCGGCGAGCTCGTGGGCAACCCGGGGTTCGAGACGGACACGTCCGGCTGGAGGGGTTCGGGGGTCGCCACCCTGACCAGGGTGGCGGGCGGGCACGCTGGTTCGTGGGCCGCGCGCCTGGCCAACGGCACGGCCTCGACCGGGAACTGCATGCTGAACGACTCGCCGAACTGGGTGGGGACCACCGTGGCCGGCACCTACACGGCGAGCCTGTGGGTCCGGGCCGACACCGAGGGGGCGACGCTCCGGCTCCGCCTGCGCGAGTACGACTCGGGAGCCCTGGTCGGCACGCCCGCGATCTCTCAGGTCACGCTCACGACGAACTGGCAGCAGGTGACGGTCGGCATCGTCCCGCAGGTGCCGGGAACCTCCTCCCTCGACCTCACGGCGTACGTCTCCGGCGCACCGCCGGGCACCTGCTTCGACGCGGACGACGCGTCCATCACCGTCTCGACCCCGTAGGCGACCTCTCGGCGAGGCGCCGCTTACCCCTCGGCGAGGACCCTGGCCACCTCGTCTCGCTCGGGCCAGGCGAGCGGGCGGCCGTCCGCGTCGACGACCCCCCGCCCCGGCTCCGCGACCCCGAGGACCGCCGCCTCGTGCCCTCGACCGAGGAGCGTCCGAACGGCCTCGTCCGCCAGCCCCGGGGGGAACCCGGCGAGCAGCGTCCCGGAGGCGAGCGTGGCCCACGGGTCGGCGCCGAGCGCCCGGCACACGGCGACCCCGGGCTCGAACCAGAGCACCGCGCCCGGGTCGATCCGGATCCGGACGCCCGCGGCGTCGGCCATCTCACGGAGGCCCGCCCCGAGACCGCCCTCGGTGGGATCGTGGAGCGAGGTCGCGCCGAGCTCCCTCGACAGGAGCGCGGGCCCGACCACCGAGATCCCGGGGTGCCGCACCGCCCCCGCGGCAGCCTCCACAACAAGCGCCTCCACCCCTGACAGCCGGTCGCCCGCCTCGCGCGAGAGGACGGCCGCCCCCTCGATCGGCGCCGGTCCCACCTGCACGACGACGTCCCCGGCTCGCAGCCCACCGGTGGCGACGAACCGCCCGCCCTCGGCGAGCCCCAGCATCTGCCCGACCACGACCGGCTGGGTCACGGCCGAGGTGATCTCGGTGTGCCCGCCGACCAGGGCGACGCCGGCCGAGGCCAGTGCCTCGCGCATCCCGTCGAACAGCGCCGCCACGTCGGCCTCGTGCGTGCCGGGCGGGAGCATGACGGCGGCGAGGAACCAGCGGGGCCGCGCCCCGGTCACCGCCACGTCGTTCGCGTTGACGACGACGGAGAACCCGCCGACGTCCTTCGTCGTCAGCGTGATCGGATCGGTCGCCACCACGAGGGTCCCCGCGGGCACCTCGATCGCGGCCGCGTCCTCACCCACCCGGGGGCCGAGGAGGACCTCCGGCGGGAGCGGTTGGAGCTCGCCGAGCAGCCGGGCCAGCAGCTCGACGGGGACCTTCCCCAGGGGCAGCGGCGAGGCGTCCACAGCCGGGACAGCGTAGTGCCGCGCCCGATCCGATTCAGTGGCCGCCGCGCCGGAGGCTCGAGCGCAGCGCCGCGTCGGTGCCGACGAGGGACACAGGGCAGAAGACCAGCAGGATTCCCCAGTAGACGCCCGTGGCGTAGGAGCCCGCATCCCCGTACGAGGCCACGAGCGGCGGGCCTGGCAGAGATCCGCCCTCCGGCAGGAGATCCCGCGCGCCTATCGCCCGTGCCGATCCGTGACCCCGGACACCGTCCCGAAGGAGGAGACGGTCCGGAGCTGGCGCCGTCGGGTGGGCGGGAACGGGACGGCTACGAGCGCTCGGTCAGGATCTCGCCGTCGTCGAAGCGGAAGGCGAAGGTCACCACCTCCCCCGCCGACCCAGTCTCCAGCCGTTCGCCGTTCACCCGCAGGCGCACGCCGCCGGCGTTCCCCAGCCGCAGGCGCAGCTCCTCCCGCGCGCGGTAGACGACCGGGTCCCCCGGCAGGAGCGTCAGGGAGGCGACGACCTCACCGTCCGAGACGACCTGCACCCAGCAGGGTTGGACCGGCCGCAGCACGACCCGCAGGCCGCTCGGCTCGCGCACCGGCGGCGGCGTCAGCGGGACGTGCGCGGAGTCGTGCACGGCGACGGCACCCGCCCGGCTCCCGAGGCTCGGTCCCGAGACGGGGTCCGAGCCGGGCCGCTCGAGCGCGATGACCAGCAGCGCGGTGACCGAGAGCGCCGCGAGGATCCGGGCCGCGACCTTGCGGCGCACCCGCGGGTCCGGCAGCGGCTCCAGGGGCGGCTCGTCGACCGGGGCGTGACGCGCGTCGAACTCCCGGAGCAGCGGCGCCGGCTCCAGGCGCAGGAACTCCGCGTACTCGCGGAGGAAGAACCGCGCGTAGGGGGGCGCGGGGAACTCCTCCAGGGGGGCATCGCTCTCCAGCGCCAGCAGATGCCGTTCCCAGATCCTGGTCCCCTTGGCCGCTTCCTGGATCGACCGGCCGCTCTCTTCCCTCGCCCGCCGCAGCGTCGAGCCGAGCGTGGTCGCCCCCTCGCCCCTGGAGATCCCCTCCTGGGGGGGAGCGCCCGCATCCTCCGGATCCATGAACCCGGAGAGATCGAGCGCGGGCACCTGCGGCTCGACCTGCTGGGCGTCCTCGGGGTCAGGCCGGCCCGTGTCGGTCCCGAGACGGGCCGCGTCGGCCTCGGGACGGTCCGCATCGACCCCGGCCGATCCGGATCCGCCGACCGGCTCCTCGATCTCCGGCTCCCACCGGTGCCCGCAGGAACGGCAGAGCCAGTGGGCGGGAGCGCCCTCGAGGGCCACGGCGGGCACCTTGCCGTCGCGCAGCTCGAGGACGTGCTCGGAGGGAGCGTCCGACGGCACGGGGACCACCAGATCGGAGTCGCAGCGTGGACAGTCCGGTCTCGCCATCCGCACCCCTCGCCGCTCGGAGCCGTCGCGCGTGGACGGGATGGCGCCGCGTTCAGGCGTGCGGAGCGCGCCGCGCCGAACGCACCGCTACCCCGGCCATGGGGACGAGCCCCAACCTAGCCGCGTCCCTCGCGTTCGGTCAAGGCACGACGCGCGCCATCGCGGGCTCAGGCGAGCTTCGACAGGTCGGGCTCGCGGCCCTCGAGACCCCGGAGCCCAGTTCCGGACGTTCTCCCCGAGGTGCGGGACGAAGTAGCCACCCTCCTGAAGGACCACTGTGCGGACGCCGAGCGCGGCCACGCGACGGCCGGTCTCGTGGTAGGCGGCCGTCGTGAGCGCGAGGTCGCCGATCGGGTCCCGTTCGTACGTGTCGATCCCGAGCGAGACGACCACGAACGTCGCCCGTGCCGCCGCGATCGCCTCGAGCCCCAGGTCCAGGTTCGCCAGGTACTCCTCGTCCGAGCACGCCTCGGCGAGCGGGAGGTTCAGGTTCGCGCCCACGCCTGGCCCGACGCCCCGCTCGTCGGCGGAGCCCGCGAAGTAGGGGTACGCGCGATCCGGGTCGCCGTGCAACGAGACGTAGAGCACGTCTGCCCGCGCGTAGAAGATCTGCTGCGTCCCGTTGCCGTGGTGGTAGTCGACGTCGAGGATCGCCACCGGCCCGCCCGCGCGGCGCCCGAGGTCCTCGGCGACGATGGCTGCGTTGTTGAAGAAGCAGTAGCCGCCGAACGCCGACCGGGCCGCGTGGTGCCCCGGCGGTCGGCACAGCCCGTAGGCGAACGGATCGCCGTCCAGCACGAGGTCGGCCGCCGTGAGCGCGACGTCCACCGCCGCCCGCGCCGCGGGGTAGGTCCCCTCGACGATCGGCGTGGCCGTGTCGAAGCACCAGGCGCCGAGTCGCCCCCGGACCGAGCTCGGCGTCGGCGCCGGGCCCATGCCCTCGCGTAGAGAGGGGAGCGGGAAGGTGTCGGGGACGGCCTCCTCGGCCGGCACGCCGGCCGCGTGCCACTCACGCCAGGCGTCCTCGAGGAACGCGAGCATCGCCGGGTCGTGGACGGCCGTGATCGGCTCCGCGCCGTGCTCGGTCGGCCCGACGAGCTCGAACGCGTCGTCGCCCTCGAGCGCCCGGCGGATCGCCTCGGCGCGCTCGGGCACCTCGTAGATCGGGCGCGAGCGCGCGTCCGTGAACTCGCGCTCGGGGGCGTGGCGGAGGTGCTCGGGGCTGTGGACGACGCGCACCGGTCAGCCCTCCCGCGCGAGGAGGTCGCGGAGCGCCCGGAACGCCCGGCCCCGGTGGCTGATCCGGTCCTTCTCGTGGTCGGTGAGCTCGGCCATCGTGCGGTCCCACCCCTCGGGCACGAAGATCGGGTCGTACCCGAAGCCCCCCGCGCCCCGGGGCCGGGTCACCAGGGTCCCCTCGCAGACCCCCTGGGCGTGGAGCTCCCGCCCGTCGGGCCATGCAATCGCGGCGACGCAGCGGTACCTCGCCGTCCGTCCGCCGCCCGGCACCCCCTTCAAGGCCCGGAGCAAGGCCCGGAGGTTCCTCGCGTCGGTCGCCTCCTCGCCGGCGTACCGCGCCGAGCGCGGCCCCGGCGCCCCGCCGAGCGCGTCCACCTCGATCCCCGAGTCGTCCGCGATCGCGGGCACGCCCAGGGCCCGCGCCACCGCGTGGGCCTTCTCGAACGCGTTGTGCACGTACGTGTCGTGGGGCTCCTCGACATCGGGCCACGGGCCGTCGTGCGTGTCGACCGTGAGCCACGTCACGGGCCAGTCCGAGCAGATCCGGCCGATCTCGCGGAGCTTGTGGACGTTCCGCGAGGCGATCGCGATGGTCTGGGGGAAGCTCACCGCTCGGCGAGGACGTCGCGCTGGATCCGGGTGAGCTCCTTGATCCCGGTCTCGGCGAGGTCGAGGAGCGCGTCGAGGTCGGCGCGCGTGAACGGCTCGCCCTCGGCGGTCCCCTGCACCTCGACCAGGCGACCGGAGCCGGTCATCACGACGTTGCAGTCCACCTCGGCCCCCGCGTCCTCCTCGTAGGACAGGTCGAGGATCGGCCGCCCGTCCACCACCCCCACGCTCACCGCGGCCACCGTGTCCGTGAGCAGGTCGGTCGGGACGGCGCCGCGACCGTGCAGCGCGCGGACCGCGAGCGCGAGCGCGAGGTACCCGCCGGTGATCGAGGCGCACCGGGTCCCGGCGTCGGCCACGAGCACGTCGCAGTCGACGGTGATCGTCCGCTCGCCGAGACGCCGCAGGTCGGTCACCGCGCGCAGGGACCGGCCGATCAGCCGCTGGATCTCCTGCGTGCGACCGCTCGGGCGTCCGCGGGAGACCTCGCGCGGGGTGCGCTCGGCCGTGGCCCGCGGCAGCATCGAGTACTCGGCCGTGACCCACCCGGTGCCGGTCCCCCGCAGCCACCGCGGCGCCTCGTCGGCGATCGAGGCGGCCACGAGCACCTTCGTGCGCCCCATCGAGAACAGGACCGAGCCCTCCGCCCAGTCCTGGAAGCCGAGCTCGATCTCGATCGGCCGGAGCTGCTCGGGCTCGCGGCCGTCCGGACGAGCGCTCACCCGCCCACCTCCAGGCGCATCCCCTCGGCGGCGGTCCGGATCGGCCCGGCGAACTCCTCGGCGGCCTGCTCGATCGAGACCTGGTGGTCGAGCGTCGGCCAGATGTGCGTGAGCACGAGCTCGCCGACCCCCGCCTGCCGGGCGTGGATCGCCGCCTGGCGGGAGGACAGGTGGAACGGCAGCAGGTCGTCGCGGTCCTGCCAGGTGGCCTCGGACAGCAGGACGTGCGCGTCGCGGGCGAGCTCCTCGACGTGGTGGGTGGGGCCGGTGTCCCCCGTGTACGCGAGCACCGAACCGTTCGAGGAGATCCGGAAGCCGAGCGCGGGGAGCCCGAGGTGGGCCATCGGCTCGGTCTTCACCTCGAACGGGCCGAGCTCGAACCCTTCGCCGGGCGCGATCTCGGTGAAGGCGAACGCGGTGCGCATCACGACCTGGGAGTCGATCGAGACCAGATCGGCGAGCTTCTGCGTGAAGTCGGTGGGCACGAACACCGGCAGCCCGGGCTCGCCGAGCTCCCCGTAGTGCCACGCGTAGAAACAGGGGTACAGGTCGACGAAGTGATCCGGGTGCTCGTGGCTGATCAGGATCCCGTCGATCTCGGGGAGCTCGATGTGCTGCTGGAGGTTCGCCAGGGTCCCGGTGCCGGCGTCGACCCAGAGGTTGAACCCGTCCTCCTGGACGAGGTACCCGCTGGTCGCCGTGTCCGCGATCGGCCAGGTGCCGCTCGCGCCGAGGATCGTCAGCTCCACCGGGCGCCCTCCACCGGCCGGACCTGCACGGCACCGATCCCGCCGATCCCCGGGCCGAGGAAGTGGTGCGCGACCGCTCGGAACGCCTCCGGGTCGCCGGTCGTGAGGAACCCGTGCACGGGCTCCGAGCCGTCACGCCGAAGCAGGCCGGAGGACCGCAGCCCGGCGTAGACGTCCTTCGCGGTCTCCTCCGCGGACGAGACGAGCACGACCCGCTCCCCCATCACCATCTGGAGCAACCCCGAGAGCATCGGGTAGTGCGTGCACCCGAGGATCAGGGTATCGATGCCCTCCGCCTTCAACGGCTCAAGATACCCGCGGGCGAGCCCGAGCAGCTCGTCGCTCGAGGTGTCCCCCCGCTCGACGTGGTCCACGAAGGCCGGACAGGCGGCCGAGGCGAGCGCCACGTCGGCGCCGGTGGCGGCCACGGCCCGGTCGTAGGCTCCGCTCCGGACCGTGGCCTCGGTGCCGATCAGGCCGATCCGGCGGTTCCGTGTGGCGCGGACGGCGGCGCGCGCGCCGGGGTCGATCACCCCGACCACCGGGACGCCGTGGGCCTCGGCCACCTCGGAGATCGCGGCGACCTCGATCGAGTTGCACGCTACGACGAGCATCTTCACGTCCCGCGAGACCAGGTACCCGGCGATCTCGAGCGCGAACCGCCGGATCTCCTCGAGCGGCCGCGGGCCGTAGGGGAACCGGGCGTTGTCGCCGACGTAGAGGATCGGCTCGTGCGGCAGCAGGTCGACGATCGCGCGGACCACCGTGAGCCCGCCGACGCCGGAGTCGAAGACGCCGATCGGTCGCGGGTCGCTCATGCGCCTACCACCACAGCGACTCCGAGACGCCCTTCTCCGCCCGCTCGAGCTCCTCGGCCCAGGCCTCGGTCGACAGGTACTTCCAACCGCCGTCGGCGAGCAGGCACACGATGTCGGCCTCGTCGAGCTCGGCGGCGAGGCGCTGGGCGACGTGGACGACGGCCCCCGACGAGATCCCGGCGAAGATGCCCTCGCGCTCGGTGAGCTCGCGGGTGGCCCGTAGCGAGTCCGAGGAGCTCACGAGGAACTTCCGGTCGAGCACCGACTCGTCGAAGATCGGGGGGATGAAGCCCTCGTCGAGCGAGCGCAGGCCGTAGACGAGGTCGCCGAGCTCGGGCTCGGCGGCGATCACCCTGACGTTCGGGTCGTGCCGGTGGAGGCGCCGGCCGACCCCGGTCAGGGTGCCGCCGGTCCCCAGGCCCGCCACGAAGTGGGTCACCTCGGGCAGGTCGCGCACGATCTCCTCGCCGGTGCCCTCCTCGTGCGCGCGCGGGTTCGCCGGGTTCCCGTACTGGAACGGCATGTGGTAGCGGTCATCGCGCGCGAGCCGGCGCGCCACCTCGATCGCGCCGTTCGTGCCCCTGTCGCCCGGCGAGAAGACGATGTCCGCGCCGAACAGCTCGAGCAGGCCGATCCGTTCCTCGCTGGCGTTGTCCGGGATCACGACGGTGATCCGGTACCCCTTGCGCCGGGCGACCATCGCCAGCGCGATCCCCGTGTTGCCGGAGGTGGGCTCGAGGATCACCTTGCCCGGCACGAGCTCCCCCGAGGCCTCGGCCTCCTCGATCATCGCCTTGGCGATCCGGTCCTTCATCGAGCCGGTCGGGTTCTGCCCCTCGAGCTTGGCCCACAGGCGGACACCGGGCTTCGGGCTCATCGCCGGCAGGCCGACGAGCGGCGTCTCGCCGATCGCGTCGAGGATGTCCCGGTACCGCATCGCAGCGGCGATTATCCCAGCGCGGTGGCGGAAGGCCCGGCACCGGGGGTGCCGGGCCTTCCCGTCCGAGCGCCGCGCTCACGTGGTCGTGCGCACCACCCGCCACTGGTCGCCAGGCGGGTTGTTCGGGAACAGCACGAGGATCCCGAGGTCCTCGCCGGGGACGGCCGAGCCCACCGCGACGTCGATCGGCCCCGCGGGCCCGCCGAAGAAGCCGTGGACCACCTGGGAGGAGAACGTCAGCGCCGGGTCGGTGGCGTCCAGGACCAGGTCGTACGTCCCGGTCGCCGGGTCGAACGCCCCGGCGACGTCGAACGTGAACTCGGGCACGTCGCCCGCGAACACCCCGGTCGCGGCGATCACCTGGTACGCGACCATCGGGTTCGCGTCCGAGAGCCCCAGCGCCTGGGCGTCCACCGGCAGCCCCGTCACCGTCGAGTTGTAGTTCGAGTAGTCGGGGAAGTGGAGCGCGTCGCAGGACTCGAACGAGCTCGGCAGCAGGAACAGGCAGACCGCGCCGAAGTTCCCACCGGGCAGCTTGACCAGGAGGGCGTCGCCCCCGATCAGCGGATCCGCGAGCACGCCGTCGGCACCCACGTCGATCACGACGTCGATCTCCTGGGTCTCGGTCGTGTTCCGCACGCCGTGCGTGACCACGCCGAACTCGATCGGCTCGGTCGGCACGTCCTCGAACGTGAGGAACTCCTGCCACGTGATGCCGGCGAGCGCGTCGGTCCCGGTCGGCACGCCCTCCGCCACCCCGTCGATCGTGGATCCGGTGAACGACCGGACGCCGACCGCGGCGATGTCGGCCTCGGTCCCCGGGCCCTTCGGGTCCCTCGTCCCGAGCAGGTACAGGTCCGCCGAGCTCCGGCCGGCCCCGGCCTCGGGGAACGCGAGCTCCGCCGAGCCGCCGGTCAGGTCGAGCCGACGCGGGCTCGCGTCGGTCGCGGCCGTCGCGAGCGCCGAGACGTGCCAGGGCACGTGGAACCGGTCCCGACCCCCGCCGTCCCGTTGGACGAAGGAGACGACGCCGTCGACGTTCGGGTTGTAGAAGTACCAGCCGTACTCCTGCTGCCAGGTCGGGACCCGGTCCGGATCGATCGTCACCTCGAGGATCACCCGGGCCTTCTCCCCGGGCCCGAGCCGGATCGTGGCGCCCTCGACGGGCGTCTCCCCGTCGACGCTGATCCTGGTGCTCGCCGCACGGGAGGGGAGGTCGTTGAACCGCACGTCCGAGCTCACGCCGTACCGGTGCGCGACGTCGTCGAAGTTCCACAGCGTGACGACGTCGGTCATCGTCGTCAGGTCGTGCGCCCCGACGAGCCCGAACGACACGCTTCCCGGGTAGGCCACGCTCGTCGCGAACGCTGCCTCGTCGGCCTGCACCCGTCCCGAACCCATCACGGTCGCCGGCACCGGCGACGAGCCGTCGAGGTTCGAGAGCCGCTGGGTCGCCTGGTTCATCACCAGGGCCTTCAGCCGCGCGGGCGACCACGTCGGGTGGATCTGCCGCAGGAGCGCCATCACGCCGGAGACGTGGGGCGCCGCCATCGACGTGCCCGAGAACACGACGGCCCCGTCGCCCGAGCCGGCATCGGCCGAGCGGATGTCCGCCCCGGGCGCCGAGATGTCGGGCTTCAGCGCGCTCGTGATCCGCGCCGGGCCCTCGGAGGTGAAGTCGACCATCCGGTCCCCGTACCCGGGGATCACCGCCCCGGTCGCGCCGATCGTGACGGTGACCGCGGTCTGGTTGTAGCTCGACGGCGCGTTCGGGCTGATCACCGCCGCCAGGGCGGCCGCGTCGTTCCCGCCGAGGTCGACCGCGGGGATCGTGACCTGTCCCTCGTTGCCGCCGGTCCCGATCTGGCCGGGCAGCCCTCCGAACCCGTCCCAGATCACCACGCCGATCGCGCCGGCCGCCTGGGCGTTGATCACCTTGTCCTCGACGAAGCAGTCGCCGGCCCCGAACGGGCCCTTGTAGATCAGGGCGAGCTTCCCAGCGAACGGGGACCCGGACGGCACCCCGTCGCACAGGATCCGATCCGACGGCGCCGGATCCCCGCTCGGGGACGCCGGCGGGTCGAACTGCCGAGCGTCCACGATCTGGGCGGTGATGTCCGCCGTGAAGCCGGGCGACCACTCCTGGTGCACGATCGGGCCGCCGTCGGGCAGGACCACGCCGGTGGGGTCGACCACGCTGAGCGTCTGGGCGACGAACTCGTCGATCGAGGCCGCCACGCCGATCACGCGGCTCGCGCTCGCCGGGGTTCCGAGGATGTAGGCGGAGAAGCCGGCCGGCTGGTTGCCCGAGTTCCCGGCCGAGGCCACGAAGATCGTCCCGGCCTTCACCACGCCGTTGGCCGCCTTCGCCTCAGTCGAGCTGGGCGGACCGTGGTCGACGCCGCCGGAGAACGAGAGCACGTCGGCCGCGTCGCTCAGCTCGCCGTCCCCGTCCGGGTCGACGGCGAACTCGTACCCCGCCACCAGCACGTCGGCGGTCGAGCTGCCCGTGTCCCAGACCTTCACGGCCAGGATCTCCGCCTTCGGGGCGACCCCGCGGCCGATCGCGCCGGGGACGCCGTTGCCGCAGCAGGTGCCGGCCACGTGCGTCCCGTGGTCGCCGACGGCGCCGTCGTCCAACGGGTCGGGATCGGGGTTCGGCGTGTCGTTCGTCGGGTCGTCGTCGATCACGTCGTAGTCGTCGCCGACGAAGTCGTACCCGCCGATCACCTTGCCCGTCGGGAAGGACCCGGGCTCGATGATCTCCGGGTCGTTGGCCGCGTACGCGGCCGCCGTCCCTGGGCCGCCGAAGTTCGCGTGCGTGTAGTCGACCCCGGTGTCGACCACCGCGACCGTGATCCCCCGACCGCGCACGCCCAGGTCCGACCAGACCTCCGGGGCGCCGATGAACGGCACGCTCGTCTCGTTGAGCCGCCGCACGATCGGGACCGGTTCGACGAGCCGGACGTCGTCGCGCTCGGCGAGCTGCATGGCGGCCCGGGCGGTCATCGTCGCCGAGAACGCGTTCACGAGCCGGGCGTACCGGAACAGCACCGTCCCCCCGAGCGCCTCCACGGCACGGATCGCGGGCGCCTGCGAGCGGAGCGCCTCCCCCGTGGCGATCCGCTGGGCCGCAGGCGACAGACGACCCTGGTCGACCACGGCCGGCGCCTCGAGCATCACGAAGTACCGTCCGACCCCATCCAGCGACAGGATCGCGGGGCGGAACCCTTCAAGGAGAACGCCCTCGTCGCGCGAGGCCTGGCGAGCCCGGTCCGGGATGGCCGAAGCCGGAACCGCGACGGCGATGAGCAGGACGAGCGCAGGGACCAGCACCGCGCGACGTCGCATCGCGAACCCCCCTCTCCACGATGAGCGCTCGACGACCGTCGCACGGCGGGCGGGGAGCGCCAGGTTGTCGGGGGGAGCCTACCCCGGTGGGCGCAACGCCGCTCCGGGCCGAAGGGCCCGGCCCGTGCGGGGCGCGCGCGAACCGGTCAGCCGCCGGCGACGGCGGGGAGGATCGAGACCCGGTCGCCTTCCCTCACCGCGGTCTCGAGCGATCCCAGGTAGCGGACGTCCTCGTCGTTCACGTAGACGTTCACGAACCGATGGAGGCCGCCGTCGGGGGTGACCACGTTCTTCGTGATGCCGGGGTACCGGCTCTCGAGGTCGGCCAGGAGCTCGCGCAGCGTCGAGCCCTGCGCGTCGACCTGCGCCTGGCCGCCGGCGTGCTGCCGGAGGATCGTGGGGAGCTTCACGCGGACCATGTTCGTCGTCGTTCCTTCCATGTGGGTGGCCACCTCAGTGGGTCGAGACGCCGTGCTCGGCCTCCGGCGGCGCCTGCCCCGGCGCCAGGCCGCAGAACGCCTCGTAGTCGATCAGCTCGGTGATGGTGGGGTCCTTGCCGCAGACGGGGCAGTCGGCGTCCCAGCGCACCTTCACCGTCATGGACTCCATCTCGAGCGCGTCGAAGATCAGGAGGCGGCCGACCAGCGGCTCGCCGACCCCCGTGATCAGCTTGACCGCCTCGGTCGCCTGGATCGAGCCGATCAGGCCCGGCAGCACCCCGAACACGCCCCCCTCAGCGCAGGAGGGCACCGTCCCGGGGGGCGGCGGCTGGGGGAACAGGCACCGGTAGCAGGGGGCGTCCTGCCCGGGGAGGAACACCGTGGCCTGTCCCTCCCACTGGTAGATCGAGCCGTAGACGAGCGGCTTGCCCAGGAACTGGGTGGCGTCGTTCACGAGGTACCGGACCGGGAAGTTGTCGGTGCCGTCGACGACCACGTCCCAGGGCTCGAGGATCTCGAGCGCGTTCTGCGAGGACAGGACCGTGTCGTAGGGCACGATCTCGACCGTCGGGTTGATCGCGCGGAGCCGGTCGACCGCGCTCTCGACCTTCGGCCGGCCGACGTCGGCCGTCGAGTGGATGATCTGGCGTTGGAGGTTCGACTCGTCCACCCGGTCGAAGTCCACGATCCCGAGCGTCCCGACCCCCGCCGCCGCCAGGTACATCGCCACCGGCGAGCCGAGCCCGCCCGCGCCGAGGCACAGGACCTTCGCGTCGAGCAGCTTGCGCTGCCCCTCTCCGCCGATCCCGGGCAGGATGATGTGGCGGGCGTAGCGTCGGACCTGTTCCTCGGTGAACGTCGCGCTCATACGAGCTCCAGCTCCTCCTCCGAGATCTCCGCGTCCACGATCCGGAAGGCGCGGAGCTCCGGGTTCGCGCGGTCGGACAGCGACATGACCAGGTACGCGGCCTCCGGGTAGAAGGCCTGCCGCCGGTCGGTCTCGGAGGGGTAGGCCTCCGAGTGCGTGTGCGTGTGGAAGATCGCGAGCAGGTCCCAGCCCTGCTCGTCCATCTCGTCGAACGCCCGCAGCTGCTCCTTCGGGTCGAGCCGGTAGGAGACCGGGCTCGCGTCCCGGTTGGTCATGGGGAAGAAGCGGACCGGGCGCCCTTCCTTGCCCGCCAGCAGCCCGCAGGCCTCGTTCGGGAACGCGGCGAGGCCGTGCTCCACCATCTCCTCGAAGAAGACCCGGTCGAGTTCCATCTTGCAGGTGCGATAACTCTATCAACGCGGTCGGGATTCCCGATCGCGTTCAGTCCAGGCCGCCGACCACCTCGATCGCCCCGGGGTGCTCGGGCACCGTGACCCCGATCGCGGCGGCGAGGATCCCCCTGGTCGCGAGCGCCTGGGCCGTCCGGGGGGCGTCCGTGGCGGCGATCAGGAGCCCCCCGGAGGTCTGCGCGTCGGCGAGGACCATCTGCTCCGGCCGGTTCAGGCCGCCCCAGTCCACGTTCGGGCGCACGAACGCGTGGTTCCGCTTGGTCCCGCCGGGCACGACGTCCTCGCTCGCGAGCTCGAGCACCCCCTCGAGCACGGGCACGGCCGAGGCGTCGATCCTCGCGCCCACGCCCGAGGCGGCGAGCATCCGCTGGAGGTGGCCGAGCAGCCCGAACCCGGTCACGTCGGTCGCAGCCTCGGCCCCGGCCTCGCGCATCGCCGCCGCCGCGTCCGCGTTCAGGGTGGTCATCAGCTCCACGGCCCGGGCCACGAGCTCAGGCTCGGCCACGCCACGCTTGATCGCGGTGGAGACGATCCCGAGGCCGAGCGGCTTGGTGAGGAACAGGTGCGCGCCGGGCGGGGCGGTCGAGTTCCGCACGATCTCCTCCGCGTCCGCCAGGCCGAGCGCGACCATCCCGTACTTCGGCTCGGGGTCGGTGATCGAGTGCCCGCCCAGGACCGCGATCCCGGCCCGCTCGGCGACGTCGATCCCTCCCTGGAGGACCCGGCCGAGCATCTCGAGCGGCAGGTCGTCGACCGGCCAGCTCACGATGTTCAGGCCGAGGATCGGGCGGCCGCCCATCGCGTACACGTCCGAGAGCGCGTTCGTGGCCGCGATCCGCCCCCAGTCGTACGGGTCGTCGACGATCGGCGTGAAGAAGTCGAGCGTCGCGATCAGCGCGTGCCCGTCGGGGAGCCGGACGACCGCGGCGTCGTCGCCGGTGTCGGCGGCGACGAGCACCTCCTCGGAGAGCGCCGGAGATCGGAGCGTGCCGAGCAGCGACGTGAGCTCGGCCGGGCCGAGCTTGCACCCGCACCCGGCGCCGTGGCTGAAGCTCGTGAGCCGGCGCTCCCCCACCGCCATGGGTCGAGGATACGACCGGCACGGCGGTCAGCGTTCCCGGGGCCCTGACGACGATCCGAGACCTAGCTGAGCCACGCGTCCAGGAACCACTGCGCTCGTTCGGCGTCCAGACGATAGGAGAACGCAGGCGCCTCGCAGCGCCAGCTGCTCGTCCAGGTGTTCACCGCGACGACGGTCTCGCCAAGGAGGAGCGGCCCGCCAGAGTCGCCGAAGCAGGCGCTGGCGGTGATCATCAGGTAGCGATCAGCGATTGCTTCGTGCTCCGTGATCACCGATACGTTCCTGAAGCTCCGGCCGCTCGCTTCCGCCTCCCATCTCGGGGACAGCAGGCTACCGGTGACGAACTCGGTGAACCCGTAGCCGACAACCGTGAACGTCTCGCCTGTGAGGTCCAGGGCGTCGAGCCCCCCAGCCGCGATGATGGAGGCCGGTTCGATACCGGCCACGGGGTCGCTCAGCCACATCAGCGCCACGTCCTCCGCCCCAGGGCCCAGCGCGACCGGCCTGCCACCGCCCCGGACCGGAGACCGGGTCAACCAGTCGGGGTGCACTTCGATCCTGTCCACGCCGTACAGGATGGAGGCGGGGCCGGGCATGGGGTCGAACACGATCCCGACATCCTCGATCCCGAGCCCGTCAAGAGCGATCACATCGTCCACGCAGTGGGCGGCGGTGAGGACGATGGCTTCGCCGACGAGCGTCCCCGAGCAAGCGCCGAACCACTCGCCGTCGAACCGCTTCACGAGCTGGCCGACGTTCGCATAGACGCTCTCGGTATCTTGCTGGCCGTCCACGACCGCAACGGCCGGCGTGGCGGTCAGGACGAGGACCGCGCCCATGACGATCGCCGCGACCCGCCCCCCCGGACCCAGACGTGTGTCCCCGTTCGTCATCGAGGCACCTCCCCTTCGCATCCACCTCGCGCTCTTACGGGCAGTCGGTCGGATACCCGAGCGCGCGCTCGAAAGCGTCCTTCGCCTCGAACGCCAGGTCGCCGAAGGCGCGCCGGATCCACCGTTCGAACGAGGGCCGGCGTTCCGCCTCCGCCGCCTCGATCGCTGCGGCGACCGCGTCCAGGTGCCGCTGGTGCGCCTCGAGCGCCGCCGTCATCCCGGCCTCCAGCTCGCGGGGCGGCATGAGGGCCCGCAGGCGCTCGTTCATCTCCGTGAACACCCCGAGGCCGAAGCGGAAGTACCGGGCCTGCCGTTCGAGCGGCCAGGTCGCCTTCGGGCGCGTGAGGATCCGGCGATCGAACTCCTCCTGGGCCGCGAAGCAGATCTGGTTCGCCTCGGCCACGAACCGGCGCGTCGGGTCCTCGCCGTCGCCCACGGCGGGACCTGGTGCCTCACCGCGAGGGGCCATCGCGGCGAACAGGACGAGGGCCCCGAACGAGGCCACCGCGACCACCCCGGCCGAGATCCGACGACGCAGCGTCCGTCGCGTGCGACGGCGGAGGACATCCGCCTCCGTGAACCCGGGGGGCGCGATGCGCTCCATCCGCGCGCGCACCGGCGTGAGCCGATCATCCATGGGCGCCGGACCTCCTCACCGACGACCGGGCCTGGAACAGGAGGGCTCGCACCGTCGATGCCTTGATCCTGAGGATCCTGCCGGCCTCCTCGCTCGGGTAGCCGAGCCCGTCCACCAGGACAACCGCCGCCCGCTGGCGCGGGGAGAGGGCGGCCAGGACGCGGTCGACCGCATCCCGCCGCTCGACCGGCTCGAACACATCCTCCGCCGGCCGGGCGACGAAGAGCCGCCGGGCCGCACGTCGCGCCCGTCGGGCGCGGTTCCGGAGCACGTTCATCGGGTGCGGTGCAGGTAGCCCGCCGGGTCCTCCATCCCGCCGACCCGGTCCCACCGCTCGAGGACCCTCAGGAACGCCTCCTGCGCGACGTCCTCGGACTCATCCCGGCTGCCGGTGATCAGACACAGGGCCCGGAAGAGCCGGTCCCGCTCGGCGGAGAAGAACTCCTCGAACGTGTCCCGCTCCACCACGAGGGCTCCGATCGGCGGCTCACCCACGCGGAGCGACGGCTGCACCGCTCCTCCCTCCACGTCGTATCCAACACCCGAGCCCGGCGCGGCGTGTAGGCGCGCCCCGACGTAGGCTCCCGCACGTGGACGTGGCCTCGTTCCTGTCGCGGCACCCGCCCTTCGACGCGCTGGACGCCGAGGCCCAGGCCCGCGTGGCCGCGAGCGTCCAGATCGAGCACTTCCCGCCCGGCGCGGTGATCCTCCGGGAAGCCGGGGAGCCCGCCGCGCACCTGTACGTCGTGCGCAGGGGCACGGTCGAGATCGTCGACGACGGGCACGTGATCGACCTCTTGATGGAGGGCGAGGTCTTCGGGATGTGGTCGCTGCTCGGCCACGTGAGCCCGACGGCCACGGTCCGCGCTCACGAGGACACCCTCTGCTACCTCATCGACCGCGAGGTCGCCGAGGAGGTGCTCGAGACGCGCGCGGGGATCGCGTTCGTGGCCTCGAGCGCCCGGCGGCGGATCGTCCAGGTGACCGAGTCCCTCCGCGTCGCGGGGGACCCGGCTCGGTACCGCCCCGTGGGCTCGCTCGTCCGCCGCCCGCCGGTGACGTGCGACCCCGACACACCGGTCGCCGAGGCCGCCGCCCGGATGGCGCGCGAGCGCGTCTCGAGCCTGCTCGTCCCGACCGCCGAGGGTCTCGGGATCCTGACCGACCGCGACCTGCGCACCCGGGTCGTCGCCGCCCGCCTCGGCGGCGACGCGCCGCTCCGCGAGGTGATGACGCCGCGCGCCGAGACCGTCCCCGCCACCGCGATGGCGGGCGAGGTGCTGCTCCGGATGCTCGAGCGCGGCGTCCACCACTTCCCCGTGGTCGGGGAGGAGGGCGAGCTCCTCGGCGTGGTCACCGACACCGACCTGATGGGCCTGGTGCGGGACACGCCCTTCGCCCTGAAGAGCGCGATCGAGCGCGCCGCGGGCCGCGAGGCGCTCGCGCACGCCGCGAGGGAGCTGCCGAGCGTCGTCGCCGGGCTCGTCGAGGGCGGGACCGACCCGGTGGACGTCGGGCACGTGGTCGGGTTCCTGATCGATGCGGCGACCGAGCGCCTGATCGCGCTCGCGCTCGAGGAGCTCGGGCCCCCGCCCGGGTCGTTCGCCTGGATCGCGCTCGGCAGCGCGGCCCGGCAGGAGCAGGCGCTGCGGACCGACCAGGACCACGCCCTCGCGTTCGAGGAGCCGCCGGAGATGGCGATCCACGCCGAGGGGCTGGCCGAGCTCGTGACCTCCGGCCTCGAGGCGGCGGGCATCCCCCGCTGCGCGGGCGACGCGATGGCCACCAACCCCGCCCTGCGGCGCACGGTGAGCGGATGGCAGGACCGGTTCCGGACCTGGATGCTCGAAGGGACCGTGGGCAGCGAGCAGCTGTCGATCGTCTTCGACTACCGGCGCGTCTCCGGCGCCCTCGAGATCGAGCCCGCGTTGGACGAGGTGATCCGCGAGGCCCCGACGCGGCCGCTGTTCCTCAAGCACCTGGCCGGCCGGGCCCTGGACCTGCGCCCGCCGATCGGGTTCCTCCGGGACCTGGTGGTCCGCCGCCGGGGCGAGCACGAGGGGACGCTCGACCTGAAGCACGGGGGGATCCTGATCGTCGGGAACCTTGCCCGCGCGTACGCGATCGGGGCGGGGCTCCCGGCCATGCGGACCGTGGACCGGCTACGCGGGGCCGAGGCCGCGGGCGCGATCGACGCCGAGACGCGCGAGGGCCTGGAGGAGGCGTTCCGCTTCCTGTGGGAGGTCCGTCTGCGGCACCAGGTCGAGCGCGTTCGCGCCGGGGAGCCGCCCGACGACTTCGTCGACCCGGCGACGCTCGGCGCGGTCGCGCGCCAGGCGCTCAAGGAGGCCTTCCGCATCATCGCGCGCGCGCAGAAGGCGCTCGCGCTCGAGGCGGGGATCCCGCTGCGCTGATCGTCAGTCCGACGGCCCGGGACCCGGCCCCGCCGCGCCGGGCGCGGGAGGAGCGCCCATCGCGTGGTACCCGCCGTCGACGTGCACCATCTCGCCCGTGATCCCGCGCGCCAGGTCCGACAGGAGGAACACGATCGTGTCCGCGACGGGGCTCGGGTCGCGGATGTCCCACCCGAGCGGCGCGCGCTCCGCCCAGTGGTCGGCGATCGCGTCGAACCCGGGGATCCCCTTGCCGGCCACGGTCCGCAGCGGTCCAGCCGAGACCGTGTTCACGCGGATCCCGAGGGATCCCAGGTCCCGGGCCAGGTAGCGCGTCACCGCCTCCAGGCTCGCCTTCGCGACCCCCATCCAGTCGTAGACGGGCCAGGCGAACCGCGCGTCGAAGTCCAGGGAGACGATCGCGCCGCCGTGCTCGCGCATGTGGGGCAGCATGCCGGCCGCGATCGCCTTGAGCGAGTACGCGCTCGTCCGGAGCGCGGCGGCGACGCTCTCCCAGGGCGTGTGGAGGAAGTTGCCGCCCAGCGCGTCCTGCGGCGCGAACGCGATCGCGTGCACGACGCCGTCCACCCGTCGCCACCGCCGCCCGAGCTCGTCGGCGACCGCGGCGATGTGCTCGGGGACGTTCGCGTCCATCTCGAGCACGTCCGGCGGCGAGGGAAGGCGCTTGGCCACCTTCTCCGTGAGCCCCATCGCGCGCCCGAAGGAGGTCAGCACGATCTCGGCACCTGCCTCCTGCGCCGCCGCCGCGGTCGCATAGGCGATCGACTCGCGCGTCAGCACCCCGGTGATCAGCAGGTTCTTGCCCTCGAGCAGCATCCGGCCTCCTGGCGGTCCGCGCGGGTCCGTCCGGGGCATGCTATCGGTATGGGCGTGTTGGGGCTGCGAACGATGCCGAAGGTGGATCTGCATCGCCACCTCGAGGGCGCCGTGCGGCTCCGGACGCTCCTCGACCTGTACCGGGAGGCCGGCGACCCGCTGCCCGAGACCACCCCCGAGGAGCTCGCCCCGCGGGCGCAGGTCCTGGAGCCGATGGACGGCCTCGAGACCGTGCTGGCGTTCTTCGGGATCGCCCAGCACGTGTTCCGCGACATCGCGGCCGTCGAGCGGATCGCGTTCGAGGCGGTGGAGGACCTCGCCGCCGATCAGGTCCGCCTGGCCGAGCTCCGGTTCTCGCCGGACTTCCTGTGTTCGCCGCACGGGCTCGACTGGGACGGGGCGATGGAGGCGATCGTACGGGGCGTCGAGCGGGCGGCGCGCGAGCACGACGTCGCGGTCGGGCTGATCGCGATCTTCTCCCGCACCTATGGGATGGGGTCGCTGCGCCGCACGGTGGACTTCGCCCTGCGCTGGCGGGAACGGCTCGTGGGGTTCGACCTCGCCGACGAGGAGCGCCGCTTCCCGCCGTCGATGTACGTGGAGGCCCTGGCGCCGATCGCCGAGGCGGGGATCCCGCTCACCGCCCACTACGGCGAGTCCGGCGGGCCGCAGCTCCCGCGGGAGGCGATCGAGGCCCTGGGCGCCCGCCGGCTCGGCCACGGGGTGAGCGTGGCCCACGACCCCGAGGTCACGGCCCTCGCTCGGGAGCGGGGCGTGACCCTCGAGATGTGCCCGACGTCGAACCACCGGACCCGAGCCGTGGCCTCGCTCGCGGAGCACCCGGCCCGGCGCCTCCTCGACGAGGGCGTCCGCGTGACGATCAACACCGACGATCCGGCCCTGTTCGGCATCGACCTCACCCACGAGCTCGAGGTCTGCCGGCGCGATCTCGGGTTCACCGAGGCCGACCTGCGACGGGTGACGGCGAACGCGATCGACGCGAGCTTCCTCGACGACGCCACGAAGGCCGACGTCCGCCGCCGCCACTTCGCCTGGCTCGAGGACCGAGGGTCGGACCCGGGCGGTAGGATGGGCCGCCCGACATGTCCCGACGGAAGGTGACCCGGTGCCATCCGCGACCGACGACCTCGACGCCGCGCGCTCGCTGGTCGACCGCTACTGGGAGGAGCTGCTCCGGACCGAGCCGATGCTCGGGACGATGGTGGGCGACGAGCGCTACGACGACCGGCTGCCCGACCCCAGCGAGGCCGGCCGCGCCGAACGCGAGACGCTCCACCGCGGGGCCCTCGAGGAGCTCGCCCTGCTGGAGCGCGACCTGCCCGACGAGGACCTGCGGACGACGCTCGACGTGCTCGAGGCGGTGGCGAACCGCGAGCTGGCCTCGCTCGAGCACCGCCTGGATCGCCTCTGGTCCGTGAGCCACCTGTGGGGGCCGGGCGGGCTGATCGGCGAGCTCGCGTCGCTCCAGCGCGCGGACACGCCCGAGCGCCTCGACCGCTACCTCGCGCGGCTGTCCGCGGCTCCCGCGTTCTACGCCGCGGTGATCGAGGTCGCGCGCGACGGCGTCGCGGCCGGGGTGACCGCGCCCCGCGTCGTGGTCGAGCGGGCGATCGCCCAGGTCGAGCGGATCCTCGCCACGCCCCTCGATGCCTCGCCCGGCCTCCAACCGGTGCCGCAGGAGGACGTGCACGGCCGCGACCGCGTCGCCGGGGTCCTGCGCCGCTCGTTCCTGCCGGCGCTCGAGGGGTACCGCAACGCCCTGCGCGACTACCTGCCGGCCGCCACCGAGACGATCGGCCTGTCGGCCCTGCCGGGGGGCGATGGGATGTACCGCGCCCAGATCCTCTCGTGGACCACGCTCCCGCTCGATCCGGCGGAGGTGCACGAGCTCGGGCTGCGGGACCTCGGGTCGATCCAGGAGGAGCGCCGCCGCTCGGCGCGGACGATGGGGGCCCCCGACCCGGCCACGGCGATCGCCGAGCTCACCGCCCGCGGACGCAACACGATCGGCTCGAAGGAGGAGCTCCTGCGGATCGCCGAGCAGCAGGTCCGGCGCGGCTGGGAGGCGGCGCCCGGGTGGTTCGGGCGGATGCCCTCGGAGAACTGCGTCGTGAAGCCGGTCGAGGAGTTCCGCGAGGCGGACATGCCCTTCGCCTTCTACCAGCCGCCCTCGGCCGATGGAACGCGCAAGGGCGTCTACTACGTGAACGGCGGCGACCTGGACGGCAAGCCGCGGCACCACCTCGCGAGCACGACGTACCACGAGGCCAACCCGGGCCACCACTTCCAGCTCGCGCTCGAGCAGGAGACCGGCGACCGGCCCGCGCTCCGGCGCTTCGGCGGGATGCTCGCCGGCGCGGCCTTCGCCGAGGGCTGGGGGCTGTACGCGGAGCGCCTGGCCGACGATATGGGGTTGTTCGAGGACGAGGCCGAGCGCCTGGGCATGCTCGACCTCCAGGGCATGCGCGCCGCGCGCCTGGTGGTGGACACCGGAATCCACGCGTTCGGCTGGTCGCGCGACCGGGCGATCGCCCTGCTCGAGGAGGCCGGGGTCCCGCACGTGGACGCCGTGATCGAGACCGATCGGTACATCACCCTGCCCGGCCAGGCCCTCAGCTACAAGATCGGCCAGCTCGAGATCCAGGGCCACCGCGCCGAGGCGGCCGATCGGGAGGGCCCAGGGTTCTCGCTCCCCGCGTTCCACGACCGGCTGCTCTCGCTCGGCTCGCTCCCGCTCGCCGCCCTGCGCCGCGAGCTCGCCAGGCCCGCCTGATCTCCGGGGACGGAAGGCCCGGGCGGAAAGGGACCTCGCGCCCTAAGGACCCCCGCGGCCGGGTGCGACCGTTGGGATGTGGCGAACGGCTGGACCTTCGGCGTGCCCGCCGCAGCGCCGGTCGCCCTCACCGAGGAGGTGGCGACGCGATGAGCGTCCTGATGGACCGCGAGCTCTCGATCGAGCACGGATGGGTCACGGCGCTGCGGACCGGGGCCGGGCCCGCGGCGGTCCCCTACCGGGGCCACGACCTGCTCGAGCACCCGCTGCTGAACAAGGACACGGCCTTCAGCGACGAGGAGCGCGACCGGTTCGGCCTGCACGGGCTCCTGCCCACGCGCGTGCAGACGATCGAGGAGCAGGTGGCCCTCGAGGTGGAGAAGAACCGGCGCAAGGGGGACGAGCTCGAGCGCTTCATCGGGCTCGCGGCTCTCCAGGACCGGAACGAGACCCTCTTCTACCGCGTCCTGATCGAGCACCTCGAGGAGCTGATGCCGATCGTCTACACGCCGATCGTCGGCCGCGCCTGCCAGGAGTACAGCCACATCATGCGCCGTCCGCGCGGCCTGTGGCTCACGCCGAAGGACGTGGACCGGATCCCGGAGCTGCTGTCCAACGCCCGGCACGAGGACGTGCGGCTGATCGTCGTGACCGACAACGAGCGGATCCTGGGCCTGGGCGACCAGGGCGCCGGCGGCATGGGGATCCCGGTCGGCAAGCTCGCGCTCTACACGGCCGGGGCCGGGATCTACCCGGCCCTCACGCTGCCGGTCTCGCTCGACGTGGGGACGGACAACCAAGCCCTGCTCGAGGACCCGTACTACCTCGGCTACCGGCAGCCCCGGCTGCGCGGACCCGCGTACGACGACTTCGTCGAGGCGTTCGTCGAGGCTGTGCTCGCGGTCTTCCCGCACGCGGTGCTCCAGTGGGAGGACTTCAAGCAGCACAACGCGATCCGGCTGCTCGACCGGTACCGCCACCGGATCACGAGCTTCAACGACGACATCCAAGGGACGGCCGCGGTCGTGATGGGCGGGATCCTGTCGGCCCTGCGGATCCTGGACGAACCGCTCTCAGAGCAGCGGCTCGTCTTCCTCGGCGCCGGCGCCGCCGGGATCGGGATCGCGCGCCTGGTCCGGGCCGCGATGCTCCGCGAGGGCGCCGACGAGGAGACGGTCCGGCACGCGATCGTCCAGCTCGACTCCCGGGGGCTCACGTACCTCGGGCGCGAGCCGCTCGACGAGGACAAGCGGGAGTTCGCCCTGGGCCCGGTGGAGGTAGCGCGCTACGGGTTCGAGCCCGGAAGCACATACGATCTGGAGGCGGTCGTGCGCGCCGTGCGCCCGACGATGCTGATCGGGACCAGCGGCACACCGGGGACGTTCACCGAGGGTGCGATCCGCGCGATGGCGGCGCACGCGCGGATCCCGATCGTCCTGCCGCTCTCGAACCCGACCTCGAAGACCGAGGCGAGGCCGGAGGACATCATGGAGTGGACGCGCGGGCGCGCGATCGTCGCCACGGGGAGCCCGTTCGCCCCGGTCGTGCGCGGGGAGCGCACGCACGTGATCGGGCAGGCGAACAACGCGTTCGTGTTCCCCGGGATCGGGCTTGGCGCGGTGGTGGCCGAGGCCCGGGAGATCACCGACGAGATGTTCCTGACGGCCGCCGATGCGATGGCGGCGACGGTCGGCGAGGAGCGCCTGGCCGTCGGCGCGCTCTACCCGAACCAGTCGGAGCTGCGGAGCGTCTCGCGCGAGGTCGCGCTCGCCGTCGTGCGGTCCGCACGGGACTGCGGGGTCGGGCGCCACTTCCACGACGACGAGATCGAGCCCGCCGTGGACGCGATGATGTGGTTCCCCTCCTACGTGCCCTACGAGCCGCTCGACGGGTAGCGGGGGGGTCAGACGGGGACCTGCGTCTGGTACTCGCGGATCCAGGCGACGAGCCGCTCCATGATCTTCTGACCGACCCGTGGCTCCGAGTGAAGGAGCCGGCGGAACGCCGTGCGCCGGACCCTCACCGCGTCCAGCGTGGACAGCGCGACGACCCTGGTCGCCCTCGGTTTGACGGTCGACCGGCGTCTCGTCCAGGCTCCGGACGGCGCCGCCACGGCGACGGCGTCCGAACGCAGGAGGCCCGCATGGACACCACCGTGGATCGCACCCGGCTCCTCGAGCTCTCGGAGCGCGAGCTCGCCCGGTTCGAGGAGGCTCACCCTCGCTCACGTGAGCTGTTCGAACGCGGCAAGCGGTCACTGCTCGCCGGGGTCCCGATGCCCTGGATGACCGAGTGGGCCGGGCCGTTCCCGGTCTTCGTCCAGGAGGCCTGGGGTGCGCGGTTCCGCGACGTCGACGGGCACGAGTACGTGGACCTGTGCCTGGGGGACACCGGGGCGATGACCGGGCACTCGCCGAAGGAGGCCGTGGCCGCGATCGCGGAGCAGGCCGCGAAGGGCATCACGCTGATGCTCCCGACCGAGGACTCGCTGTGGGTGGGCGAGGAGATGACCCGGCGGTTCGGCCTGCCCTACTGGCAGTTCTGCCTCACCGCCACGGACGCGAACCGGTTCGCGCTCCGGCTCGCGCGCGCGATCACCGGCCGTCCGAAGGTGCTCGTCTTCAACTACTGCTACCACGGGTCGGTGGACGAGACGATCATCGCGATCGAGGACGGCGCGCCGGGCGCACGACCGGGCACGATCGGGCCGCCCGTCGACCCGACCGCGACGACGCGCGTCGTGGAGTTCAACGAGGTCGCGGCGCTCGAGGAGGCGCTCGCGCAGGGGGACGTGGCCTGCGTGCTCGCCGAGCCCGCCCTGACGAACATCGGCATCGTGCTCCCAGAGCCCGGGTTCCACGACGCGCTCCGCGAGCTCACCCGCCGGCACGGCACCTACCTCGTGATCGACGAGACCCACACGATCTGCGCGGGCCCCGGCGGCGCCACGCGGGCCTGGAGGCTCGAGCCGGACCTCCTCACGATCGGCAAGCCACTCGCGAGCGGCGTCCCGGCAGCTGGTTACGGGATGAGCGCCGAGGTGGCCGAGCGCACGCAGGCGTTCATGGAGACACTGCCGACCACCGACGTGGGTGGGATCGGGGGCACGCTCTCGGGCAACGCGCTCTCGCTCGCCGCGATGCGGGCCACGCTCGAGCGCGTCCTCACCGACGAGGCGTTCGAGCGGATGATCGCCCTGGGCGAGCGGTGGGCCGACGGCGTCAAGGCGGCGATCGACCGCCACGGGCTGCCGTGGGAGGTCCAGCGGCTCGGGTGCCGCGCCGAGTACTGGTTCACGCCGACCCCGCCGCGGACGGGGGGTGAGGCGGCGGCGGCGGACGACCACGAGCTCGCGCGGTTCACGCACCTGTACGCGCTGAACCGTGGTGTGCTGCTGACGCCGTTCCACAACATGGCGCTGATGTCGCCGGCCACCTCCGTCGAGGACGTCGACCTGCACACGCACGTGTTCGATGAGATGGCGGCGGAGCTGACGGCGTGAGCGACGGATCGGCCGCGGTGGCGGGCGCCGGATCTCGCACGTGATCATCGACCCGGTCGAGCCGGACCGGATCGCGCCGTTCTGGCGCGCGCTGCTGGGCACCGAGGTCGTCGAACGGATCGACGGCGGGCGATCCATCGTCCTGAGGGCCGCCGGGACGCCGTCGATCGGGATCCAACGGGTCCCCGAGCGCAAGGAGACGAAGAACCGCGTTCACGTCGACCTCGAGGTCGACGACCTGGAGGCCGCGACGCGGTGGGTCCGGAGCCACGGGGGCTCGCGGGTCGCGGATCACCAGACGGTTGACATCCATTGGCGTGTGATGGCCGACCCCGAGGGGAACGAGGTCTGCCTCGTGCCCAGGACCTGAGCCCGATCAGCTCCGCTCCGAGCGCAGGACCTGACGCAGCCGCACCCGCCCGCTGCGGAGCACGGCCCGCGAGTAGATCGTGGTCGCGACCGGGATCAGCGTGGCGGTCGCCGCGACCGAGAGCGCGGCCGAGGCCAGGATCGACCACGCGCCGGCATCGCCGAGCACGATCCGCGACGGCATCACGAGCGGCGCCGACGGCGGCAGGAGGGACGCCACGGTCGCGAGGGTGGACCCGGGGTCCCGCACCGCGTTGATCCCCACGAAGAACGACGCGACGATCACGATCGTGAGCGGGGTCATCGTCGTTTGGAGGTCCTCCTGGCGCGTCACGATCGACCCGGCCACCGCGAACAGCCCCGCGTAGAAGAAGAACCCCAGGACGAACCACGCGAGGACGATCCCGATCGTCCCCACGGCTCCCGAGGGGAACGTGAGCGCGCCGACCGCCTGCGCGGCGCCGAGGCCGACCGCACCGATCAGGAGCAGCTGGGCGAGCCCCAGCAGCCCGATCCCGAGGATCTTGCCTCGCAACAGCTGCGAGGGGCTGATCGTGGCGAGGAGCACCTCGACCACCCGCGACGCCTTCTCCTCGGCCACGCCCGCGGCGACCCAGTAGCCGTACGCGAACAGTTGCCCGTACAGGGCCAGGACCCCGACGAACGCCACCGCCGCGTTCTCGCGCTGCTGCGGGCCGAGCGGCTCGAGCGCGCGGACCGGCAGCGGCGGCTGCGCGAGCGCGGCGGCCACCTCGCTCTCGGAGAGCCCAGAGCGCACGAGCGCGGCCCGCGAGCGCTCCTGCAGCGCCACCACCTGGATCACGGCCACGAGCTGGTCGGGCGGGCTCGAGCGCACCAGGATGCGCGCGCCGTCCAGCAGCGCGGCGTCGACGTCCCCGTCGCGGACCGCCCGCTCGGCCGCCGCCTCGTCCGGCGGGTGGACGAGCTCGACCTGGATCCCGAGCGCCCGTGCCCCCGTCGCGACGTCCCGCCCCATCGACGCGGAGGGTTCCCCGACGACGGCCAGGTCGTACCGGGTCCCCCGGTTCAGGATCGAGCTGACCACGATGACGCCGACCAGGACCAGGAGCGTGATCGCGGTGGAGATGATGAACCCGCGATCGCGACCGCGCTCCACGAACTCGCGACGGGCCACGATGCGCCAGGCGCCCCTCACGCGCCCACCGCCCGACGGAAGATCTCGGTCAGGCTCGGCTGGATCACGCTGAAGTGGCGGACCTCGCCCGCGCGCCGCGCGGCGTCCAGCACCTCCTCCTCGCTCGTCCGGTCGACGAGCTCGAGGATGGCTCCCTCGGGCAGCGGCTCGGCGACGCGCACGCCGTGGAGCTCCGCCCACCACGCTCGAGGCGCGCCGGCGACCTCGACCCGGACCAGCCGCCGCGCGTCGGCCGCCCGGAGGTCCGGGATCCGGCCAGCCGCCACGACGCGGCCACGGTGGATCAACACGACGGACTCGCAGAGCCGCTCCACCAGCTCGAGCTGGTGGCTCGAGAAGACCACCGGAACGCCCTCCGAAGCCTGCTCGCGCAGCACGCTCGAGAGCACGTCCACCCCCACCGGATCCAGGCCCGAGAACGGCTCGTCGAGCACGAGGAGCTCCGGCCGATGCACCAGCGCGGCCGCGAGCTGCACGCGCTGCTGGTTCCCGAGCGAGAGGGCCTCCGCCCGGTCGCGGCCCCGATCGGCGACCCCGAGGAGCTGCGCCGTGCGGTCCGCCTGCCGGCGCGCCTCCCCCGGCTCGAGCCCGTGGAGGCGGCCGAAGTAGACGAGCTGGTCCATCACGCGCATCTTCGGGTAGAGGCCGCGCTCCTCCGGCAGGTAGCCGAACCGCCGCCGGGCGGCCGCGTCGACCGACCTTCCTCGCCACCGCACCCGTCCGGCATCGGGGGTGAGAACGCCCAGGACGATCCGCATCGCGGTGGTCTTGCCCGCGCCGTTCGGGCCGACGAACCCGACGATCTGCCCCGGCGCGACCTCGAAGGACACGTCGTCGAGCGCGACGACGTGTCCGAACCGGCGCGAGAGGCCGATCAGCTCGAGCACGCGCCCAGGGTACGAGCCCGCCGCCTCAGCCGACCGTGAGGACCGCCTTGCCGCGCACGCGCCGCTCGAGCAGCTCGGCGGTCACGAAGAAGCCGAGCATCGTCGGCCCGCCCTTGCGGTAGAACGCGCGCGGGTCGAAGGAGACCGGCTCGTTCGAGGAGTTCCCGAAGGTCAGGATCGTCCCTCGCGGGGCCACGCGGGCAGGGGCGGCCGCGAGCGAGGAGCCACCGCCGCGAGGTCGGCCACGGGCTCGGCCTCGATCACCTCCCCCAGCTCGATCCCCCCGCGCCCTCCCCGCCGCCACCAGCGCTCGCACGGCCGGATGGTAGCCGGGCGCGTCAGGCCGCGTCGGCCGCGACCGCCGGAGGCTCGAGCGCGACCCGGAGCACCTCGTCGATCGTCTCGACCGGGTGGAAGGCGATCTCCTCCCGCACCTGGTCGGGCACGTCGTCCAGGTCGCCCTCGTTGCGCTTGGGGAGCGCGACCTCCTTCAGGCCGGCGCGGTGCGCCGCGAGGACCTTCTGCTTGACCCCGCCGATCGGCAGGACCCGGCCCTGGAGCGTGACCTCGCCCGTCATCCCGACCGTGCTGCGTACCGGACGCCCGGTCGCGAGCGAGGCGAGCGCCGTCACCATCGCGATCCCGGCGCTCGGGCCGTCCTTCGGGACCGCGCCGGCCGGCACGTGCACGTGGAACCGCCCCCTCAGGTCGTCGGACGCGATCCCGAGCTCGCCCGCGTGCGAGCGCACGAACGAGAGCGCGATCTCGGCTGACTCCTTCATCACGTCCCCGAGCTGCCCGGTCAGCGTGAGCCCCGGCTCCCCGTCCATCCGTGTGGCCTCGATGAACAGCACGTCGCCGCCGGTCCCGGTCACGGCCAGGCCGGTCGCGACGCCGGGGACGCTCGTCCGCTCGGCCGCCTCGAAGAAGAGCCTCGGCCGGCCCAGGTACCCCCGGATGTCCGGCGCGTCCACGCGGACCGGCGACCGAGCCTGGCCCGCCGCGATGCTCGTCGCCGCCTTGCGCAGCACCTTGCCGAGCTCGCGCTCGAGGTTCCGCACGCCGGCCTCGCGGGTGTGGTCGGCCACGATCGTCCGGATCGCCGCGTCCGTCACCTCGACCTCGTCCGCGCGCAGCCCGTTGCGCTCCAGCTGCCGGCCGAGCAGGTGCTCGCGCGCGATCGCCACCTTCTCGTCCTCGGTGTAGCCGTCGATCCGGATCACCTCCATCCGGTCGAGCAGCGGACCGGGGATCGTCTCGGAGACGTTCGCGGTCGAGATGAACAGCACCTCGGACAGGTCGAGGTCGACCTCGAGGTAGTGGTCTCGGAACGTGTGGTTCTGCGCCGGGTCGAGCACCTCGAGCAGCGCGGACGATGGGTCGCCGCGCCAATCGGCGCCGACCTTGTCGACCTCGTCGAGCATCATCACCGGGTTCTTCGTCCCGGCCTCCTTCAGTGCGCGCACGATGCGGCCGGGCAGCGCGCCGACGTAGGTCCGGCGGTGCCCGCGGATCTCGGCCTCGTCGTGGATCCCGCCGAGCGAGATCCGGACGAACCTGCGCCCGAGCGCACGGGCCACCGACTCGCCGAGCGAGGTCTTGCCGACGCCGGGCGGGCCGACGAGCGTGAGGATCGCGCCCGAGCCACGTCCGGCGGCGGCGCCCAGGCCGCGCTCCTGCCGCAGCTTGCGCACGGCGAGGTACTCGACGATCCGGTCCTTCACGTCCTCCAGGCCGGTGTGGTCCTCGTCGAGGATCCGGCGCGCCTCGACGATGTCGAGGGTGTCCTCGGTGCGGACGTCCCACGGGATCTCGGTCATCCAGTCCAGGTACGTGCGGATCCAGCCGTACTCGGGCGACTGCTCCGAGGTGCGCTCCAGCCGGCCCAGCTCGCGCTCGGCCTCCTTCCGCGCGCCCTCGGGCATGTTCGCCTCGGCGATCGTCCGCCGGTACTCCTCGACGACGTCCTCCGAGCCCTCCTCACCGAGCTCCTTGCGGATCGCCTCGAGCTGCTGGCGCAGGAGGTACTCGCGCTGGCTCTTCTCCATCCCCGCGCGGACGTCGCTGCGGATCTTGTCCTTCAGCTCGAGCTCGGCCAGGGTCTCCCTCGCCCAGGCCAGCACCGTCTCCAGGCGCCGCTCGACGTCGAGCGCTTCCAGGACCTCGACCTTCTGCTCGAACGACAGGTCCGGCGAGTAGCCGGAGGTGTCGGCGATCTGGCCCGGGTCCGAGAGCCCGCGCAGGAACTCGGCCACCTGCGGGACGCCGCGCGCCTCGACGATGCTCTCGAGCGTGGCCCGGTACTCGCGCGCGAGCTCGCGCGCCCGCGGGGTGGCCTCCTCCGGGTCCGGTCGGGGGTCGATCTCGACCCAGGTCGCGTCGCCGGTGCCGGGCACGCCGCGGGTGACGACCGCCCGGTGCAGGCCGCGGATCACGAGGGCCTGCGTCCCGGTGGCGAGGCGTCCGACGTCCTCGACCGTGCCGACGGTGCCGACCTGCGCGAACCGCTGCCCGATCCGCGGGACGAGCAGCAGCTCCCCCTCCGAGCGCTCGGCGGCCGCCACGGCGCGCCGTGCCTCGTCGGACTCGATCGTGAGCGTGACCACCATCCCCGGCAGCACCACGCCGGTGGTGAGCGGCAGCAGCGGCAGGACCTGGGTCTCGAGCTCGGCCATCCGTTCCGTTCTCCTGTCTCGCGTTCGGGTTCGGGCCCACGAGGGCCTGGCACCTGCAAGAACGGGCCGGGGCCCGTGCCTATTCCTCAGTGTAAGCACCATTACACGGAAGCGATCGGCGCGCCGGAGCGGCCGGGGCTATCGTGGCCCCATGTTCGAGCGCTTCACGGACCGGGCCCGACGGGTCGTGGTCCTCGCCCAGGAAGAGGCGAGGATGCTGAACCACAACTACATCGGGACCGAGCACATCCTGCTCGGCCTGGTCCGCGAGGAAGAGGGGGTGGCGGCCAAGGCGCTGGAGTCGCTGAGCATCTCTCTGGAGGCCGTCCGCCAGCAGGTCGAGGAGATCATCGGGCAGGGCCAGGCCGCGCCGACCGGGCACATCCCGTTCACCC
>Ga0073934_10003048_pt1 | contig 32188 bp, 30 predicted proteins | sample LarsenN4metaG_FD_76834 | JGI IMG/M metagenome (GOLD analysis project Ga0073934, IMG submission 76834) | Hot spring sediment bacterial and archeal communities from British Columbia, Canada, to study Microbial Dark Matter (Phase II) - Larsen... ...
GGCCGCAGGTCCACCTCGGGCAGCACGCGCTGCTCGACGAGCCAGCGGTTGGTCTCGTGGTAGGCCTCCTCGACGAGGTGGGCGAACTCGTCGTGCAGCACCGGCTGCAGCTCGCGCCAGCTCTCCAGCGTCTGCCCCGACATGCGCCAGGCGTCGAACACGATGCGCGCCAGCACGTGCGCGCGCAGCATGTCGTGCGCGTCGAGCTCGCTGCGGCCTTCGAGGTGGGCGACGCGCGAGCGCAGGTCGGCGAACTCCCAGCTCGCGCGGTCCATGATGGCCAGCGCCAGGCGCGAGGTGACGATCTCCAGCTCGATGGTGTCGTCGGGCACCAGCGACAGGGTTTCCTTGGTCGGCGCCGGCAGATCGGAGGCGCCGCGCGTGGCCGCCCCGCCCTGCGCCAGCGCGGCGCGCAGCCCGCTGACGATGGCGCGGTGCCAGGCCTGGGCGCCGGCGTTCATGCCGTTGAACATGTCGCGCCGGCGCAGCATGGCGGCGTGTTCGGCCGGCTTGTCGAACAGCGCGCGCGCCGCCTCCACCGTGTTCTGCACGACGCCCACGAGGCCCTTGACCAGTTCCTCCGTGTAGCGCCGCCGCGCCTGACCGGCGAGCGAGTCGGGCGAGGCGCTGAAGGACATGCGGGGCTGGTCGGGTTCTGGGTGTAACCGAACCAGTCTAGCAGGCCCTCGGCGGCGCCCCGGGGTGCGATTTCAGGGATGGCGGGGCGTCAGACCACCGCGCCGGCGTTCGGGTCGTTCGGGTCGTGTTCCTTGGCGCCGCCGGCCTTGACCAGGTCCTCGCGCTTGACGCCCAGCCACATCGCGATGCCGGCGGCGACGAAGATCGACGAGTAGATGCCGAACAGGATGCCGATGGTCAGCGCCACGGCGAAGTAATGCAGCGTCGGCCCGCCGAAGACCAGCATCGACAGCACCATCATCTGCGTGCTGCCGTGCGTGATGATGGTGCGGCTGGTGGTGCTGGTGATGGCGTGGTCGATGACCTGCGGCGTGGTCATCTTGCGCATGCGGCGGAAGGTCTCGCGGATGCGATCGAAGATGACCACCGACTCGTTCACCGAGTAGCCGAGCACGGCCAGGATGGCGGCCAGCACGGCGAGCGAGAACTCCCACTGGAAGAAGGCGAAGAAGCCGAGGATGATGACCACGTCGTGCAGGTTGGCCACGATGCCGGCGACCGCGAACTTCCACTCGAAGCGGAAGGCCAAGTACAGCATGATGCCGGCGATCGTGAAGGCCAGCGCCAGCGCACCGTCGCGCGCCAGCTCGGCGCCCACCGAGGGGCCGACGAACTCGGTGCGCATCAGGCGCACCGGCTCGCTGCCGTCGGCCTTGGCGCACGACGGGCGGCTCACCTGCTCGCCCTGCGCCGTGGTGTACTGCTTGGTGCCCACCGTGCCCTGCTCGGCGGCGCAGACGGCGCCGAAGGCCTGCGTGGCGAGGTCGCCGCCGCGGGCGCCGGCGGCGGCCGCCTCACCGCCGGCCGCCGGGCGCGCCGGCAGGCGGATCAGCACGTCGCGCGAGCTGCCGAAGCTCTGCACCTGCACCTCGCCGAGGCCGAGCTTCTCCACCGCCTCGCGCGTGCGGTTGACGTCGGCGGTGGTGGCGTACTCCACCTCCATCATCGTGCCGCCGGTGAACTCGATCGACAGGTGCAGCCCGCGCGTGGCCAGAAAGAACACCGCCAGCGCGAAGGTGACGAACGAGACCACGTTCAGCACCAGCGCGTGGCGCATGAACGGGATGTCGCGCTTGATCCTGAAGAATTCCATGGCGTGCCGCTCCCTCAGGCCTCGTCGGCGACCGGCGGCCGCACCTCGTCGGGCCGCCAGACCTGGCCGATCGACACGCTCTTCAGGCGCTTCTTGCTGCCGTACCACAGGTTGACCAGGCCGCGCGAGAACATCACTGCCGAAAACATCGAGGTCAGGATGCCCAGGCAGTGCACCACCGCGAAGCCGCGCACCGGCCCGGAGCCGAAGGCGAGCAGCGCCACGCCGGCAATCAGCGTGGTGATGTTGGAGTCGAGGATCGTGCCCCAGGCCATCTCGTAGCCCTTGTGGATGGCCTGCTGCGGCGGCAGGCCGGCGCGCAGCTCCTCGCGCACGCGTTCGTTGATCAGCACGTTGGCGTCGATCGCCATGCCGAGGGTGAGCGCGATGGCGGCGATGCCGGGCAGCGTCAGCGTGGCCTGCAGCATGCTCAGCACGGCCACCAGCAGCAGCAGGTTGAAGGCCAGCGCCAGCGTGCTGAACACGCCGAACAGCAGGTAGTAGGCGCACATGAAGAGGGCGATCGCCGCGAAGCCGTAGACCACGCTGTTGAAGCCCTTGGCGATGTTCTCGGCGCCGAGCGCCGGGCCGATGGTGCGCTCCTCGATGATCTCCATGGGCGCGGCCAGCGAGCCGGCGCGCGTGAGCAGCGCGAGGTCGGCCGTCTCCTGCGGCGTGAACATGCCGGTGATCTGGAAGTCCGAGCCGAACTCGCCCTGGATGGTGGCGACCGAGATCGCCTCGCCCTTGCCCTTCTCGTAGAGCACGATGGCCATCGGCTTGCCGAGGTTCTCGCGCGTCACCGCGCGCATCGCGCGGCCGCCCACGTCGTTCAGGCGCACGCTGACCGCGGGGCGCTGGTCCTGGTCGATGGTGGCCGAGGCATTGTTGAGCTGGTCGCCGGTGGCCACCACCTCGCGCTTGAGGCCCACCATGCGCGTGCTGCCGTCGCGCGTGCGCTCGGGCACCGTCTCGGCGGCGGCCGCCGCGTCGGGCTCGACGAGGCGGATCTGCAGCGTCGCGGTGCGCCCGATGATGTCCTTGGCGCGCGCGGTGTCCTGCACGCCGGGCAGCTGCACCACCACGCGGTCGGTGCCCTGCTGCTGGATCACCGGCTCGGCCACCCCGAGCTCGTTGACGCGCTTGTGCAGCGTCTCGATGTTCTGGCGCAGCGCCTGGGCCTGGATCTCGGCCTGCGCCTTGGGCGTCAGGCGGCCGACGAGGCGCGCGCCGCCGTCGGCGCCGCTGTCGGTGGTCCACTCGAGCGAGGGCAGGCGGTCGGCCAGCAGCTCGCGCGCCGCGCCCACCGAGGCCGGGTCGGCCAGCGCCACCGTGATGCCGGTCGGGTCGCGCGTGATCTCGCCGAAGCGGATGCGCTTGTCGCGCAGCGCGCCGCGCGCGTCGCTGCGGTAGCTGTCCACCTGCTGGCGCAACGCGGCGCGCATGTCCACCTGCATCAGGAAGTGCACGCCGCCGCGCAGGTCCAGGCCGAGGTACATGGGCAGCGCGCGCGCCTTGGCCAGCCAGGCCGGCGAGCGGCTCTGCAGGTTGAGCGCGACGATGTAGCGCGGGTCAGCGAGGTCGGGGTTGAGCGCCTTGACGAGGGCGTCCTTGGCCTTCTTCTGGGTGTCGATGTCGGCGAAACGCGCGCGCACCGAGTTGCCGTCGAACTGCACCAGGTCGGCCTTCACGCCGGCGGCGGCCAGCGCCTGGTTCACGCGCTCGACGTCGGCGGCCACCACCTTGACGGTGCTGCGGCCGGCGGAGACCTGCACCGCCGGCGCCTCGCCGAAGAAGTTGGGCAGCGTGTAGAGCAGGCCCACGATCAGCGCGACGGCGAGGATCGTGTACTTCCACCAGGGGTAGCGGTTCATCGGGACATCCTGGAGCGGCGCGCCGCGAACTCCGCGGCGCCAGCGCCCTTAGTGCGGGCCGTTACTTGAAAGTGCCCTTGGGCAGCACCTGGATCACCGAAGGGCGCTGCACCTGCAGTTCCACGCCGTTGGCGACCTCCACGTGCAGATACGTGTCGCCGAGCTTGGACACGCGACCGAGCACGCCACCCGCGATGACCACCTCGTCGCCCTTGGCCAGCGCCTCGATCATCGCCTTGTGCTCCTTCTGCTTCTTCATCTGCGGGCGGATCATGATGAAGTACAGCACCACGAACATCAGCACCAGCGGCAGCAGGCTGAGCAGGGTGGACTCGGGGCCGCCGGAGGGGGCGGCGGTCTGGGCGTGGGCGAGGGAGATGAACACGGTCGGGGGGCCCGTAGCGGAAAAGCCGCGGATTCTAGACGCGGCCGAGGCGAGCCCGGCGGCGGTGCGGTCGGGCGGCGGCGCGGCGAGTCGTCGCGGCCCGCGCGTCAGTAGCCGAAGCGGGCCTTGCGCGCCCAGGGTTGAATGGTGCGCGCGGCGTAGTCGATGCCGCTGAAGGCGGCGTAGTCGGCCAGGCTGCGGGCGCCGCCCAGGCCGTACACGCCCAGATCGGCACCGCCCCACAGCAAGGCCGCCATCCGGCGCCGCGCCGTCTCCTCGAGCGCCCCGGAGCGAATGGCGCGCCGCTCGTCCTGCTCGGGCGACCAGTGCATCGGGCGCGGTGCGCTGCCCACCTCCGTGTACAGGTGGTACAGCGGCATCGTCGGGATGTGGAAGATGTCCCAGCCGCGCGTCCAGGCGCGCAGCGCGAAGGCCTGCTCCTCGCCGTGGAAGTACAGCCGGGGGTCGTAAGGCACTTCGCCCACGATGCGCCCCGGCGCGAAGAGGCATCCGCCCGCCACGTGCATTCCCGGCACCGGGACGTCGCGCTCGACGGCCACGCCCTCGAACATCAGCACCGGGTGGTCCGCGGCGAACTGCGCCTCGGGGTGCACGACCAGCGCGAGCACGCTCTGCGTGACGGGCCGCGCCATCGGCTGGCCGTCGTTCATGACGAAGGCGTTCGGATAGCAGGTCAGGATCACGCGCGGCTGCGTGCCGGCGCACTGTTCGGCGGCGTGCACCAGCCGCTCGTCCCAGCCCGGCTCGAACCAGGTGTGCGAGTCGATCTGCAGGTACCAGTCCTCGCCCTGGTAGAGCCCCATCGCGAGCGCGCGCGCCCAACAAGGGCCGCGCGCCTCCAGCGCATCCACGTGCGTGAAGCGCACGTGCTCGCGCGACCACTCGTCGTGCAGGACCAGTCCGCGCCCAGGCGGGCTCTGGTCGACGACGCCGACGAACACGCGCGACGCGTCCGCCGCCTGCGAACGCGCGCTGTCGAGCGTGAATCGCAGCAGCGGGTCGCAATAGGACGCCACGCTGACGAAGATGCTCGCCGCCATCACCGCCCCCGACGACGATCCGGCCTAGCGCGGCCGGTAGGCTACCTCGCGGACATGGTCCACCAGGCGCAGGCGACCGGGCCGCACGACGGCCTTGCCGTCGAAGTGCATGAGCGGAACATGGGCCGCGTTGAAGTCGCGCACCACGTCCTCGAGCGGCACGCCCGCCGGCAGGTAGCCACGCAGCAGCGCGAGGCTCACGGAGCGCACGTTGTCCCAGGCCCACAGGTCGTGCCAATGCAGATCGCGTTCGCTCCAGGCCGAGCGGTGCACCGAGCCGGGCGTGCCATCCACCGCGCCTTGCACCACGAACTCGGGCACCACCACGAGCAGCCAGGCGCAGCGGTAGACCAGCGCGTTGAGCAGATCCAGCCCTTCGCTCTTGGCCATCGACTGCAGGCAGTCGCCGATGATCGCCAGGTCGAAGGCTTCCTCCATGTTGTCGCGCCACCAGCGCGCCGCGTCGACGACGTCGACGCGCTGGTACAGGCCCCGCAGCGCGAAGCGCTCCACGCTGCCGGCGTTGATCTCGACGGCCACGCGCTCGCAGCCCGGCGCGTGCTGCGCCAGCAAATGGCCGTACTTGCCGCTGCCGGCGCCGATGTCCAGCGCGCGACGCGGCACGAGACGGGCGATGAGGTGGCCGGCGGCGGCATCGAAAACGGGGAACGAGCCCGACATGCCGCAATCGTAGTCCGTCGCGCACGCGCCGCGCTGGTAAGCTGGCCGTCCGATCGATGTCGCTTGCACGCTGGCTGCCCTCGTCTTGGAAGCAGGCCCTCAAGGCGCGCCTGAAGTCCTGGCGCGTCTGGGTGGCGAACACCTGGCTGGCGTACGACCGCGCCCGGCTGCTCGAGGCCCTGCGCAAGCTCGGCGTGAAGCCGGGCGACACCGTGATGCTGCACAGCGCCTACTCCCGCGAGCACGGCTTCAGCGGCTCGATCGGCGAGCTGATCGAGACCTTCATCGAGGCCGTCGGCCCGCAGGGCCACCTGCTGATGGTCTCGCTGCCCTACCGCAACGCCGCGCTCGACTGGCTGCAAAGCGGCCGTCGCTTCGACGTGCGCACCACGCCGTCGATGATGGGCATGGTCAGCGAGGTGTTCCGTCGCCGCCCCGACGTGTTGCGCAGCCTGCACCCCACGCACCCGGTGCTGGTGTGCGGGCCGCAGGCCGAGCGCTTCGTCGCCGCGCACGCGGAGTGCCTCTACCCCTGCGGACCCGGCACGCCGTTCGACGAGCTGGCCCGCGCCGGCGGCAAGGTCGTCTTCCTGAACGTGCCGATCGACACCTTCACCTTCTTCCACTTCCTCGAGCACCGCGTCAGTCCGGGCCTGCCCTTCGCGCTGTACACCGAGGCGCCGTTCGACGCCCCGGTCGTCGACGCCCAGGGCCGGGCGCGCACGGTGCGCACCTTCGCCTTCGCGCGCGAGGCGATCCGGCGGCGCCGGCCGGAGCGGCTCTATGAGGCCCTGTTCCAGGCCGGCCACGTGCGCAGCGTGCGCGTGGGCGCCTCGCGCCTGATGGCGCTCGACGTGGCCGACAGCATCGCCTGCACCGACAGGCTGCAGGCCGAGGGCCGACTGTTCTACGACCTGACGCCCTGAACCCCCGCTTTTCGCGGAAAAACGCCGCGCGCACCCGCCCCTTGAGGGGTGCCGGGTGCCAGGGCCATCCGCTATCCTCGTTCGAGCCATGCCGCCCAGCCGCTCACTCGTCGCGTTCGAAGGACGCTGGATCCTCGTCAGCGGCGCCTCCTCCGGCATCGGGCGCGCCATCGCGGTCGAACTCGCGGCATGCGGGGCATCGCTCGGGCTGATCGGGCGCGACGCCGCGCGCCTGGCCGAGACGGCCGCTCAGGTCGCGCAGGCTGCGGCGGGCGGTGCCGCGCAACACCGCGTGCTGAATCTCGACCTGACCCGGCACGAAGCCATCGGAGCCGCCGTGCAGGGCCTGGCGGCCGAGGTCGGACCTCTGTACGGCCTGTGCCACGCAGCCGGGGTCGTGCAGACCCGGCCGCTCGCCTCGAGCGGCCCCGACGTCGTGCGTTCCCAGCTCGACGTCAACCTCCTCGCCGGAATCGAGCTGGCCCGTGCAGTGTGCCGGCGCGACGTGCTCGCTCCCGAGGGCGGCAGCCTGCTCTTCATCTCTTCGGTCTACGGTCTGGCCGGCATGGCCGGGCAGATCGGCTACTGTGCGAGCAAGGGCGCGCTGGCCGCCGCCGTGCGCGCGATGGCGGTGGAACTCGCGCGCCGCCAGGTGCGCGCCAACTGCCTGTCGCCCGGCTTCGTCGACACCGCGATGACGCAGAAGTCCTTCGCGGCCATGGCACCGGAACACGCCGAGCGCATCCGCGCTGCGCATCCGCTGGGCGTCGGCCGCCCCGAAGACGTGGCGCGGGCGGCCGCCTTCCTGCTGTCGCCCGCGGCGCGCTGGATCACCGGCGTCGACCTGCCCGTTGACGGCGGCTACACCTGCCAGTGACCCTCCACCGCCCTTACCGTCCTTTCACGCCTACGCCATGAACACGCAGCAAGCACTCGAGTGGATCGCCGAGGTCTTCGAAGAACCCGCCGCCCGCGTCACCGCCAGCACCGAGCGCAAGGCCATCGCCGGCTGGGACTCGCTCGGCACGCTGTCGCTGATCGCCGGCCTCGACGAGAAGTTCGACATCCACCTGAACGAGCAGGAGATCGAGGCCATGGCCCAGGTCGACGACATCCTCAAGGTGCTGCGTCGCCACGGCGCGCTGGCCGAGGCCTGAGCGCCACGGCGCCGCGTGGCATGCGCTTTCTCCTCGTCGACCGTCTGATCGAACTGGTGCCCGGCGATCGCGTGCTGGCCGCGAGCACGGTGCCGCGCGACCTGGAGCTGTTTGCCGACCACTTCCCCGGCTTCCCCGTCATGCCCGGCGTGCTGCTCACCGAGATGATGGGCCAGGCCGCCGCCAAGTGCCTCGACGCGCAGCAGCTGCCGCGCGGCAAGGCGCTGCTGGCCAAGATCCTGTCGGCCAGCTTCCGCGACTGGGTGCGCCCCGGCGCAGAGACCACGCTGCGCGCGACGATCACCTCCAACGAAGCGCGCTACGCCACCGCCGAGTGCGAGCTCGAGGTGGGCGGCAAGGTCGTGGCGCAGGCCAAGCTGATGTTCACCTTCATGCCGATCGAACAGTTCGCGCCGGGCTTTCGTGACGCGCAGCTCGACGCATTCCTGGCACGCGGAGCGGACGCATGAACACCACGCCCGACCCCGGCAGCGCCTTCAGCCTGGCCGGCCGCACCGTGCTGGTCACGGGCGGCACGCGCGGCATCGGCCGCGCCATCTCGCTGCAGCTGGCGCGCGCCGGCGCCGCGGTGCTGGCCAACTACGCGCGCAACGACGGCGCCGCGCAGGCCCTGGCCGACGCGGCGGCGGCCGAGTCGCTCGCGCTCGGCACCGTGCGCGGCGATCTCTCCACGCCCAAGGGCATGACGGCGGTGCAGGAAGCCCTGGCCGGCGTCGCGCCCGGGCGGCTCAGCATCGTGCACGCGGCAGCCAGCGGCGTGCACCGGCCGATCGAGGCCCTCACGCTGCGGCACTGGGACTTCACCTTCGCGCTCAACGTGCGCGCCTTCTTCGAGCTGGTGCAGCTGCTGCGCCCGCAGCTCGGCGAAGGCTCGGCCATCGTGCCGATCTCCTCGGCCGGCGCGGTGCGCGCGGTGCATGCCTATGCCGCGATCGGCAGCTCCAAGGGCGCGCTCGAGTCGCTCGCGCGCCACCTGGCGGCCGAGCTCGCGCCCTCCGGCATCCGCGTCAACGTCGTCTCGCCGGGCAGCGTGCTGACCGAGGCCTGGGACGCCTTCCCGGACAAGGACCGGCGCGCCGCCGAGGCGGTGGCGCGCACGCCGGCCGGCCGCCTGGTCACGCCGGCCGAGGTGGCTTCGCTGGTGCACTTCCTCCTCACCCCGGCGTCATCGGGCATCGTCGGCCAGACCCTGGTCATCGACAACGGTGCGCGCATCGTCGACTGAACTCACGGGATCACGATGAGCCGCAGCACGATCGAAGGCTTCCGCATCGCCGGCGTGGCCACCTGCCTGCCGTCGCGCGTGGCCGACAACCTCGATCCGGCCTCCGGCTTCGACCCCGACGAGGTGCGCAAGGTCGTGCAGATGGCCGGCGTGCGCGAGCGGCGCGTCGTCGATGCCGGCGTGACCGCGGCCGACCTCAGCTTCGAGGCCGCCGAACGGCTGCTCGACCAGCTCGGCTGGGCGCGCGATTCGATCACCGGCCTGATCTTCGTCACGCAGAGCCCCGACTACTTCCTGCCCTCCACGAGCTGCATGCTGCACCAGTGGCTGGGGCTGTCCGACGAGTGCGCCGCGTTCGACATGGGCCTGGGCTGCTCGGGCTACCCGTACGGCCTGTACCTGGGCGCGGCCATGCTCAAGGCCGGCGGTCAGCAGCGCATCCTGATGCTGCACGGCGAGACGCCGAGCCGCTTCGTCGACCCCGGCGACCACGCCACCACGCTGCTGTTCAGCGACTCCGGCTCGGCCACCGCGCTCGAGCTCGACCCGGCCGGCCGCGGCCACTTCTGCCTGAACACCGACGGCAGCGGCCACGCCGGCCTGATCATCCGCGGCGGCGCCTTCCGCGACCGCACGCCCGCCGACCCGCGTGACCTGGCGCTGCGCATGGACGGCGCGGCCATCTTCAACTTCACGATCAAGCGCGTGCCGCCGCTGGTGAGCGCCGCCCTGGCGCAGTCGGGCTGCCAGGTGGGGGACATCGACTCCTTCGTCTTCCACCAGAGCAACCGCTTCATGATGAAGCACCTCATGAAGAAGTGCGGCCTGCCCGAGGAGCGGGTGCCGCTCACGCTGGAGGACAGCGGCAACTGCGGCGGCCCCTCGGTGGCGGTGGCGATGACGCGGCGTCTGCCGGCGCAGCGCGAGCGCAGCCTCAAGCTGATGCTGCTCGGCTACGGCGTCGGCCTGTCGTGGGGCGCCGCGGTGGTCGACCTCGACCCCCAGGCGCCGCTGCTGCACGGCGACTACAGCGGGCAGACCCCCAAGCGCGGCGCCGCGGCGGCCTGAGCACGACGCGATGTGCGGCATCGCCGGCCTGCTGAGCCTGCAAGGCGCCCGCGCGCCCGAGCGCGGCGAACTGCAGCGCATGGTGGACACGCTGCACCACCGCGGCCCAGACGGGCAGGGCCTGTGGCTCGACGGCCCGGTGGCGCTCGGCCACGCGCGGCTGGCCATCATCGATCTCGAAGGCGGCGCCCAGCCGATGGGCAACGAGGACGGCCGCATCCAGCTCGTCTTCAACGGCGAGATCTTCAACTACCTGGAGCTGCGCGCCGCGCTGGTCGAACAGGGGCACCGCTTCGCCACCGCCTCGGACACCGAGGTCATCGTGCACCTGTACGAGCAGCACGGCGACGACTTCGTGCGCCACCTCAACGGGCAGTTTGCGATCGCGCTGTGGGACGGACAGCGCCGGCGGCTCGTGCTGGCGCGCGACCGCGTCGGCATCCGGCCGTTGTACTTCACGCGCTGCAAGGGGCGCATCGCCTTCGCCTCCGAGGTGAAGGCGCTGTTCGCGCTGCCCGAGGTGCCGCGGCGCCTGGACCCGGCCGGCCTGGCCTCGGTGTTCGGCTACTGGTCGGTGCTGCCGCCAGCCACCGTGTTCGAGGGCGTGCACGCGCTCGCGCCCGGCCACTGTCTGGCCGTGGACGCGGACGGCGAGACGCAGTGGCGCTACTGGGACTGGCCCTTCGGCGAGGCCGCTTCGGACGCCGTCGACGACCGGCGCCTGGCCGAGGAGCTGCGCGCGCTGCTGGTCGACGCGGTGCGCCTGCAACTGCGGGCCGACGTGCCCGTCGGCGCCTACCTGTCGGGCGGCCTGGACTCCTCCATCATCACGACGATCGTCCGCCGTCACACCGACACGCCGCTGCGCAGCTTCTCGCTGACCTTCGAGGACGCCGAGTTCGACGAACGCGACGCGCAGCAGCAACTCGTCCGGCACCTTCGCACCGACCACTCCTCGATCGAGGCCGGCAAGGCCGCCATCGCAGCCGCCTTGCCGCGCCTCGTGCGCCATGCCGAGACGCCCGTCGTGCGCACGGCGCCGGTGCCGATGATGCTGCTGGCCGACAGCGTGCGCGCCGGCGGCTACAAGGTGGTGCTCACCGGCGAGGGCGCCGACGAGGCCTTCGGCGGCTACGACCTGTTCAAGGAGGCGGCGGTGCGCCGCTTCATGCTGCGGGCGCCGGGCTCGCGCTGGCGCGGTGCGCTGCTCGGGCGCCTGTACCCCTACCTCGCGAATTCGCCGGCCGCGGGGCGCGCCATGACGCAGAGCTTCTTCGCCGGCGGGGCGGGGCGCGGCGACGAACCCGGCTTCGCGCACCGCCTGCGTCGCAGCACGACGCGGCGAGCGCTCGCCTTCTTCAGCGAGCCGTGGCGCGAGGCCATCGAACGCGTGGATCCCGAGTCCGCCCTGGACGCGCTGGTGCCGCCCGGCTTCACGCACTGGAAGCCGCTCGAGCGCGACCAGTACGTCGAGGCGCACACGCTGATGTCGGGCTACCTGCTGGCGGCGCAGGGCGACCGTGCCGCCATGGCCGCCTCGATCGAGGCGCGCTACCCCTTCCTCGACCACCGCGTGCTCGAGTTCGCCTGCCGCCTGCCGCCGCGCCTGAAGCTGTGCGGGCTGCACGAGAAGGTGCTGCTGCGCCGCGCCTTCGGCGCCGAGCTGCCGGCGTCGATCGCGCGCCGCGTCAAGCAGCCCTACCGCGCGCCCGACAGCGCCTGCTTCTTCGAAGGCGGCCGCCTGCGCGAGGAGACGGCCGAGCTGCTCGACGCGCGCAGCCTCGACGAGGCGGGGCTGTTCGACGCCGCGTCGGTGGCCAAGCTCGTGCACAAGTGCGCCAGCGGGCGCGCCATCGGCTTCGGCGACAACATGGCCTTCGTCGGCATCGTCTCGACGATGTGGCTGCACCGGCAGTTCATCCGCGCATGAGGCACGCGCTGCTGCACCATGCCTTCGAGGCCACCGCGGCGCGCCTGCCCGGCAAGACCGCGCTCGTCTGCGGCACCCGCCGGCTCGCCTACCGCGAGGTGCAGGCGCGCGTGCAGCGCCTGGCGAGCCGGCTGTGCGCCGCCGGCGTGGCACGCGGCGATCGCGTGGTCGTGATGCTCGAGGCCGACATCGAGTACGCGGTCGCCGTGCACGCCGTACTGCGCATCGGCGCCGTGCTGGTGCCGCTGGCGCCCACCACCAAGGCCGACAAGCTGGCCTTCGTGATCGAGGACACCGAAGCGAGCGCCCTGCTGACCGAGGCGCGCCTCGAGGCGACCTGGGGCCCTGCGCGCGAGCGCTGCGCCGGCCTGCGCCGCCTGCTGCTGGCCGCGACCTTCGACGACGACGCCGACGCCGACCTGCCGCGCGACGAGGCGGCGGCGCAGGACCTCGCGGCCCTGCTCTACACCTCCGGCAGCACCGGCCGGCCCAAGGGCGTGATGCTCAGCCACCACAACATGACGAGCGCCTGGGCCGCCGTGCAGGCCTACCTCGGCCTGCGCGAGAGCGACGTCATCGGCCTGGCCCTGCCGCCCACCTACAGCTACGGGCTGTACCACCTGCTGATGGGCCTCGGCCTCGGCGCCACGGTGGTGATCGAGCGCCAGGCCGCCTTCCCGGTCAAGCTGGCCGAGACGCTCGAGCGCGAGGCGGTGACCGTGTTCCCGGCCGTGCCCTCGCTGTTCGCCGCGCTGCTGGACACGCCGGCGGCGGCGCGCTTCGACCACCGCGCGCTGCGCATCGTGAGCAACGCCGCCGCCGCCCTGCCCACCAGCCACATCGAGCGGATCCGCCGGCGCTGGCCGCAGGCCCGGCTGTACTGCATGTACGGCATGACCGAGTGCAAGCGCATCAGCTACCTGCCGCCCGAAGAGCTGGAGCGACGCCCGGGCAGCGTCGGCCGCGGCATGCCGATGCAGGAGCACTGGCTGGTCGACGAGGCGAACCGGCGGCTGCCCCACGGCAGCACCGGGCAGCTCGTGGTCAGCGGCCCGCACGTGATGCAGGGGTACTGGAGGCGCCCGCAGGAGACCGCCGAGCGCCTCGGGCCCGGGCCGCGCGAGGGCGAGCGCGTGCTCTACACCGGCGACCTCTTCCGCAGCGACGACGAAGGCTACCTGTACTTCGTGGCGCGCATGGACGACATCATCAAGACCGGCGGCGAGAAAGTGGCGCCGCGCGAGGTGGAAGACGCGATCCACCAGCTCGAGGGCGTGACGGGCTGCGCGGTGATCGGCGTTCCCGACGCCCGGCTCGGCCAGACCGTGAAAGCCTATGTCACACTGCGCGCCGATGCCGCGGTCGACGCACGCGCAGTGATCCGGCATTGTCAGGCGCGGCTCGAGAGCCACATGGTTCCGAAGACGGTGGAGATCGTCCAGGCGCTGCCGATGACGGAGTCGGGCAAGGTCCGGCACGCCGCGTTGCGCGAAGCCGAACCGACCAGAGGGAGCGATAGCGCATGAGTGCCAGCGAGCACGACGTGCGGCGCGATCTGCGCCGCTACATCGAAGACAACTTCGTGCTGGGCGCCAGCGGCCCGCAGCTGAAGGACGCCGACTCCTTCCTCGAGCACCACGTGCTCGACTCGACGGGCTTCCTCGAGCTGATCGCCCACCTCGAGGAGACCTACGGCATCAAGGTCACCGACGACGAGATGGTGCCCGAGAACCTGGACAGCATCGACGCGGTGGCGGCCTACCTGGCGCGCAAGCGCGCTTGAGGGCGGCGATGTCCGATCCGAAGACGTCGGCGTCCCCCGGCACCCCGGCCATCGGCCCCGAGGTGCTGCGCATCGACCTGCTGGCCGAGGCCGACCGCATCGCCGCCTGGATGCGCGACGCGCTGGCCAGGCAACTGCACCGCCGCGGCCTCGTGGTGGCGGTGTCCGGCGGCATCGACAGCTCGCTTTGCGCCGCGCTCGCGGTGCGCGCGGTGGGCGCGGCCCGGGTGCACGCGCTGCTGCTGCCCGAGCGCGATTCCAGCGGCACCAGCACCGAACGCGGCCTGGCCCTGGTGCGGCACCTGGGCGTGGCGCACGAGGTGATCGACATCGCGCCGGCGCTCGAGGCGCTCGGCTGCTACCGGCAGCGCGACGAGGCCATCCGCCGCGTCTTCCCGGCCTACGCCGAAGGCTGGAAGAACAAGATCGTCATTGCCGGCGGGCTGGAAGGCGGCATCAACTACTTCAAGCTCGTGGTCAGCGAGCCGGGCGGCGCGCTGCACGAGGCGCGGCTGCCCATCAAGGAGTACCTGCAGATCGTGGCGGCCACGAACTTCAAGCAGCGCGTGCGCAAGAACCTCGACTACTTCCACGCCGACCGGCTCAACTTCGCCGTCGTCGGCACGCCCAACCGGCTGGAGTACGAGCTCGGCTTCTTCGTCAAGGGCGGCGACGGGCTGGCCGACATCAAGCCGATCGCGCACCTGTACAAGACGCAGGTGTACGCGATGGCGCGTGCTCTCGGACTGCCCGAGGCCATCTGCAGCGCGGCGCCGACCACCGACACCTACACGCTGCCGCAGGGGCAGGACGAGTTCTACTTCGCGCTGCCGTACGCGCAGATGGACCTGGCGCTGTGGGCCTGCCTCCGCGGGCTCGCGCCCGAGGCGCTGGGCCCGGCGCTCGGCCTGGACGCCGCGCGTGCACGCCGCGTGTACGCCGACATCGAGGCCAAGCGCCGCGCCGCGGCGCACCTGCACGCCGCGGCGCTCACGCTGCTCGAGCCGGCCACGGCATGAAGCCGGCCGCACGCGCGAAGGACTGGCTGCGCGGGGTGCTCGAGCACTTCGCGCTGCCCGCCGCCGCCAAGGCGGAGAAGCGGCGCGACGCGGCCGGGCTGCCCGCGCTCGACCCGGGCAACGAACGGGTTCTGCCGGAGATCATCGGCTGGCTCGCCCGCGCCCAGGACCACTCGCGCCTGCGCGACGGCGGCGTGGCGCGCGACTACAGCCTGATCCGCGGCTGGGCGAGCTCCTACCCCGAGACCACCGGCTACATCATCCCGACGATGCTCGAGTACGCGCGGCGCACCGGCCAGGCCGAGCCGCGCGAGCGAGCGCTGCGCATGGCCGACTGGCTCGTCGGCATCCAGTTCGCCGACGGCAGCTTCCAGGGCGGCAAGATCGACTCCACGCCGGTCGTGTCGGTGGTCTTCAACACCGGCCAGATCCTGCTCGGCCTGGCCGCCGCGCAGGCCGAGACCGGCCGCTACCTCGAGCCGATGCGCCGCGCCGCGGACTGGCTGGTGCAGGTGCAGGACGCCGACGGCTGCTGGCGGCGCCATGTCTCGCCGTTCGCGGCCGGTGGCGGCATGCAGTACATGACGCACGTGGCCTGGGGCCTGTTCGAGGCGGCGCGCATCGAGCCGCAGCGCGGCTGGGGCGAGGCCGGCCTGAGGAACGTGCGCTGGGCCATCGGCGCGCTGCCGGCCAACGGCTGGTTCGATCACTGCTGCCTGTCCGACATACGGCATCCGCTGACACACACGCTGGGCTACGCGCTGCGTGGTGTCATCGAGGCCTACCGCTTCGCGCCCGATCCGGCCCTGCTCGACGCGGCCGAGCGCACCGCACGGGGTCTGATGAGCGCGCTGCGCGGTGATGGCCACCTGCCCGCCCGCCTGGGGTCGGACTGGTCGGCTGCCGACGACTCGGCCTGCCTCACCGGCAGCGTGCAGACGGCGATCTGCTGGATGCTGCTGTACCGGCTGACGGGCCACGCCGAGTACCTCGTGGCCGCGCGGCGCGCCAACGCCTACGTGCGCCGCACGGTACGCCTGGACGGCCCACCCGGGCAGCGCGGCGGCGTCAAGGGTTCGTTCCCCGTCGACGGGGCCTACGGGCACTTCGAGTACCTGAACTGGGCGGCCAAGTTCGCGGCCGACAGCCTCATGCTGGAGCAGGATCTCGCCGCGGCGCGCTGAGCCTTCAAAAACGCACGTGGATGCGCGAGCGATCGAGCAGCCAGGCGAAGGCCCACAACACCGCGAGCACGAGGAGCGAGTTCAACAGCGGCGCCAGCGCAGATCCCGTGAGGGCCTCGCCGAACAGCCGCGCCGCGGCGCCGGTGATGCGCCAGCGGTCGAGATAGGCGATCACGTACAGCAGCAGCGCGTTGGAGCCGAGCACCGCGAGCGCGCGCAGGACGGGGCCGGCGAGCGCCTGCCGGGTGCCGGCCAGGACCGCCGCCAGCGCCATCAGGCAGACACCGCCGCTGAACACCGCCCACGAGGGCGTCCAGATGCTTTTGACCAGCGGAATGCCGATGGCAGTGAGCAGCCACGCGCCCGCGACCCACGCTGCCGCTCCGGCCGCGGCCAGCGGCACGACGAGCGAACGAAGGGCCCCGGCGCGCTGCCGCAGCAGCCGACCGCAGGCCACGCCGAGCAGCATGGTCGCCACCAGCGGCACGAACAGCAGCGTGTGGTAGCCATGCTCGTTGATCACGTAGGGCTCGGCGCGCGGCAGCAACGCGAAGAGCCAGACGTCGAACGCGGCAGCCGGGTTGTCGCCCTGCGCCCAGGGCGCGCCTTGCGACGGGTGGAGCATGAACGCGACGGCCCAACCCGCCAGCACGAGCAGCGCATGCACGAGCGGCGTGCGCAGTCCGCGGCCCATCAGCAACAGCGCCGGCAGATAGGCCAGGCCGAGCTGGCTGAGGATCTGGTTGAAGTCGTAGCCGCCCAGCCGCTCGACATGGGTGACCATCCAGGCCACCACGGCCCCCAGGACCAGGGCCGGAAGGCCCAGGTCGAGCCACGCTGCGCGGCGCGCCGAACCGCCGCCGAACCAGCGCGACCACGGCAGGCCGGTGGCGAGCAGGGCGTAGGGCATGAGCGCGTCGAACAAGGTCCTGCGCGGTGCGACGAGCAGCAGGCCGAGCACGATCAGCATCAGGCTGCGCAGGGCGGCGTGCGCCAGCAGCGACCACGTCGTGGCGCCTGCGGCGCGGCGCCGGTCGACCGACAACGCCATCGCGACGCCGACCACGAAGACGAACAGCGGCATCACCAGGTCCCACAGCGCCGCGCCCTCCCAGGGCACGTGCGTGGCCTGGTTCGCCAGGGCCGCCCATGGCCCGCTATCGGGGTGCAGGCGCGCCATCTCGTGCAGGCCGAAGGCCCCGTAGACATGGGGCACGAGCACCAGCACCACCAGTCCGCGCAGCGCATCGACGGCGGCGATGCGGCCCGGATCGGGCTGGGCGGGCTGCGCCCCGGCATGCATCAGCCGGCGCTCCCGGGCGCGCCGGCCGGCGCCACCGCGCCGCGCCGAGCGCAGACGTGAAGCATGTCTCGGCGCCCCCCGCTCGCGCCGCGAAGCCGCGCTCTTCCCCCGCGTTCTCGCCCCTGCGGCGTCATCGCGGCCATGATAATGGCCGGCGCTGCACGGTCACGAATCGAGCTCCTGGAGGTTGGGCGCCCATGATCTTCGAACAGCTCGGCGTGGCCGGCGCATTTCTCGTCAAGCCCGAACCCCGCACCGACGATCGCGGCCACTTCGCGCGCCTGTGGTGCCGCCAGGAGTGGGCGCGCCACGGCCTGTCGGACCACATCGAGCAGATCAACACCGGCTTCAGCCCGCGGGCCGGCACCTTGCGCGGCATGCACTACCAGCTGCCCCCCCACGAAGAGGTGAAGATCGCCCGCTGCACGCGCGGCGCCGCGTTCGACGTGGTGGTCGACCTGCGCAGCGGCTCGCCGACCTACGGCCGCTGGGCCGGCGCGCGCCTCACGCCCGAGAGCGGCGCGATGCTCTACGTGCCCGCAGGCTGCGCGCACGGCTACCTCACGCTCGAGGACGACACCGAACTCGTCTACACCACCTCGGCGGCCTACGCACCGGGCGCGGCGCGCGGCCTGCGTCACGACGACCCGCGCTTCGCCATCGCCTGGCCCGCTGCGGTGAGGGTGATCTCCGATGCCGACCGGACCTGGCCCGATCACCGCGACGCCGACGCCGTGGTGCTGCCGGGGGCGCCGCGATGAGCACGACGTCCCGCCGCGTTCTGCTCACCGGGGCGAGCGGCTTCATCGGCTCGCATTGCATCGCCCCGCTGCGGCGCCGCGGCTACGAGGTGGTCGCCACCTACAACGCACGCACGCCGCCGGCGCCGGTCGACGGCGTCGAGTGGCTGCAGGCCGACCTGCTGGCCGACGGCGGCGCGGCGCGCGCCGTGGCGGCGGCGCGCGCCTCGCACCTGCTGCACATGGCCTGGTACGTCGAGCCGGGCAAGATGATCGCCTCGCCCGCCAACCTGGCCTGGGTGCGCGCGAGCCTCGACCTCGTGCTGCGCTTCCACGAGGCCGGCGGCCGCCGCTGCGCCGTCGGCGGCTCCTGCTACGAGTACGACTGGCGCTACGGCTACTGCAGCGAGGCGCTCACGCCTTGCCGGCCCGACACCTTGTACGGCGCGGCCAAGCACGGCCTGGCAGAGGCGCTGCGCGGCTACGCGCTGGCCGGCGGCCTGTCGCTCCCGTGGGGCCGCATGTTCTTCCTGTACGGGCCGAACGAGAACCCGCGCCGCCTCGTGCCCTCGGTGATCCTGTCGCTGCTGCGCGGCGAGCCGGCCCTCTCGTCGCACGGCCAGCAGGTGCGCGACTACATGCACGTGCAGGACGTGGCCGACGGCATGGTCGCGCTGCTCGACTCCGACTGCCAGGGCGCCTACAACATCGCCAGCGGCAAGGCCACGACCATCGTCTCGATCGTGCAGGCGCTGGGCGAGCTGAGCGGGCGCAGCGACTTGCTGCGCATCGGCGCCATTCCTGCGCGAGCCAACGACCTGCCGCTCGTCGTCGGCGACACCACGGCCGCGCAGCGCGACTTCGGCTGGCAGGCCTCGATCGATCTACGCGCCGGCCTCGCCGCCACGCTGCAGTGGTGGCGCGAGCGGGCGCAGGAGCCTTCATGAAGAGAGTCTCGATCCTCGGCTCCGGCATGGCCGGCTGCGGTGCCGCGTACCGGCTGCACCAGCAGGGCGTGCCGACCACGATGTACGACCAGTACGCCCACTACGGCGGGCACACCGCGTCCTACACCTTCCCCGGGGGCTGGCTGTTCGACGAGGGGCCGCACGTCTCGTTCACGCAGGACAAGCGCCTGCAGGACCTGTTCGCCGCCAACATCGGCGGACGCTTCGAGACGCTGGACACGCGGGTCAACAACTACTGGCGCGGCCACTGGATCAAGCACCCGGCGCAGTGCAACCTGCACGGCCTGCCGAGCGACCTCGTCACCCGCGTGCTGCTCGACTTCATCGAGGCGCAGCGCCAGCCCGAGCGGCCGGTGGCCCACTACGAGGAGTGGCTGCGTGCCAGCTACGGCGACACCTTCGCCGAGACCTTCCCGATGGAGTACACGGTCAAGTACCACACGACCCCGGCCTCCAACATGAACACGGCGTGGATCGGCCCGCGCCTGTACCGGCCCAAGATGGAGGAGGTGATCCGCGGGGCCCTCGAGCCGAGTTCGGCCGACGTGCACTACATCAGCCACTTCCGCTACCCGAGCCACGGCGGCTTCGCGGCCTATCTCGAGCCCTTCATGCGCATGACCGAGCTCAAGCTCGGCCACAAGCTGGTTCGCATCGACCCGCGCGCGCGCACGCTGCACTTCGCCAACGGGCGCAGCGAGCCCTACGAGGCGCTGGTGTCGTCGATCCCGCTGCCCGAGCTGGTGCCGATGATCGACGGCGCCCCGGCCGACGTGCGTGCCGCCGCCGAGAAACTCGCCTGCACCGAGGTGGTGATCGTCTGCCTGGGCATCGACCGCGCCGACCTGGTGGACGCGCACTGGTCCTACTTCTACGACCGCGACGTCTTCTTCACCCGCCTGTCCACGCCGCACCTGCAGTCGCCGCACAACGTGCCGCCGGGCTGCGGCAGCCTGCAGGCCGAGTGCTACTACTCGCGCAAGTACCGCCCGCTGGACCGCCGCCCGGAGGACTGCATCGAGCCGGTGATCCGCGACCTGCTGCGCACCGGCGTGCTGCGCGAGAGCGACAAGATCCTGTTCAAGCACGCGATGCACATCCCGTACGCCAATGTCATCTTCGATCTGGACAGCACGCCGGCCACGCAGGCGGTGCACGGCTGGCTCGACGACATCGGCATCGCCTACTGCGGACGCTACGGCGACTGGGCCTACATCTGGACCGACCAGTCCTTCGTCAGCGGCGAGAACGCGGCGCAGCGTGCGCTCGATCGGGGCCTGCAACGCGCATGACCGTCCGCGTCGCCATCGGCATGCCCGTGTACAACGGGGCGAAGTGGCTCGGGCCGACGATCGAGACCCTGCTGGCGCAGCGCTTCGGCGACTTCGAACTCACGGTCTCCGACAACGCGTCCACCGACCCGACCGAGGAGCTGGTGCGCGCGCTGGCCGCGCGCGACCGCCGGGTGCGCTACCACCGCAACGCCGAGAACATCGGCGTGGCACGCAACTTCTCGTTGGCCTTCAAGCTGACCCGGGCGCCGCTGTTCAAGTGGCTGTCCTGCGGCGATGCGCTGCACCCCGACTTCCTCGCCCGCTGCGTCGAGGAGCACGAGCGCCGGCCCGACGCGGTGCTGATCTACCCGGCCACGCGCCTGTTCGAGCACGACGTGACCGAGGGTGTCGACTCGATCGACCCCTTCGACCTGGACGTGCCCGATCCGGTCGAGCGCGTGCGCGCGTATCTCACGCAGGTCGGCCTGAACAACATCATGCACGGCGTGTACCGCAGCGAGGCGCTGGCGCGCACGCGCCTGTACAGCCCCTTCCTCGGCGCCGACATCAACATGATCGCCGAGGTGCTGCTGCACGGCCGCGTCGTGCAGCTGCGCGAGGTGCTCAACTACCGGCGCACGCACGCCGAGACGATCACGCGCTACCTCGCCGCGGCGGATCTGCGCAAGATGTACGCGCCGAACAACCCTTCGGCGCTGAAGTACCAGTCGTGGCACGCGATGCTCGACTACCTGGGCCTGCCGCTGCGCGCCGCACCCCTGTCGCTGGCCGAGCGGCTGCGGCTGCTGGGCTTCCTGTCGCGGGTGGCCTTCTGGCGGCGCGAAGACCTGCTGTCCGAGCTGAAGGCGCGTGGCATGGCGGCCAAGTGAGCAAGGCCGCGCGCGCCGAATTCCTCTAGGAGAACACCGAGTGAGTCAGAGACTGCGCGTGGGAGACATCGTCGAGGTGCTCCCCGCCGACCAGATCGTCGCCACGCTCGCGAGCGACGGCGCCGTCGACCGCATGCCCTTCATGCCCGAGATGCTGCAGCACTGCGGACGGCGCTACCGCGTCTCCAAGGTTGCGCACAAGACCTGCGACACCGCCTACAAGACCGGCGCGCGCTGGGTCGACGACTGTTACCACCTCGAGGACCTGCGTTGCGACGGCGCCGCGCACGGCGGCTGCCAGGCGCGCTGCCTGCTCTTCTTCAAGGGAGCCTGGCTGCGCAAGGTCGATGCCGCCGAGGCGGCCGCCGCGCCGCGTCAGGCGCCTGCGGCGCCCCGGGAGGTTCCGGTGGTCATCCAGAAGGCCACGCTGGCCCCCGACACGGAGCCGGGACAGCCGGTGCGTTACTCGTGCCAGACCTTGAGGCTGTTCGACGCGACGCGACCGCTGGCCTGGTGGGACCCGCGACAGTACTGGCTGGACCTGCGCAGCGGCAACGTGCCACCGGGGCTGATGCTCCGCGTGCTGGTGCTGTCCTGGTTCCGCGCCCTGACGAAGCTGCCGTTCGCCTTCCGCATCACGACCGGCCTGTACGAGAAGGTCCACCGCCTGGTGACGGGCCGGCCGTCGCCGATGGGGGCCGGGCTGGTGCCGGCCTCTCAGCAGACGCCGACCGGCGAACTCGGCCTGCAGCCCGGCGAGGCGGTGGTGGTGAAGAGCCACCTCGAGATCCGCAAGACGCTGAACATCAACAACAAGAACCGCGGCCTGTGGTTCGACCAGGAGTACGTTCCGTTCTGCGGCACCACGCAGCGCGTGAGCCACCGCGTCTTCCGCATCCTGGACGAGCGCAACGGTTCGATGGTCGAGATGAAGAACCCCTGCGTCGTGCTCGAGGGCGTGCACTGCAAGTCAGAGTACAGCGTCGGCCGCCTGTTCTGTCCGCGCGCCATCACCGCCTACTGGCGCGAGGTGTGGCTGGAGCGGCCGCCCCAGGCCTAGTTGGAGCTCACCGTCACCCGCGTCAGGCCTAGCAGCGAGGTGCTGCCGCCCGGGCGGATGAAGAACGCGATGCCGGGCTGGCCGGTCTTGAAGGTCGAGTCGAAGCCGCGCGCCATCAGCACGCCGTTGATGAAGAGCTTGATCTCGCTGCCGACGATGCTGGCCTTGACCACGTCGCCGGTTCTCAGGTTGCGGCCGAGCGAACGCCATTCCACGGCCGGGATCTCGACCACGTCGCCCCAGGGCCCGTTCCAGCGGAAGATCTGCACGCCGCCGTACCAGTTGAACAGGCACTCGTAGCCACGCACGTTGTTGTTGTCGTCGGACGAGCGCAGCCGCAGCTCGACTTCGTGCGTCGGGCCGGGCGTGAGATTGGGGTCGCGGAAGACCTCTGCCTCGATGGTCTGGTCGGGTCCGAAGCTGCCGCGCAGCAGCGCGTACGAATCGTCGAGCGTGTTCGCGACGCCGTTGGTGCCGAAGGCGATGCCTCCCGCGGTGCGCACGTTGGTCCAGCGGTTGTTGGAGCGGTACCACGCTCCGTTCTCGGAGATCGGGTTCTCGGTGAGCGGGAAGTCGGTGCTGTAGCCGCCCGTCGGGGCCGGCGTGGGGGCCGGCGTTGGCGCTGGCGTTGGTGCCTGCGTCGGGGCTGGCGTCGGCGCAGGCGTCGGGGTAGGTGTGGGAGCGGGGGTCGGCGCAGGGGTCGGCGCAGGCGTCGGCGTGGGGGTTGGCGCAGGAGTAGGCGCAGGAGTAGGCGCGGGCGTAGGCGCAGGGGTCGGCGCCCGCGTGGGGGCAGGCGTCGGGGACGGCGAAGGGGCCCCGGCGGCCGAGGCGTTCTGTGGCTCCTCTTCTGCGCCCCCGCAGGCCGCCAGCGAGGCACCGGTCAGCCCCGCCAGCATGAGGCGCCTGCGCAACCGGTCCACCGCGCTCGCCATCGGATCTTCAGCCATGGGACGCTTCGATCACGTGCACGTGACGGTGACCCGCTTCAATCCCAGCAACGCGGTGCTGCCGCCGGGCCGGATGAAGAACGCAATGCCGGGCTGGCCGGTCTTGAAGGTCGAGTCGAAGCCGCGCGCCATCAGCACGCCGTTGATGAAGAGCTTGATCTCGCTGCCGACGATGCTGGCCTTGACCACGTCTCCGGTGACGAGGTTGCGGCCGAGCGATCGCCACTCCACGGCCGGGATCTCGACCACATCGCCCCAGGGCCCGTTCCAGCGGAAGATCTGCACGCCGCCGTACCAGTTGAACAGGCATTCGTAGCCGCGCACGTTGCTGTTGTCGTCCGACGAACGCAGACGCAACTCCACCTCGTGCGCAGGGCCGGGCGTGAGGTTGGGGTCGCGGAACACGACGGCCTCGATCGTCTGGTCCGGACCGAAGCTGCCGCGCAGCAGCGCGTACGAGTCGTCGTAGGTGTCGGACACGCCGTTGGTGCCGAAGGCGATGCCGCCTGCGGTACGCACATTGGTCCAGGCGTTGTTGGAGCGGTACCAGGCTCCGTTTTCGGAGATCGGGTTCTCGGTGAGCGGGAAGTCGGTGGTGTAGCTGCCGGCCGAGGGCGCAGGGGCCGGTGAAGGCGATGGCGATGGCGATGGCGATGGCGATGGCGATGGCGAAGGCGAAGGCGACGGGGACGGCGCCGTCGTCGGGGCCGCAGTTGGCCCTGCGGTGGGAGCCGGAGTCGGCGATGCGGTGGGCGCCGGTGTCGGCGAGGCCGTCGGCGCCGGTGTCGGCGAAGCCGTCGGCGCCTGCGTATGCCACCACTTCGGTCGCCGCGCCTTGGTGGCCATGGCCCGACCTTCGACGTCGGCGGCGGGCTCGGCGGGATCGGTCGGCGACTGTTCGGCGCCGCCGCATCCGACCAGCGTCACGCCGGTCGCCCCGGCCAGCACCATCAGGCGGCGTCGGAAGACATCGATGTTGTGCAGACGGGGGTCGTCTGACGCGTGATCGTCGATCGGGGGACGTCGTTCTTCGTTCATCCCCCGATTCTCCGATTGACCCCACGCGCAATATGCTGAATCAGGTATCCGGTTGTTCGAGGACGGTTACGGTCATCGTCGAGGCCTGTCGGCGACCTGACCAGCGTGAATTCTTCACGCCCCGTGAGTCACGGAGCGGTACGTCGGCGCGCCGCGGCGAGCGCCGCGAGGCGGTCCAGCACCTGTCGCTCGGCCCCGGCCGGGCGACCGGCGAGGATCCACAACGTGAACACCACGCCGGCGTGGATGGAAAGGCCCACGGTGACGGCCAGCAACAGCCGCATCAGCGGCTCGATGAAGCCGGGCACCGGCCCGGAGCTGCCGAACGCCAGCGCACGCATCGCCAGCACCATGACGGTGGCAGCGGCGAGCGGGCGCGCCACGGCCAGCAGGATCGTGCGCGTGCGGATGCCGACGCGCCGCCGCACTTGATACAAGTACATCGGCGTGGACGCCACCGCCGCGCACAGCACCGCCGCGGCGGCGCCCAGCACGCCCCAGAGCGGCATCAGCGCGAACAGGGCCGCGAAGAGCACGGCGACGAAGAAGGCATGGCTCAGCGCCACGCGGTCCGGGTGGCCGAAGGCGATCAGCAAGGCGCACAGCGGCGAGTGCATGGCCACCGTTCCGCCGGCCAGCGCCAGCACCTGCATCAGCGCTGTGGCGTCGAGCCACTTCGGCCCCAGCAGCACCGGAACGAGGTAGGGCGCGACGACGTGGATGATGGCCGCCGCGGGCACCACGATGAAGGCGAGCAACCGGATCGCCGCGAGGAAAGCCTGCTCGCCGGCGGCGCGATCGTGCTGGATGCTCGCGAAGCCCGGCAGCAGGGCCCGGTTGACCGGCGCGGCCAACTCGGTGTGCGGCAGGTTGGCGAACTCGTTGGCGACGTTGAACAGACCGAGCGCATGCGGGCCCTGCGAGGCGCCGATCACGAAGTCGGTGGTGCGCTCCTTGAACACCGTGACGACGTTGTTCACCAGGATCCACTTGGAGAACACCATCAGCTCGCCGAGGTGGCCGAGCGCGAAGCGCGGCCGGAACGGGTGCAGCAGGTAGCTGATCAGGGTGCCGGCGGCCCGCGAGAAGAGCATGCCCGCGATCAGAGCCCAGTAACTGCGCAGCCAGAGTGCCAGCGGCACCGTGATCAGCACGGCGAGCACCTTCTTCGTCAGCAGGAAGCGGAACTCCTTGCGGAAGTCGAGTTCGCGGCGGAAAGCCACCACGCCGATGTTCTCGGCGCCGCCCACCAGCGGCCCGAAGGCCAGCGCGACCACGACCCAGAACACCTCGGGCCGGCCGTAGAAGTCGGCGATCGGCTGCGCCGCGAGCAGCATCAGGAGCATGATGGCCGTGCCCATCAGCACGTTGCAGGTCCAGGCCACGTTGAAGTGCGACGCGGTGGCGTCGCGCTTGTGGATCAGCGCGAGGTCGAACCCGAAGGCCGACACCAGCTCGGCCACCGCAATGAAGGACATGGCCATCGCGACGACGCCGAAGTCCTGCGGCGAGAGCACGCGCACGAGCACCAGCGTGGACAGCAGCCCGAGCATGCGCTCGGACAGCTTGAACAGCATCATCCACGCGGCCCCGTGCGCCATCTGGCGCCTGACGCCGGCGGTCATCGGGGGCTCGGGCTCGCTGTGCGCGGGGACGGCGACGTCACTTCCAGACCATCCAGGGGCAGTTGCCCTTGGCTTCCATGCGATCGAGCGTGATCTTGTCCTTGAAGGTGTCCATCGCAGCCCAGAAGCCGAAGTGCTTCTTCGTCCACAGCCGGCGCGCCGCCATCAGGCGCGCGAAGGGCTGCTCGACCAGCTCCTCGCCCTCCTCGATGTGGTCGAAGATCTCGCGGCGCAGGCAGAAGAAGCCGCCGTTGACCCAGGCATCGGACTGCGAGACCGGCTCCATCGCGGTGACCAAGCCGTCGTCGCCGGCGCGCACGGCGTGGAAGCTCTGCGCCGGCCGCACCGAGACGAAGCTCGCGATCGCGCCGCGCTGGCGTGCCTCCTCGATGTAGGGCGCCAGCGGCAGGTCGCTCAGCCCGTCGGAGTAGTTGGCGAGGAACATCTCCTCGTCCTGCACGTGCCGCCGCACGCGCAGCAGGCGCTGGCCGAGGTTGCTGTGCATGCCGGTGTCGACGAAGGTGATGCGCCAGTCGCTGCAATCGGGCCCGAGCAGCTCGATGCGCTTGCCGCCCTCCGACCACACGAAGTCGGTCGACAGGCACTCGCTGTAGTTCAGGAAGTACTCGCGGATCATGTCGCCGCGGTAGCCCAGCGCGAGCACGAAGTCCTTGTGGCCGAAGTGCGCGTAGTAGCGCATCAGGTGCCAGACGATGGGCCGCACGCCGACGTTGACCAGCGGCTTGGGGATCGTGTCCGAGTGCTCGCGCAGGCGCGTGCCCAGGCCGCCGCAGAACAGAACCACCTTCATCGCAATCGCGCTCCTTGTTGATCTTGGCGGGCGACGGCGCTCAGGCGCCGATGCCTTCGTAGCGCGGCACCGAGCCGGGCTCGATGATGCGCCGGCCGTCCACCAGCAGCGGCGGCTTCGGCAGCGTGGCCAGCAGCTGCGGCAGGCGCCTGAACTCGGCCCAGCGCGTGACGAGCAGCAGCGCGTCGGCGCCCTTCACCGCCTCGTCGAGCGACGCCGCGAGCGTCACCGCCGCCGGCAGCGCGGCGCGCGCCGTCTCGTGCGCCACCGGGTCGTAGCCGCTCACCACCGCGCCGCGTTCGAGCAGCAGCCGCGCCAGCGTGATGGCCGGCGACTCGCGCATGTCGTCGGTGTCTTCCTTGAACGCCAGGCCGAGCAGCGCCACCCGCACGCCCTTCAGGCTGGCGAAGTGCTTGCCCAGCAGCGCGAGCATGCGCTCGGGCTGCGCCAGGTTGGTGGCGATCACCGCGTCCAGAAGCGGCATCGGCATGCCGCGCGCGGCCCCGTGCGCCGACAGCGCCTTGGTGTCCTTGGGCAGGCAGCTGCCGCCGTAGCCGCAGCCGGCCCACAGGAAGGAGCTGATGCCGGCCTGCACGCGCGAGCCGTCGGCCAGCGGCGTGCTGAAGTAGCGTGCCAGGTGCACGCCGCGCATCACGTCGGCCACGTCCACGCCGCCCAGCGTGCTGCACAGGTTGCCGATCTCGTTGGAGAACGAGATCATCGTCGCGAGCACGGAGTTCGACGCGTACTTGATCATCTCGGCCGTCTTGCTGTTGACGGCCAGCATCGGCGTGCCCTCGAAGGCGGCGTAGACCTCGCGCTGCATGGCCAGCGTGCGCTCGTCGCCGCCGCCGATGACGATGCGGTCCGGGCGCATGAAGTCGTCGATCGCGGTGCCTTCGGTGAGGAACTCGGGGTTCATGCCGACGCCGAAGCCGACGCCCGCCTTCTTGCCCGAAGCGCGCTCGATCTCCGGCGTCACCACGTCGTCGGTGGTGCCCGGCACCACGGTGCTCTTCACGATCACGGCGTGCCAGCCGGCCTTGTCGGCGAGCGCGGCGCCGATCTGGCGCGCCGCCTCGCGCACGTAGGCGAGGTCGATCACGCGGCCGTCGAAGGGCGTGCCCACCGCGATGAAGGTGATGTCGGTGTCGAGCACCGCCTGGCGCAGGTCGGTGGTGGCGACCAGGCGGTTGCCGGCGTGGCGCGCGAGCAGGTCGTCGAGCCCCTTCTCGTGGATCGGTGCCTTGCCGGCGTTGATACGCTCGACCTTGGCGGCGTCGACGTCCACGCACACGCAGTGGTGCCCGGTCTCGGCGAAGCACGCGCCCGAGACGATGCCGACGTAGCCGGTGCCGATGACGGAGATGCGCATCAGGCTTCCTCCGCCTCGCGGTTGTGGTGGTACCAGATCAGCGAGCGGCGCAGGCCCTCCTCGATGCCGATGCCGGGCTCGTAGCCGAGCTGCGAGCGCGCCTTGTCGATGTTCGGGCAGCGGCGGTTCGGGTTGTCGACCAGGTACACCGCCTCGGGCGCCGGCTGGTGCACGAGCCTGCCCTTGTAGCCGAACAGCTCGCCGGCGGTGGCGATCAGCCGGTTGGCCAGCTCGCTCATCGAGATCTCCGGCGTCTCGGTGCCCACGTTGTAGGGCTCGCCGTCCTGGCCGCGCACCAGCACCTTGTAGTAGCCGGTGATCGAATCGGCCGAGTAGCAGAAGGTGCGCGTGGGCTTGCCGTCGGAGAACATCACCAGGTCGCGGCCGGCGAAGATCTCGCGCGCGAAGTCCGGGATCACGCGCCGGTCGGTGATCTTCAGCCCCGGGCCGTAGTTGTTGAACGGCCGCGCCATGCGCGTCGGGATGCCGTACTGCTGCGCGTAGATCACGCAGATCGTCTCGCCGAAGCGCTTGCTCTCGTCGTAGCAGGCGCGCGGGCCGGTGCACGAGACCAGGCCGCGGAAGTGCTCCGGCGTGGGGATCCACTCGGGCGTCGGGTCGCCGTAGATCTCGCTGGACGAGTAGAACAGGAAGCCCTTCACCGGCCGGCCGCGCTCCTTCTGCTGCACGCAGTAGTCGAGCAGGTTGCGCAGGCCGTTGATGTTGGCGTCGATCGTCTTCAGCGGGTACTTGCGGTAATACGGCGGCGACGCGATGCCCGCGGCGTGGATGATCCAGTCGAAATCGGGCATCGGCTGCGGCAGCGGCTCGATCAGGTCGTAGCGCTGCAGCGTCAGGTGCGGCGTGCCTTGCAGATCGGTCAGCCAGCGCGGCGTGCCGCGCATGAAGTTGTCCCACACGGTCACCCGGATCGGCTGGGCGGCGGTCTTGTTGTGATGCAGGGCGGCGAGCACGAGGTAGTAGCCGAGGAAGCCGGCGCCGCCAGTGATCAGCAGGCTGCCGCCGGCCATGCGGCCGAACTCCTCGCGCAGGTTCTTGCAGATGTAGTCGAGGTCGGTGGCCAGGAACTCCGGCAGGTCGGGGATGCGTGTCATGGATGTGGGGGACGGGAGGCGAAGGGATTCAGAACCCGAGGCCGAGCTTGCGGCCGTGGAAGGCTTCGGCGTAGCCCTCGGGCGCGTTGCACTCGATGCCGCGCAGGCGGGCCAGCGCGCGGAACGTCTCGGGGGTGAACCAGCTGCGGGCGTGCTGGCTCGGAAAGCATTCCATCAGCAGCCGGCACTTGTCGTCCATCTGCGCGCGGGTCAGCGGCACGAAGGCGTTGGGCTGGCCGATGTCGCCGTCGAACTTCGGGATCTCGTACTCGAGCACGGCGTGGTTGCGGAAGGTGTTCCAGGTCAGCTCGTTGATCGCGCGGTGGTCCTGGTGCAGGTCGTGGCGGTAGTGCGTGAGCACCAGGTCGGGCGCGAAGTGCTTGAGCGTCTCGAAGAAGTCCTTCAATTCGCGCCCGGCCTGGGGAAAGTAGCTGCCCTCGAAGCCCTGCACGATGACCTCGGCAGACGCCGCGCCGGCCAGAAGCATCTGCGCAGCGCGGCGGGTCTCGGCCTCGCGCTCGCTGCCGCGGCCGCTGAAAGTCACCCACACGAAGCGGCCCTGCGCATGGCGCTCGACGAGCCGGCGCACGGTGCCGCCGCAGCCGATCTCGATGTCGTCGCAGTGCGCGCCGAGCAGCAGGATCGTCGGTGTCGGCTTGAAGTCGGGGCGGAAGTGGAGCATGGGGCGGGAGCGGGCGCAGGCCTATTCAAGGCCGGATCGCGCGCCGCGGTGCGGGCGTTCTGACGCCGGGCGCGATCATCGCATCGAACCCCGGCTTCACGCGGGGGATCACCGGGGCCGCGTAAACGACTGCACGCGAACGCACCCCCTAGATCGCGTGGAGCAACGCCGCCAGCTCCGCCGCCCGGCCGCGGCGCGATGCGGCCGCGACGCGTTGCGCGTCCGGGAGGGTGTGCAATCCCGACGCCCCCGGCGCGAGCCAGCGCTCGAGCAGGCCGGCGATGGCCGGCGCGTCCTCCAGCGCGGCGATCGCATCCACGCCCGCGCGGCGCAGCGCGTCGGCGGTGTCTCCGCGTTCGTCGGCCAGGCACAGGACCGGGCGGCCGGCGCGCAGGTACTCGTAGATCTTGGCCGGGATCTGCGCGTTGCAGTTGCTGCCCTGCAGGACCAGCAGGGCGTCGGCGCGCAGCATCTCCGCAAGAGCCTGCCGGTAGCCGACCGGCGGGCAGATCTCGACGTAGTCGGCCACGCCGTGGCGCGCCGCGAGCTCGGCCAGCAGCGCCTCGGACACGGCGGCGCGAAAGCGGATGCGCAACTGGCCGGGCCGGATCACGCGGCGCTCGTGCAGCATGCGCAGGGCTGCCATCAGCTGCGTCGGGTCGCGCTCCGACGGGTAGACAATGCCGCTGTGCAGCAGCGTGATGCAGCCCGGCTGCAGCGGGCCTTCCGCGGCGGCAGGCCCGGCACCGGCGAACGACTCCTCGTCGAAGCCGTTCTCGATCAATCCGATACGGCCGGCGAACTCGGGGTAGCGCTGCCGATACTGTTGCGCGGCACCCGGCGTGGTGAGCACGCAGTGGCGCGCCGACTCCACGATGCGCCGGTCCAGCCGCCACCAGGCGGCGCGCAGCACCGCGTCCTCCGGGTAATCGTCCTGGGCCATCGGATCGCGGAAATCGGCGATCCAGGGCAGACCGGTGCGCGCCTGCAGCGTGGCCGCGATGGCGTGGGCGGTGGGAATGGGGAAGGTGCTCCAGATCGCGTCGGGCTCGAAACGGCGCACGAGGGCCAGGCCGCGTCGCACGCCGTCCAGCCACCACGACGCCCAGCGATCGGGGCGCGCCAGCCAGCCCGGGTAGCGCCCGGCGATCGACAGGTGGCGCGACGCGTCGAGTGCCCAGGCGCGCTCGACCACCGTGCCCGGCGGGATCTCGGACTCCAGGTCGACGCTCGTTCGCTCGTAGGCGTTGCGCGAGGTCGTCAGCACGATCGGCTGCCAGCCGAGCGCCGGCAGGTGCTGCACGAAGCGCAGCGTGCGCTGGATGCCGCTGCTGCCCGCGAGCGGCGGGAAGTGGTAGGCCACCATCAGCAGCCTGCGCAGGCGGCCGGCCGGCGTGCTCACGCCGCGAGCCCCGTCGTCTTCGCGTCGGCGGGCAGCGCCCTCGCCCACTGCGCCACGCAGCGCTCCATCGAGCGCTGATCGGCCGCGGCCGAGAAGGTGTGATCAGCCTGCGGCAGATCGACGTGCAGCGTGCCCGCGCGGCCGAGCGCGACGCGCCAGCGCGCGTCGGCGGCGGCAGCCGCCAGGAACTCCTTGGCCGTGTAGTCGCGTCCGCTGGTCAGCACCAGCATCGGCCCTTCGAATGCCGCCGCCGCGCGCGCCATCAGTTCGGTGAAGTGGGCGCCCTCGCCCGCCGCTGCGCCATGCCCGCCGCGCAGCATCTGCCTCAGCGAGCGTGCGGCCTCGGCCAACGCGCCGCGCGCCACGCCGCCGCCGAGCAGCTTGCGCCAGAAATCCAGGCTGCGCAGCCGCTCGAGGTAGTAGTGGCGTACGCGCACCGCGGCGGCGCCGGTTTCGGTGCGCACCCAGGGGTTCATCAGGCACAGCGCGCGCACCCGCGCCTGCCGCGCCTGCGACGGGCGTCGCGCCAGGAACAACAGCGCCGCGCTCGCGCCGTCGCACAGGCCCGCGAGACCGACGTGCCGCAGCGCAGGCACCTCGCGCTGCAGCGCGGCCAGCGCGGCTTCGATGTCGTCGTCGAGGCCTTCGAAAGAGCGCATCTCGCCCTCGCTGTCGCCCATGCCGCGGCAGTCGAAGCGCAGCGTGCTCACGCCCGCGTCGGCCAGCGCGCGCGCCAGATGCACGAACTGCCGGTGGCTGCCCACGCGGTACTGCGGGCCACCGACCACGATGACGCAGCCCCAGGGACCGGGCACGGCAGGCATCGAGAGCACACCGACCAGCGCGTCGCCA
>Ga0073934_10003049_pt1 | contig 32177 bp, 35 predicted proteins | sample LarsenN4metaG_FD_76834 | JGI IMG/M metagenome (GOLD analysis project Ga0073934, IMG submission 76834) | Hot spring sediment bacterial and archeal communities from British Columbia, Canada, to study Microbial Dark Matter (Phase II) - Larsen... ...
CTCGCGGGCGCGCTCGGCCGGCCGGTGTGGGTGCTGCTCTCCGCCAGCCCGGAGTGGCGCTACGGCGCCAGCGGCGAAACCATGCCGTGGTATCCTTCGGCGAGACTGTTCCGCCGCGAGCAGGGACGGGGCTGGGAGGCCGTTGTGTCGCGCCTCGCGGCGGATCTCCAGGGATTTGTCGACCGCTCCGCGTCCCGTTCCCCGGCCTCCTAGCAGCGCGGCCGGAGTTCCATGGGCATACGCGACTCGATTTCCACGTCGCGATCGGGAGCCTGCCGCTGCATTTCAGGCGATCGATCGGCGAATTTCCCGCGCACGAGGGCTATCTGCGGGCAGCTCGAGCGCGCCCACGGTGTTCGCATCCGGCACCGGCAAGGCGCGATCGACGACTACGACGAGACGGCGGCCTTCGTGTGTGCGCTCGGCCTCGTGACATCCGCGCAGACCTCGATCGCGCATCTGTGTCCGCGCGTGGCGGCAGCAGCACCTGGGCGAGGGGGCGCCCGTCATCGAGACGGTCGCCACCCGGCCCACATCCTCGAGATTGAGCGCCGGATGCGGGTGTGCGGGCAGGCCCTTCGGCTGACGCGCCATACACACGCCCGTGCTTAGAACGCTCATCAAGGAGCTGTTGGGCCGGAGCAAGAGCGGGGCGCGCGCCGGCCGCGCGAGCACGCCCGAGCAGACCGGCGCGCCCGCCGCCGATGTGCCGGCGCTGCTCGAGCGCGGCTATTCCTCGCTGCTGGCCGAGGATTACGCCGGTGCGAGGCGGATGGGACGCGAAGTCCTCTCGCGGGAGCCCGGGCATGAGGGAGCCCACCTTCTCGTGGCCCAGGCCTGCGCGGCGGCGGGCGACACCGCCTCCGCCATGGAGTGCATCGAGCGGCTCCTCGCGCTGAATCCGCGGCATGCCGAAGCCTACTATGTGCGCGGCATGATTCGCGATCAGCAGGGCAGACCGGGAGAAGCGATCGGCGATTACGATCGCACGCTGGAATACGATCCTTCGCACGCGGCGGCCCTCGATCGCAAAGGCGCCGCTCATGATCAGCTCGGCGAGTTCGAACAGTCGCTTGCGTGCGCGCGCCGCCTGATCGAGCTCGACGAGCGCAATGCCGACGGCCATCACAAGCTGGGACTGATGCTGCGCGAGCTGGGCCGGCTGGAGGAGGCCGAGCGCGCGCTGCGGCGCGCCATGGCCCTGCAACCCGAGTTGCCGGAGATCAGCTGTCATCTTGCTCTGGTGCTGATCGATCGTGGCCGCTTCGAGGAGGCCGAAGGCGTGCTGTCACGAGTGCTCGAAGGGTCGCCCGACCACGTCGAGGCCCGCTGGACCATGGCTTTGGGGTACCTGCTGCAAGGCCGCTTCGAGGCCGGCTGGAAGTATTACGGGTCGCGCGAGACGAGGCGGAATGCGTCGAGACGGCGGCACGACCTGCCCGAGTGGGACGGCTCGCCGATCGCGGACGGGAGCCTGCTGATCTACTCCGAACAGGGATTGGGCGACGAGATCATGTTCGCCTCGTGCGTCCCCGATGCGATGCGACGAGCGGCTTCCTGTGTCATCGAGTGCGAACCGCGCCTCGAGGCCATTTTTCGCCGCTCGTTCCCAGCGGCGATCGTTTCGGGCGCCGGGGGAGGGCGGCCGCCGGAATGGCTGCGGCAGATCATGCCCCCGGTCGTGGCACAGATCGCAACCGGGAGCTTGCCGGCGCTCTTCCGCAACCGGTGGGCGGATTTTCCGCAGCACCATGGCTATCTCGCTGCCGACGCGGCGAGGGTTGCCTATTGGCGCGAGCGGCTGCACGCGCTCGGTCCCGGACTGAAGGTCGGGTTGGCCTGGGTCGGCGGAACGTTGAAGACCCGGCGCCGCCTGCGCTCGATCGATCTCGCAGAGCTGCGACCTCTGTTGGCGACCAAGGGGGCCTGCTTCATCAGCCTCCAGTATGTGGAAAGCGAGCGCGAGATCGCGAACCTCCGGGAGTGGCACGGGCTCGTCGTGCATCACTGGCCGGAAGCGATTCGCGACTACGATGAGACGGCGGCGCTTGTCATGGCGCTCGATATCGTGGTGAGCGTTTGCACGGCTGCCGTGCACCTCGCCGGCGCGCTCGGCAAGCCGGTCTGGATCATGGCGCCCGCCTCGCCGGAGTGGCGCTATTTGCGGTGTGGAGATTCGATGCCCTGGTATCCGTCCGCGAGGCTGTGGCGGCAGGCGCGAGCGGGCGACTGGCAATCGGTGATACAGCAGATCTCCGAGCAGCTCCCACGCTGGCCGGCCGGGGCATGAGGGCTGCGCCAGAGCGGGCCAAGCGACCGCGACTGCCAGAGCGAGGCCATCCCGCGGCTGACGTAAATGGTCACTTAGTGACGACCCCTGTCCACCCCTGGCTTCAGGGTGCCGCCGGAAGAATGTGAGAACAATCACGGGCTTCGGCTTCGAGCCGAAGCGGAGCGGGAACGCGTCACCATTCCCGGAGGATTTTTCTCTCACTTTTGGCACCCAGCTCACCAACTTGTTGTATTCGGGGTTCAAATCGCCCAGCTCCCCGGAGATTACCGGCATCCCGTTGAATATACATTGGAATTCAGAGGGCAAACGATGCGTTGGCATGGACCTTGCTCAAGAACATTGCCGGCGCAAACATTCCGTTTGTGTTGTCTGGGTCAACTTACAGGAGATCTCTATGAGGCGAATACAGCGGGGTTTCACCCTGATCGAGTTGATGATCGTGGTGGCGATCATCGGCATCCTGGCGGCGGTGGCCTTGCCCGCCTACCAGGACTACACCATACGCGCCAAGGTCTCGGAGCTGATTCTGCAGGCGAGCGGCTTCAAGACCTCGGTCTCGGAGGCGGCGCAGTCGAACGGCACGCTCGCCAGCTCGGGCGTGGGGCTGACCGTGGTGACGAGCGGCAAGGTGGCTGGTGGCTCGGTGGCCAACAACGGCACCGTGATGATCATTGGCAGCTCGGCTGCCACATCGGTCGGCACCAATGTGACCATCACCTTGACGCCGAGCTTCAGCCCGACGGACGGCAAGGTGATCTGGGCCTGCGCCACCGGCAACGCCGCCGTGCACAAGTACGTGCCCTCGGAGTGCCGCCACTAGCCTGCGGACCTCACGGGCCGGCGACCCCGGCCCTCGATGCCGGAAACCCCTCGCGAGAGGGGTTTCTTTTTTCTGCGCGGCCGTGCCCTCGCGTGGCCTCATCGCGAGAAGTGGATGGCATGGCTCTTGCTGTTTCGAGTGCAGTTGACGAGCTTCGTCATTCCCGCGGGGGGCCCATGAAGATCATTGCAAGGGGCTTTACGCTGATCGAGTTGATGATCGTGGTTGCGATCATCGGGTTGCTCGCCGCCATCGCGTTGCCGGCGTACCAGGACTACACGATTCGTTCGAGGGTATCCGAGCTGGTCCTGCAGGCGAGCGGGTACAAGACGCACGTTTCGGAGAAGACGTTCAGCGACGGCACGCTCGCGAGCGCCGGCGTGGGTCTCACCGTCAGCGTGTCCGGGAAGGTCGCCGGCGGCTCGGTCTCCGATACCGGCACCGTGACGATCATCGGCAGCTCGGCCTCCACCTCGGTCGGCACCAACGTGACCATCACCCTCGCGCCCGCGATCTCCGGCGGACGCGTGATCTGGAGTTGCAGCGCGGGCGCTGCCGCGACGTTCAAGTACCTCCCGCACGAGTGCCGCCACTGATTGATTGAAGCCGGATCGGACGGATCCCTCCCCCGCGCGTGCACTGGCTGGCTAGCGTTTGATAAGCCACCGCCAGATTTCCTGTGGGAACGAGCCGGAACGTTCATCGGGCTTGAGCCTGCCGCCCAGCCTGTAGCGGGCGAGGCGCTCGTCAGCCAGCTTGTAGTCGTAGGCGTGCCCCAGATGCCAGATGCCTGCATGCAGCGCTTCGCCGCTGAACCAGGCAATGCCCGGCGGGTCTGCAAAACGCCGCAACATTCTCAGGGAACAATAAAGAGCGATCTGGTCCATGTGCCAGTGCGCTTCGCCCGCCCGGAGATAGTGCGAGATGTAATTGCGAACGAGCCGGAAATAGCTCAATCCGGCGGGCGTGGGATTTGCCACCAGAACCCCGGCCAATATGTCGAGCCAGGGCGAATCGGGGGGCTCGCGGGAGGTGAGCCCCGCGTCGTGGCCCGCGGCGAACTCAACGAGCTGGCGCGCACCGTTCTCCAGCACGGCGTCAATGTCCAGTGCCAGTACCGGTGCCCGGTATTGTTCCATCCAGGCCGGTAAGTACAGAAAGCGCCCGCAGCTGTATATCACGCGGCGGGTATAGTCCGTGCCGTCGTTCACCTCGACATGCCCGCCCGACACGACGTAGCGCCCGATGCCGGCGCGCGCAAAAAGATCCTTCACCTCCACCAGCAACTCGGGGCGAGGATCGTAGAGGTGCAGGTGCAAGAGGCTCCGCCGCGGCGCGTTCTGGGCGTACGAGGCGAGGAAGTAAGGCCCGTACTTGCGCAGGTACAGGGGATCGCAGCTCGTCAGGACGACGGCGGAAAATCCGGGCGCGGCGCCTGCTTCGGCAATGACCGGAGGAGCGGGCACTTCCGGTAGCCCGGCGAGCTTCTCGAAAAACGGCCGTCCGAATCCGATCAGCCGGCAAAACGCGAGGGAGCCGTCGAGCGCAGCGGCTGCGGAAAGCTCGCGCTCGGCGTCGTCGAATTCGTCCAGGCTTGCATGGAGGCATCCGCGCGCGGCATGCACGCGGGCGTCAGCGGGGTTGAGCTCGCCGGCCTTTTCCAGATGTTGCCGCGCTTCGGCAAAACGCCCGAGTGCGCGCAGAACGTTCGCCATGCCGAGCCGGGGTCCACCGTTAGCCGGCGCCTCCTCCGCCCAGCGGCGGTAACACTCCAGCGCGCGCGCCAGCCGTGCCGTCCGCCAGCAACACTCGGCGAGGCTGGCGTAAACCCACGTGACGGGCAGGTGCGCCGCCGCGGCTTCGAAGTGCCTGACGCCTTCCTCCCAGTTGCCCTCCCGCCTCGCGATCTCGCCCAGCACGGCGTGCAGCGGCGCAGCCGATCGCTCGTCGGGTGACGAGCGAATCGCCGCGCTCGCCATCGCGCGAGCCTCCTCCGTGAGGCCCCGCTCGAGCAGCGCCTGGGCTGGCTGCGCAACTTCCTCGGGAGCGCGGCGGCGGAGCCCGGATGTTTCCGGGTCCGTATTTGCGCCGCCGATCGGATCAACCATGGCGCTCCATGATAACCGGGCGTTCACCGCCGCGGGCGGGCGCGGGCCACGGCGGGTGCGGGCGGGACCCGCACTAGGCGAGCCCCGGATTGCCCTGGACGCCGATCAGCGTCGGCCGGTTGAGCTCGAGGCCGCGCACCACTTTCTGCGCGCGCAGGTAGGCGGCGACGACGTCCCAGACCGGTTCTCCCGTCGCACCTTCCGCGACTGGCGCCCAGCTCGCGACCTTGTAGGCTTTGCCCGCCTCGATCGGCTTGCCGCCGAGCGTCATGTTGCTGATGCGGCTGCCGATTCTCCGGGTCGGATCGACCGCGAACCGCATGCCGCCCACGCGCACCATGTCCCCGCCCTGCTGGTAATAGGGGTCGGGATTGAAGAGGTTGTCGCAGATGTCCTCGAGCAGGTTCTTGATCGCCTCGCCGGTGAGGTCGGTGAGCGTGACATAAGGATAGGTCACCGCCGTCTGGTCCATCAGGCGCTCCATGGTGATGGCCTCGCCGGGAAGAATCGTGGTGCCCCAGCGGAAGCCGGGCGAAAACGCGATCTGCGCGCCTTTCGCTTCCAGCAGCGCGTCGAGGATGAGCTGGTCGAAGGTGCCGGCGAAGTTCCCGCGCCGGTAGAGCAGCGCCTCCGTGACCGCGAGCTTTTCCCCGAGCTTGCTTTCGAACGGCGCCCGGATCTTGCGGATGTGGGACGCCATTTCGCGGTCGGGCTCGAGGAGATTCGCGAACACGGGCAGCAGCCGGTAGCGGTAGCCCGTCACCCGGCCCCCGCGCACGTCAAGATCGAGCGTCGCGAGGAACTTCCCGTTGGAGCCGGCATTGGTGACAAGCGTCGTGCCGCGCGCGTTCGCGACCGGCACCGGCTCCGGCACCGCATCGTGGGTGTGTCCGCCGAGGATCGCATCGATGCCGGTAACGCGCGATGCGAGCTTGAGATCCGTGTCCATCCCGTTGTGCGAGAGCAGCACGACCGCCTGTGCGCCCTTCCCGCGCACCTCCTCGACCGCCTTCTGCAGGTTCTCCTCCTGGATGCCGAAGGTCCACTCGGGCACGAAGTGGCGCGGGTTCGCGATGGGCGTGTAGGGGAACGCCTGTCCGATGATGGCGACCGGCACGCCGTTCACCTCCCGGATCACGTAGGGCTTGAACACCGGGTCCCCGAAATCGACGGTCTTCACGTTGTGGGCGATGAACTCGATCTTGCCCGCGAAATCCTTCGCGATCACCTCCTTCACCCGCGCCGCGCCGTAGGTGAACTCCCAATGCCCGGTCATGACGTCCACCCCGAGGAGCCTGGCTGCGTCCACCATGTCCTGCGCGCGGGTCCAGAGCGAGGTCGCCGAACCCTGCCAGGTGTCGCCGCCGTCGAGCAGCAGCGCTCCCGGGCGCTCGCTGCGCACGCGCTTCACCAGCGCCGCGAGATGGGCGAAGCCGCCGACCTTGCCGAAGATGCGCGCGGCGTTCGCGAAATCGATGTGCGTAAAAGCGTGCGCCAGGCGCGACCCGGGCGCGACCCGAAAATGCTTGAGCAGCGCTTCGCCCACGAGATGCGGGGGCTTGCCCCACGCTTCGTTCACGCCGATGTTGACATCGGGCTCGCGGAAATGCACCGGCAGCAGTTGCGCGTGGCAATCGGTGAAATGCAGGAGCGTCACGTTGCCCCTGGGCCCGGGCAGATCGTAGAAGCCCTCGACTTCCGCCGCGCTTGCCCGCCCGCTGAGCGGCATGCCGTGGGCGGCGGCCACCGCGAGCATCTGCAGGAATTCGCGCCGCGAAAGGGACATGAAGCAGGCAGGCTACGGAAAGCGCGCGTTGAGCGGCGCCCGATGCGTGCGCTCCAACGCGCGCAGTTAAAGCGGCGCCCTCGGTGTCCGCCTTAACGACGGTTGATGGGCGAGGCCGGGTCGATCAGGTACGCCACCATGTGGGTGATCTGTTGCGGCGTGAGGTGGCCGGTCGCGCCGAGGCGCGGCATGTTGGAGCACGGGAAATACAGCCACGCGTTGTAGATCTTCTCGTAGGTGAACTTCGCGACCGCCTCGGAATTGCCGCGCTGCAGGCCATAGCCGGTCAGGGCCGGTCCCACGTTGCCCACGTTGATCTCGCCGGGAGCGAGGGCATGGCAGTTCTGGCAGAGCCCGCCGTTTTCCTTGCGCTTCTCGAGCCGTCCGCCCTGGATGCGGTCGCCGGCGCCGTCGTGCGCGAGCTTCTCGCCGAGCTTCCAGTCGCCCACGAGCTTGCCGGAATCCGGGTAGCGGAGGGAGGCGCGGGCGAGCTTCACCACTTCGGCCGCTTCCTCCTGCGTGAGCTTGGCGTCGCCGATCTTGCTGCAGATTCTCTGCGAGCTGTCCTGCACGAGGCGCTTGAGCAGGGCCGGCGCGGGCGCGGTGAAATCCTCGCTCACCATTTTCTCGGCGAGCTGGCGCGTGGTCGCCTGGTCGGGATAAGTCGCGCAGCCCGCGGCGATCAGCGCCCCGGCACCGAGCGCCGCCCATTTGGACCATGTCTTTTTCATCGGCTCTCTCTCCCCCTCAGCGCTTGAATCCGGGCACCTTGATCACGGCCCCGTTGCCTTGATAGTTGAGATAGGTGATCAACGCGATGGACGTATCAGACCCGTACTTCAATTCGGGCAGCCGCATCTGCCAGAAGCAGTCGTAGAGCCGCCACTGCATGGTCCGGACCACGAAATGCGCGCCGCGATACGCGGGCCAGGTCGAGGCGACTTCCTGCGCCCCCTTCTTGTCGGTCATGTGTATCAGGTCCTGCAGGCGGATGCGCTTGTTCGCTTCGCCGTGGCACTGCACGCAGCCGAAGTCCGTCTGGCCGCTGCGCCGGTAGAAGAGGTACTCGCCAGCCTTGTACATGTCGTATTCCTTCTGGTGGCTGAGCGAGACGTTCACCTTCATCCCGTTCGAGCGGGAAGTGATGTAGAGGGCGAGGGCTTCGACGTCGGAGCCGTCGCTGGCGGGGCGGCTGATCGCGCGCTTGACGATGTCTTCGCGCTTGAATCCCTGCAGCTCGACCATGCAGGTCACGAGCCTCGTCTCCAGGTCCTGCACCCTGTCGGTGTCGGGGAAATAGCGCGGCAGCCGGGCGGCGGCGCCTTCGAGCTTGCCCGGGCCCATCCCGAAATCGCACTGCTCCAGGGACGCGTTCTTGGGGCCCCGCTTCTCGTAAAAGAGCTTCTTGCCCCGGTCTATCCACAGCTCGCCCGGGTTGTCTTCCAGGAGCATTTTTCGCCCCACGGCCAACGGATCGTCGGGCTTGTCCTGCGCGAGCGCCATACCCCAAGCGGCGAGGCACGCAAGGCTGATGGCGGCGATCCCGCTGCGCTTCTTCGGCATGTCTTTTCCCTCCTCCTGGTAGCCTGTGCGGACTCAACAGTCCGCACAGGCTACTAGACGCAAAACCGGCCGACCATCGCGCGGAAGCCGTCCCGAAGCACCCGAACGCGACGAAACACGACGGCGAAATCGCACGGTTGTCATCTTCTTTCGCTCTTTTGCCTGCGGCCGGTTTTGCACGAGGAGTTTGTCGGGGCCAAGCCCGACAAGCTCCCGGGCGGTCAGGACGCGGCGGCGATGGTCACTTCATCCGTGCGTTTGTCGCCCTTGTTGTCGGTCCACGTGACGCTCACCTTGTCGCCCACCTTCGCGCCCTTGATGCGCAGCCCGAGAAAGGGGTTGCGCGACACCGCCTGGCTCCATTGCGCGTCGAGGACGGTCTTGCCGTTGTGGGTGACCAGCACGCTCTGGATGAAGTGCAGCGGGACGATCTCGCCCTTCGCGTCCTTGCGCTGCCCGGTCTCCATGGGATGGAGCATCAGGATGCGCACATCGGCGACATCGCCCTGCAGCGTGGCGCGGATTTTCATGGGTTCAGCCACGGGGTGGTCTCCTTCCGGAAGGTCGGACTTTCAGCTCCGGCATTCTGCAAAATGCGAAATCGCCCGCAGGCGTGGAGCAGAATGGCGGAGCTGGCAAGTAAAGCTCGTCTGGTCATCGGCAATGAGTCGTGAGGCGGGGGAAGTCATGCACTTCAGACTCGCTCGTGTCATTCGCCTGCGGGCGGTTTTGCGTAAGGAGTATGTCGCAGCGCAGGCCGACAGATTCCTAGCCGCAGCCGCCGACGGTGATCTTCACTTCCTTCTTGGCGGTGTAGAACTTTCCACCCGCCTTGACCACCGCCCACACGTCGGAGGTCTGCCCCATCTTGATGCGCGTCGAGACGTAGCCCTCGCCGCCGCCCGAAACGCCGAAGGTCGCGGCCAGCGGGAACGGATTTTTTTCCGCGAGGATGGATATCTGTTCGGTGTTGGGGATCTTGCTGGTGACCGCGATCGGCACCACGGCGCCGTTCTCGGCGATGTCCGGCGCGGTAATGACGATATCGCGGCTTTCCGCGGCGCCGGCGGCGCCGAGGCTCTTCATCGCCTCGGCGAACGCCTTCGCACTGAATCCCGCCTCGTTGCGGGTCGCGGCCCAGGCTTGGCCCGGTCGCAGCACGCCGGAGGCGGCCATGACCGCGAGCGCGCCGGCACCAGCGGTGATCTTGAGAAAGGATCTGCGCAAGCCATTCATACGAGTTTCCTCCTAGGGATTCCGGGGGATCGCCGGGCGGCCGGTGTGCACCACCGGTCCAATTTTTAATCATGCTAAGGGCAGGGTTATGTCCCAGTCAAGACAAACCGGCGCCCGAACGCATTCAAATGGTTTATCTTTTCATACACGGCGCTTATTATCGCCCCGCGCTTCCCACAGGGGGATCGAGCCGGGACGAGCTCTCAGACCAGATCCCGGCTAGCGGCGCCGCGCGCGCGGTGCCGCCACCCAGTGCCCCGATCGGCCGCCTTTTTTCTCGAGCAGGCGAATGCCGTCGAAGCGCATGCCGCGATCGACCGCCTTGCACATGTCGTAGATCGTGAGCAGCGCGACCGCGACCGCGGTGAGGGCCTCCATCTCGACGCCGGTGCGTCCGACGGTGGCGACCCTCGCCGTGCAATCCACGGCGCTTGCCTTCCGGTTCACCCTGAAGTCCACGGCCACTTGGGTGAGCTCGAGCGGATGGCAGAGAGGGATGAGATCGCTCGTGCGCTTCGCAGCCTGGATCGCCGCGATGCGCGCAACACCCAGCACGTCGCCCTTTCCGGCGGCTCCGGCGACGATCTGCCTGAGCGTCGCCGGCAGCATGCGGATGCGCCCGGCGGCGACGGCGGCGCGCTGCGTCTCGCCCTTGGCTGCGACGTCGACCATGCGCGCCTCGCCGCGCGCATCGAAATGGGTGAGCTTTTTCAAACCGGATCCCCCGTGCCGCGCGCGAGCCGGGATAGGAACTCGCGAGCAGCCGAATTATCATAACATCATGCGCTTGCGTCTCGTTTTCACGCTGCTGCTGCTCCTCGCCCCGAGCGTCGCCGCCGACGGTCTGCCGGACCTCGGCGAAGTCGCGCAGGCGGGATTCTCGCCGCTGCAGGAGCGGCGTCTGGGCGAGAGCATCATGCGCGAGATCCGCGCCGATCGCAGCTACCTCGACGAGCCGGAAGCGACGGACTATATCGCGAGCCTCGGCAACCGCCTCGCTTCGCGCACGCCGGGCGCGCGGCAGGATTTCGATTTCTTCCTGATCCAGGACCGGCAGATCAACGCCTTCGCGCTGCCCGGCGGATTCGTCGGCGTCCATACCGGGCTGATACTCGCCGCGCAGAGCGAGTCCGAGCTCGCGGCCGTGCTCGCGCACGAAATCGCGCATGTCTCGCAGCGCCACATCGCGCGCATGATCGCGCAGCAGAAGCAGAGCCAGCTCACCTCGATCGCGGTGCTGGCGGCGGCGATCCTGCTCTCGCGCGTGAGCTCGCAGGCCGCGGAAGCGGCCGCGGCCTTCGGGCAGGCGGGCATCGTGCAGAGCCAGCTCAATTTCACGCGCGACAACGAGCGCGAGGCCGATCGCGTCGGCCTGCAGATCCTGGAGCAGGCGGGCTTCGATCCACGGGCAATGGCGGCGTTCTTCGAGCGGCTGCAGCGCGCCACCCGCGTCTACGAGACGGGCGCCCCCTCGTATTTGCGCACCCACCCGCTCACTTTCGAGCGCATCGCGGACATCCAGGGCCGCACCGACGGCCTGCCCTACCGGCAGGTGGCCGACAGCATCGAGTTCCAGCTGATCCGCGCGAAGTTGAAGGCGCAGAGCGAGGCGCCGCGCGAGGCGGTCGCCTTTTTCGAGGAGAGCTTGGCCGAACGCAAGTTCCTGAGCGAGGCGGCGGGCCGCTACGGGCTCGCCGTGAGCTTCGCCCGCGCCAGCGACTACGCGCGCGCCCGGAAGGAGCTCGCGGCGCTGCGCAGGCTCATGCCGGCGAGCCCCATCGTCGAAACGTTCGCCTGTGCGCTCGCCGCGGCGGCTGGCGAGGCCGCGGCGCTTGCCTGCTACCGCGAGGCGCTCAAGACCTATCCCACCTATCGCGCCCTCGTCTACGACTACGCGAGCGCCCTCCTGCAGGCGCGGCAGCCGGGTGCGGCGCTGCGGCTGATCGACGAGCGCTTGCAGGTCGTGACCGACGATCCCGCGCTCTACCGCCTGAAAGCGCGCGCGCACGCGGCGCTCAACCAGCGCCTCGCCCAGCACCGCGCCCAGGCCGAGGCCTACGCCCGCATGGGCAACGTGAGCGCGGCGGTGGAGCAGTTGCAAATCGGGCTCAAGAGCGGCGACGGGGATTTCTACCAGCTCTCGAGCGCGGAGGCGCGGCTGCGCGAGCTGCGCAGGCTCGACGAGGAGCTGCGCAGGGAAAACAAGAGGCCGTAAATAGTGAATGGCGAGTAAAACGGCGTGCTTCGCGCGCCCGATTTTTCCATTTCCTACTTCCGATTTCCCGTTCCCCTTTACGGGAACAAGGGGCGGACGAAGCTCCAGAGAAGGCCGGCTGCGCCACAGGCGCCGATCACCGGAATGATGCCGGCGCCGAAACGAAACAGCGCCACGGAGGCGGCCGCCCCGATGACGAAGGCAGGCCATTCGAACCCGCCGGCGAACGGCGCGGCGTCGGTCGCCACGGGCCAGAGCACTTTCCAGGCAAAGAACACGGCGAGATTGAGCACGACGCCCACCACTGCGGCCGTGATGCCGGTGAGCGGCGCGGTGAACTTGATGTCGCCATGGGTCGTCTCGATCAGCGGAGCGCCCGCGAAGATGAAGATGAAGCTCGGCAGGAAGGTGAAGTAAGTGACCACGACGGCCGCGATGATCCCCGCGAGCGCCAGGCTTTCCGGCCCGAACAGCGCCCTGGTCCAGCCTCCGACGAAGCCGATGAAGGTGACGACCATGATGAGCGGGCCGGGCGTCGTCTCGCCCAGCGCGAGCCCGTCGATCATCTGCGCCGCGGTGAGCCACTGGTAGTGCTCCACGCCGCCCTGGTAGACGTAGGGCAGCACGGCGTAGGCGCCGCCGAAGGTGAGGAGCGCCGCTTTGGTGAAGAACCAGCCCATCTGCGCGAGCGTACCGTTCCAGCCGGAATGCGCGATGAGCATCGCCATCGCCCCGGCCCACAACAGCAGGCCCGCGGCGCACACGCGCGCCAGCCGCGGCCAGGCGAACAGGGCGTGCTTCGGGGTCGGCGTGTCGTCGTCGATCAGCGCTGCGCCGTAGCGTTTTTCGGATATGGCGTGCCCGCCGCCGATGGCGAACTTCTCGGGCGCGGCCCGCCCGCCGAGGTAGCCGATGACGCCGGCGGTGATGATGATCAGCGGAAACGGCACCTTGAGCGCGAAGATCGCGACGAAGGCCGCAGCGGCAATCGCCCACAACACCCCGTTCTTCAACGCGCGCGAGCCGATGCGGTAGGCGGCGAAGACCACGATGGCGGTGACCGCCGGCTTGATGCCGTACAGCATCCCGGCGACCGCCGGCATGTTGCCGAAAGCCATGTAAATCCACGAGAGCCCGATCAGGATGAACAGCGACGGCAGGAAGAAGAGCGTGCCCGCGATCACACCGCCCCAGGTCCGGTGCATCAGCCAGCCGATGTAGGTCGCAAGCTGAATGGCTTCCGGGCCGGGAAGCACCATGCAGTAGTTGAGCGCGTGCAGAAAGCGGCGCTCCGAGATCCAGCGCCGGCGTTCCACCAGGTCCTGATGCATGATCGCGATCTGGCCGGTGGGGCCGCCGAAGCTCACGAAGCCGAGCTTGAGCCAGTACCAGAAGGCTTCGCCGAGGGAAACCGGCCGGGGCGGCCGCGGTTCGCCGGTCCGCGCCGAAGCGGAAGAACGCGCCATCGCCGCCATGTTAGCGGCGAACGCCGGTTGCGGCCAAGGGGCGGGAGATCGCCGGGCCCTGGTCCCACGAGCTCCGCGAGGAGTCCGCCGAGCGGCCGGCTCGGACCGGCTGCCGGGAACGGGCAGTTCGGCGGCGGCGCGCCGTTCGGAGCGACGCGGCACGGCTGGCGTGATATAGATCACGCGCAGCCGAGTTGAGTCACGGCTCAAGGTTGCATCGTTATGGTATTGTGTTCGCATGGATATTGTTCGCGCTGCCGCGGCGCCCGGTGTTGCTCCCGCGATCCAGAAGATCGGGAAGTACGAGCTCATCAAGGAAATCGGCAAGGGCGCCACCAGCGCGGTGTACCAGGCGTACGACCCGTTCCAGAACCGCCAGGTAGCGATCAAGGTGGTGTTTCCCGAGGCGCTCGGCGACAAGGAGCACGGCAAGCGCTACCGCAAGCTCTTCGTGACCGAGGCGTCGCTCGCGGGGAAGCTCTCGCACCCGCACATCGTCGCGATCTATGACGCGGTGGCGGAGGACGACGCGAATTACATCGTGATGGAATACGTGGACGGCACCACGCTCGAGCAGTACACGCGCCACGACAGCCTGCTGCCGATCCAGAAAATCCTCGAGATCAGCTACAAATGCGCGCGCGCGCTCGACTACGCGGCCAAGCAGGGGGTGATCCACCGCGACATCAAGCCCGCCAACGTGCTGCTCGCCGGGAAATCGGACATCAAGATCTCGGACTTCGGCGCGGCGCTGACGCTCGCCTCGGAGACCACCCAGGTGAGCGGCATCGGCTCGCCCGCCTACATGTCGCCGGAGCAGGTAAGGGAACAGCCGCTCACGCACCAGACCGACATCTTCTCGCTCGGCGTGGTGATGTACCAGCTCCTCACCGGCAGGCTCCCGTTCCAGGGCAGCAACAATTACAGCATGATCTACCAGATCATCAACGTGGACCCGCAGCCGCCAAGCGAGCAGCGGCCCGGCATCCCGCCGCGCATCGACGCGATCGTGATGCGCGCGTTGCAGAAGAGCGCCGCGAAGCGCTACGCGACGTGGGACGAGTTCGCGGACGACCTGGTGGCGGCTCTCGGAACCGAGGAGAAGGCCGACAAGGACTTCGCCGAGAGCGAGAAATTCGAGATGTTGCGCAAGCTCGAGTTCTTCCGCCAGTTCACGGACGTCGAGCTGTGGGAGTTGCTGCGGCTTTCCGCCTGGCGCAAGCATCCGCGCGACACGGTGCTGATCCAGGAGGGCGACATCGGCTCCTCGTTCTTCATCCTCGTCTCGGGCGAAGTGAAGGTGGTGAAGCAGGGACGGCTCCTCAACGTGCTGAAGGCCGGGGAGTGCTTCGGCGAGATGGCTTACCTCGGCAAGCAGAAGTTCCAGCGCTCCGCGAGCGTCGCCGCCCTCTGCGGGATCACGGTGATCGAGATCCGGGCCGAAAGCCTGAGCAGGGCTTCCGAGCTGTGCCGGCACCACTTCCACGGCGCCTTTCTCGAGCTGCTCGTCGACCGCCTCGCGATGGCCAACGTGCGGCTGTCGCAGCTTCTCGCCGACCGCAATATCAGCATCTTTTGAGCCCGCCGCGCCGCCCGCGTCGGCGGCGCGGGATCTATTTGCCGCGCGCGGGCGAGCTCGCGCAGTGCTCCATCGCCACGCGGTCGCGCCAGAAGCTTTCCTCGAGCAGCGCGGCGGGCACGAAGTAGCGGTCATCCGGCGGCACTTCGGTTGCCGCGACGATCTTCAGCACCTCGGGGTAGGTGATCTTGCGCAGCCGCCCGTCGCCCCCGGTCAGGCGCGCAACCAGGAAGCCGTCATACACGCGGTAGACGTAGAGGCTCGCCGGGCGCACCCTGCCATCGGGGGCGCGCCAGGCGATGGTGCAGCGCGTGTCGGGTTGGAAATCGGTCTTGTCCATGGCTGCCTCACGCATTTTCATCCGCGTTCGCCGGCGGCCGCACGAGGATCCCGGTGTGCGGGCACGCGCGCTGCCCCGCCGGGGCGCGGCTGACCATTCCTCTCGCAGAGGACGGAGAGCCGCTGAGAGTCCGCGACCGCGGATTAACCATGCGAGAAAAAAGGGGATTGCTTCATCATCTCAAAGCGGTTTTTGAAGCGGTTTACAATCGCTGAGTCTTGTCCGCGGAATTTCTTGGACCGGCATTACGGTCGAACGCAGGGCGGTTGCGGCGAGCGCGGAATGACCGTATATTAGAGTTTGATTCAAAACTAATCTACCAAGCGAGAACAGCATGCACTTCGACAAAGAACTCGACGCGCGCGGACTCAACTGCCCGCTGCCGATTCTACGCGCCAAGAAGGCGCTCACCGAGATGGCGTCCGGCCAGGTGCTGAGGATCCTCGCCACCGACCCGGGCTCGGTGAAGGACTTCCAGGCGTTCTCGAAGCAGACCGGCAACCCGCTTCTTTCGTCCGAGACCGCGAAGGACGAGTTCATCTTCTTGATGAAGAAGAAATAGCGTTATGGCGGACGCGGGCGCGCCGCAGCGGACGGGGGGGCGCCGCTCACCGCGCGAGCGAGGAGGCGAAGTTGGCGACTTACGCGGAAATGCAGGAGATCTTCGAGGACATCAAGTCCGATCTCCGCTACGACCACGAACTCAACGGCTGCCTCAACTGCGGCATCTGCACCGCGACCTGCCCCTCGGCGCACTTCTACGACTTCAGCCCGCGCGAGATCGTGCAGCTCTTGTGGACGGAGAACGTCGAGCAGATCTACGACGCGATGCAGGAGAAGATCTGGGCCTGCGCGCAATGCATGACCTGCGCCTCGCGCTGCCCCTTCAGGAATTCGCCCGGCGGGCTGATCGCGATCATGCGCGAGGTCGCGATCAAGCACGGCATGCAGTCGGCAAAGGACGTGCTGCGGCCGTTCGGGCGCGTCATGCTGAAGTTGATCACCACCGGCAACCAGCTCTCCCCGGACATGATCCAGCCCGATCACTTCCCCGATTGGGGCCCCAACATCCAGAAGGTGGAGGGCAACCTCAAGACGCTGCGCAAGGCGATCCCGGTGAGGACGCTGCAGACCACCGCCACGTCGTGGGAGGTGTCGCTGAAGACCTCGGTCGAGATGTACACCATCTGGGAAATGACCGGCGTGTTGAAGCAGCTCGAGACGATGGACGAGAACCTCTTCGACGTGATCCAGGACTTCATCGAGGAAAAACGCGAGGAATACGAGGAGCTGCTCGAAGAGCAGCAAGACAAGTAACCGACAGGATTTTCGAGATTTAATCCTGTCCGTTCCACAGGAGCACTCATATGAGCGGCGGCGAACAGTATCCGAGCGACGGCAGCGGCATCGCCGGCCACGGCGCTTTTTTCCGGCCGACCAACCTGCCCCCGGAGCAGGCCGCGAGGGCGACCGAATGGGTGAAGAAGCACGTCGACCGGCGCACGCTCGACCTCTCCCAGCGCATGGACGACGTGCGCGACCACATGTGGGAGCTCGAGCGGGAGGGCGAGATCGTCGTCCATCGCGTGAGCGATGCCCACCAGCCGGTCAACGTGCAAACGCTCTTCGGCTGGAACAAGAAGATCCCGACCGTGCAGCTCTGGCACCACAAGTCGTGCGGCCAGTGCGGCAACATCCCCGGTTACCCGACCTCGCTCCTGTGGACCATGAACCAGCTCGGGATGGTGCCGGGCAGGGACTACCTGGACGAGACGGATCAGACTTCCTGCACCGCCTGGAACTACCACGGCTCCGGCGTCGGCAACCTGGAATCGCTCGCCGCGGTGTTCCTGCGCAATTTCCATCAGGCCTACGTCTCGGGCAAGCAGCACGGCCACCCGATCGGGCATTTCTACCCGCTCGTGCATTGCGGCACCTCTTTCGGCAACTACAAGGAGGTGCGCAAGTACCTCATCGAATCGGCCGAGCTGCGCGAGAAGGTGAAGAAGATCCTCGCCAAGCTCGGGCGCCTGGTGGACGGCAAGATCGTGATCCCGGAGGAGGTGGTGCACTATTCCGAGTGGGTGCACGTGATGCGCAACCGCATCGCCTCCCAGCTGCAGAAAATCGATGTCTCCCGCCTCCGCGTCACCGTTCACACCGCGTGCCACTACTACAAGATGGTGCACGAGGACGCGATCTACGACCCGACCGTGCTGGGCGGCAACCGCACGGCGGTGGGCACGTCGGTCGCGGAGGCGCTCGGAGCGCAGGTGATCGATTACTCGACCTGGTACGACTGCTGCGGTTTCGGATTCCGGCACATCATTTCCGAGCGCGAGTTCACGCGCTCCTTCACCATCGACCGCAAGATCCGGATCGCCCGCGAGGAGGCGAACGCGGACGTGATGCTGGGCATCGACACCGGCTGCATCACGACCATGGACAAGAACCAGTGGATCGGCAAGGCCCACGCCCAGAACTACTCGGTGCCGATCATGGCGGACATCCAGTTCGCGGCGCTCGCGTGCGGCGCGGACCCCTTCAAGATCGTGCAGCTGCAGTGGCACGCCAGCCCTTGCGAGGAGGTGGTCGAGAAGATGGGCATCTCCTGGACCGAAGCGAAGAAGAACTTCGAGGCCTATCTCAAGGAAGTCGAGGCCGGGAGAATCGAGTACCTCTACGAGCCCGAGCTCGCCATCAGCCGCTGAATGCGTGAAGGAGTGAAACCCGCTCCCCGATCGCCGGCGGAGCGGGCGCGGTGAGGGGTTCACGCGTTCACCCGCTCACCTTCTGACGGAATCGGAAAGCATGAATGACCCCATCCTGATCGTCGGCGGCGGACCGACCGGCCTCGCGGCCGCGGCCGGAGCCATCTCGCTCGGCCGCAACGTGGTGCTGGTGGAGAAGGAGGACGTGCTGGGCGGCGCGCCGATCCTTTCGCGTTACGCGAAGCTCGTCCCGTCCGGCGAATGGGCCAGGGACGCGATCGGCCGCATGGTGAAGCGCGTCGCGGATGATCCCCGGGCCACGATCCACAAGGGAACCAGGGTGACGCGGCTGGAGGGTGAGTTCGGCGGGTTCAGCGCGACGCTCTCGGACGGGCAGACCGTCGGCGCCGGCGCGATCATTCTCGCGACCGGTTTCACCCACTTCGACGCGGTCAACAAGCCGGAGTGGGGTTTTGGCACCTTCGAGGACGTGGTCACTACCACGCAGGTCGAGCAGATGGTGGCGGCGGGCAGGATCGCGTGCCCCTCGGACGGGCGAGTGCCGGAACGGGTGGCGATCCTGCTGTGCGTCGGCTCGCGCGACCGCCAGATCGGGCGCGAGTGGTGCTCGAAGATCTGCTGCACGGTCTCGTGCAATCTGGCGATGGAGATCAAGGAGATCTCGCCCAAGACGGACGTGTTCATCTACTACATGGACATCCGCACCTTCGGGCTCTACGAGGACAAGTATTACTGGCGCTCGCAGGAGGAGTTCAGGACCAAGTACGTGAAGGCGCGCATCGCCGAAGTGACGAAGGGCCCCGAGGGCAAGCTCCTGGTGAAGGGCGAGGACACGCTGGTCAAGCGCCCCATCGTGATCCCTTTTGACCTGGTCGTGCACGCGATCGGCATGGATCCCAACCTCGAGAACCCCGAGATCGCCCGCGTGTTCGGGGTGGGTCTCGAGAAGCACGGCTTCCTCGAGCGCGGCGAGCACTACACCTCGAGCTTCTCGAGCACCCGCCGCGGCATCTACGTCGGCGGCGCGGCGCTCGCGCCCGAGGACATCGACACCTGCATTTCGCACGGGCTCGCCATGGCGGCGCGGGCGACCGGCGACCTCGGCACCCTGGCGCAGAAAGCGGCTTGATGCTGTGGCCGAAGAAATGGCGGGACGCCGCCCCGAAGCCGGACCGCGACGAGATCGTCCCGGCCGAACTGCCGATCGCGCTCGACGGGCGTCTCTTCGCGCAGCATTTCGCGAAGCTGGCGGAGAGCGTCGAGCCGGACGGCGGCGCCGAGGCCTACCTCGAGCGGCTCGGGGCCAAGCAGCGCGTTTATGCCGAAGTGCTCGGCGCCGCAGCCGACGGGCTCGATATGGACGCGATCGAGCGCCTGCTCGGCCACGTGTTCACGGCGCGCCGCCACCTCCCCCCCGCGCTGGAGGAGCTGGGCGGCGAGCGCTGCGCGCGCCTCGTGAGCGGGCTCATCGCGCGGGACGCGCCGGTCGCGCGCCGAATGCAGGATTTCGTGGACGCGATGCCGGGCGCGCAGGCGATCGAGCGCCGCGAGATGCAGGCCGCGGCGAGGCTGCGCCGCGCGGCATGGGATTTCGCGGCCGAAGTGGTGCACTTTGGCGACCCGGTGCGCTTTCCCCTGATGTCGCGCTGGGTGTGGGACCGCGCGACGCAGAGCGGAGCGCTGCGCGAGTTCATCCGGGGCAACGATGCGCTCGCCGAGATCCCGTTCGACAACAGCCCGGGCGTGTTCGAGGCCGCGCGCAGGTGGATGGCGGAACGCATCGCGGAGAACGGCATCTACCGCGATGTGCCGCTGTGGATCGATCTCGTGCTCGCGCAGGCCTACGTGGGCTATTTGCGCTCGATGACCGACGGCAGCCTCGGCGCCGATTTCGGGCGGAGCGCGGCCCCGCACGAGCAGCTCGCGAAGCTCCTCGGCATCGACGCGCCGCCGAACGGGGCGCGCTCGCGCGTGAAAAAACAAGCCGCCTGAAAACAGCCGCCAAGGACGCCAAGCAATGCCCATACATGAAAAATCGCTGATCGCGCCGGCCGACGTGATGACGGCCGACAAGCTGGTGCTCGACGGGGTGGACGTATCGGGGCACTGGAACACCATGTTGAAGCCGCGCTACGTGAGCGACTACGACCCCGATTTCTACCGGACGATCCAGGCCTACGGCGCGCCCAACGTCCACCGCTGCTGGCAGTGCGGCTCCTGCACCAACTCGTGCACGGTCTACGCGATCAACACCGATTTCAACCCGCGCTACTGGATCTACCTCGTCAACCTGGGGCTGAAGAACGAGCTCCTCAAGGACAAGGACATCATCTGGCAGTGCGTCTCCTGCAACAAGTGCACCAACATCTGCCCGAAGGACGTGCGCCCCGAGGAAGTGATGAAGGCGCTGCAGCACTGGCTGGAGGACGAGGGGCACGTCGCCAAGTCGAGCGCGACGGTCTTCGACGAGGAGTTCACGCGCCAGTGCCTCGCGCGCGGACGCATCGAGGACGGCGAGGTGCTGTTCAATTTCCTGCGGCAGACCGGGCAGGATATCGTCGGGCTCCTCAAGCGGGGCTGGCTGGGCATCTTTGTCGCGCGCATGAACAAGTGGACCGAGTTGCGCAAGGGCCATATCGTGAAATTCATGATGCGCATGCCGGTCCGGCACCCCTTGCATATGGGCTGGGCGCTGATCTTCAAGCCGCGCACGCGGGGCTGGGGCAGGACGGGCGCGGTGCTCGCCGCCTACGTCGAGGAGCAAAAGCGGCTCGCCAAGCAAAAGGCGCGACCGGTGACCCGTGACCGGTGACTGGTAGAACGATGGCGAAAGTTGCGTATTACCCGGGTTGCGCGCTGGAAGGCTCCGGCGGCCCCTACGACCGCTCCACGCGCGCGCTGGTTGCGGCGCTGGGGCTCAAGATGGAAAACCTCGCGGACTGGAACTGCTGCGGGGCGATGGAAGTGAAGAACATCCATCCCATGCTGCAGACCTACATGTCGGCGCGCAATCTCGCGATCGCCGCCGGCGTGATGGGTTTCGACACCGTCATGGCGCCGTGCAATGGCTGCTACCACAACCTGAAGAAGGCCGAGTACGAGTGCGCGACGTCGAGCGAGACGATGCAGGCGGTGCAGGAGCTCGCGAAGAAGGCGGGCGACCCGGTCTACAAGGGCGACGTGCGCACGCTTCACCTGCTCGAGTGGCTCATGGAGGAGCTCGGGCCCGAGGGCATCAAGGCGCGCCTGAGGAAGAGCCTCAACGGCATCCGCATCGCGAACTATTACGGCTGCATGTACACGCGCCCGCGGCAGATCTTTCCCGAGAAGGACCGCGGCCCGGGCTCGGAGTCGACGCACAAGCCGCATTTCATGGATGACCTGCTGGCGGCGGCCGGGGCGGTCAACGTGGATTTTCCGCTCAAGACCGCGTGCTGCGGCGGCGCGCACACGCTGTCCGATTCGGACACCTCGACCCAGCTCGTGCTGAACCTGCTGCAGGCGGCGGAGGAGGCCGGCGCGGAGGTGATCGCGACGGAATGCCCGACCTGCCACTCGGGGCTGGAAATGCACCAGATCCGCGCCGAGACCCACTTCGGTATCGCGACGCAGGTGAGGATCCTCTACTTCACCCAGCTCCTCGGCCTCGCGCTCGGGCTCTCGGCGCGGAAACTGGCGATACACGAGAACGTTTCCGATTCGCTCGATCTTCTTCAGGCGAAAGGCATTATTTGAACCGCCAGGGCCGCCAAGCAATTGACCGCGGAGAGCGGCGGTAAGAGAATTCGGCGGGAAAGCGATTCGTGCGAGAGGAGAACATGGCGACCGTCAAAGGCTGCAACATTCCCGAGGACCTGTACTACAACGTCGAGAACAACGTGTGGGCGCGGCGGGAAGCCGATGGCACGGTGACCATCGGGATGACCGCCTACGCGGCCGCGATCGCGGGGCAGATCGTGTCCTGCACGCCGAAGAAAGTGGGTCGCTCGATCGAGGTGAACAAGTCGGCGGTGACGGTGGAGTCGGGCAAATGGGTGGGACCGGTCAAGTCGCCCGTCTCGGGCGAGGTGGTGGCGGTGAACGACGCGGTGGTGGCCGCGCCGGCTACCATCAACTCCGATCCCTACGGCTCGGGCTGGCTGGTGAGGCTCAAGCCCGCCGGCTGGGACGCCGAATCGGGCGCCCTCACGACCGGCGCCGCGGTCGCCGCGGCGTTCGAAGCCAAGATGAACGCGGAAGGCTTCGCCGGCTGCGCGGGCTGAACCGCCAGGACCCCAAAGCGCCGAGGGTCGCAGAATGGCCGACTGGGTGAGCGTGGTCGAGCAGATTGAGCCGCTCGAAGGCATCGCGCTCGATGCGGATCTCGTCGCGCGCATGAAGCGCCGCTCCGGAGAGCATCCCGGCGGCATGCATTTCTACACGCCGAGCTTCAAGGCCTACTCCACTTCCGAGATCACGGGCTGTGGCAAGAGCGCCTGGCCCGCGGTCTCGGTGACCGGCGGCGCGTGCGCCCTGCAATGCGACCACTGCAGGGCGAAGATCCTGGAGCCGATGATCCCGGCGCGCACGCCGGAGGAGCTCGCGCAGGTGGTGGCGGGCGAGATCGCGCGCGGCGCGAAGGGGATGCTGCTCACCGGCGGCTCGAACCACCGCAACGAGGTCGAGTACGGCCCGTTCTTTCCCGTCGTCCGCCGCATCAAGGACGCGCACCCCGAATTCCGGATCGCGGTGCACACGGGGCTCGTCGACGCGGACATCGCCCGGCGTATGGAGGATGCGGGAATCGACTGCGCCATGATGGACGTCATCGGGGCGCAGGACACGATTTCCCAGGTCTATCACCTCAAGCGCGGGGTGGACGATTTCGAGCATTCGCTCGCCTGCCTTACCGCGACATCGATGAAGGTGGTGCCGCACATCGTGGCGGGCCTTCATTACGGCCGCATGCTGGGCGAGTGGAACGCGCTCGAGATCGTGGCGCGCCACCGGCCCGACGCGCTCGTGCTGGTGGTCGTCATGCCGTTCTATGCGCCGGCCGCGCGGCCGTTCGCGACGCCGGACGCGCGCGAGGTCGGCCGCTTCTTCCTCGACGCGCGCGGGCGGCTTCCCGGCCTCCCGCTGCTGCTCGGCTGCGCGCGCCCGGCGGGCGCGGTCAAGGCGGGAATCGACGCCTACGCGGTGATGGCGGGCCTGAACGGCATCGCGCATCCCGCCGACGGCGTGGTGGAGCTCGCAGCCCGGCTCGGGCGCGATGTGCGTATCTCGCCCGCGTGCTGCAGCATCGCCATCGGAGACGAGGTCCTGGCGCTCGAGCGGGATGCGGGGCTCTCGGTCGACGTGAAGCAGTTCGTCGAGCGCGAGCGGGCGGCGCGCGCGGCGAGCCGCGGCCTCGCCGGCATCCGCATCGTGACGCGGGCGGCGTGTCGGGCCTGAGGGGACGGTGGCGGACACCTGGCGCCTGATCGACACGGGCCTGAGGCCCGCGGGCCAGAACATCGCGCTCAACCGCGCGCTGCTGGAGGCGCGACAGGCGGAGGAGGCCCCGAGCACGTTGCGCTTCCTGCGCTTCGCGCCGTGCGCGCTGCTCGGCTACCACCAGAGCGCGGAGCAGGAGCTCAACCTCGACTATTGCCGCGCCAACCGGATCACGATCCAGCGCCGCATCACGGGCGGGGGCGCGATCTATTTCGACGAAAACCAGCTGGGCTGGGAGCTGTACCTGCACCGGCGCGACGTGGGAACGGGCGACATGCAGGCGATCGCGCGCCGCATCTGCCACGCGGCGGCCGCCGCCGTGAGCGCGCTCGGCGTGGATGCGCGCTACCGGCCGCGCAACGACATCGAGGTCGGCGGGCGCAAGATCTCGGGCACCGGCGGCGCGTTCGACGGCGATGCGTTGCTCTACCAGGGCACGCTGCTCGTCGAACTCGATGTCGAGAAGATGCTGCGGGTGCTGCGCATCCCGGCGGAAAAGCTCTCGGACAAGGCGATCGCCTCGGCGCGCGAGCGGGTCGCGAGCCTGACGGAGCTGCTCGGCAGGAAGCCCGATGTCGGGTTGATCAAGCGCTACCTCACGGAGGCGTTCGAGAGCGAGTTCGACGTCGAGTTCAGGGACGGCGACCTGACGCTTACCGAGCACCGGCGCTTCGAGGCGGCGGCTGCCGAGATCGAGCACGCGGACTGGATCAACCTGGTGACGCGGCCACGCTCGGACATGCCGCTGCTGGAAGGGGCGCAGAAGTTTCCGGGCGGGCTGCTGCGCGCGGCGCTCACCTTCGACACGCGCGCCCGGGCGATCCGGAGCGTGTGGTTCAGCGGCGACATCTTCGTCACCCCGCGGCGCACCGTGGCCGATCTCGAGGCGGCGTTGAAGGACACCCCGCTCGAGCGCCTGGAGGCGCGGGTGCACGGCTTTTTCGCCGGCCGCGAGGTGGACATGCTCTCGCTCGCGCCGGGGGATTTCGTCAACGTGGTGCGGCTCGCGTTGAAGGAGCCGGTCGTTGGTTCAGTGACCAGGTGACGGGGTGAATTAGTGATTCAGCGGGCGGTGCATCGGCGTCTTGCCCAATCACTCGAGTGAAGATGCGGAAGTCCTCGCAATGACGCGAAGGCCGGCGAGCACGCACTCGTGCGAGGTGCTGGTGGTGGGCCTCGGCCCGGCGGGCGGGGCGGCCGCCGCGGCTGCGGCGAGCCGCGGGCTGAAGGTCATGGCGGTGGAGCGGAAGCGCGAGATCGGGGTGCCGGTGCAGTGCGCCGAGTTCATCCCGCTGCCGCTCGCGCGCCATGCGCGGGCGCCCGGCGTGCTCGCGCAAAGGGTGAACGGGATGAGAAGCGTGCTTCCCTCAGGGGCGGCGCATGCCTCGCCCCTCGCGGGACTCATGGTAGAGCGCGCCGCGTTCGACCAGGCGCTGGCGGGCGAGGCGGAAGGGGCGGGCGCCGCGCTTCATCGCGCGAGCCGGCTCGCCGCGCTCGACGGGGAACGCCGCGTGGCGCGGATCGCGACGCCGCGCGGAGCGCTCGAGGTCGCCTACCGCGCGTTGATCGCCGCCGACGGGCCGCACTCCACTGTCGCGGCGCTGCTGGGGCTGCCGGCGCTCGCGACCGTCAACACGCGCCAGTACACGGTGCCGCTCGCGAAGCCCGAGTCGGAGACGGCGATCTGGCTGTCGGATGCCTACCCCGGCGGCTACGCGTGGCTTTTCCCCAAGGGCGGACGCGCCAACCTGGGCGTCGGCATGGATCCGCGCCTCGACGCCGACATGAAAACGCCGCTCGACGCCCTGCACCGGCACCTCGTTGCGGAGCGTCGCGTCGGTCCGGAGGTGCTTTTCGCGACCGGCGGGGCGATACCCGTCGGGGGGCTGCGCGAGCGCCTCGTCATCGGAGCCGTGATGTTCGCGGGCGATGCGGCGGGCCTCACGCACCCCGTCACGGGGGCGGGGATCGCTGCCGCGGTGATATCCGGGGAGCGCGCGGCCGAGGCGGCGCACGCGCTCGTGTGCGAGGACAAGGCCGGCGCGTTCGCGGAGTACGAGGAAGACATCCGCGACCAGTTCCAGGCTTCGATCGAGCGCGGTCTCGGGCGCCGGCGCGAGCTCGAGCGCGCCTGGCGCAGCGCCGAGGCTTCCCGCGATGCCATACAGCGGCGGGGATGGATTGCGTTCGAGGAATACTACCGCGAGCCGTCCGCCGCAAGGGAGCAGGGTGCTCTCAAACACCCACTCGGAGCCGCAGATCCACGCAGATAAACAGGGATAATGGATTCCGGGGAGGTGCCATGCGATCCATCGTGTCATTCGCGCTCATCGGCGCCGCGCTCGCCGCGACTGCGCAGGCGGCGGGGGCGCAGGATGCGACGTACTCGGTGCGCATGATGACGCCCGAGACCGCGTTGAAAGCGGCGCAGGCCGCGCTCAAGAAATGCCGCGATGACGGCTACCAGGTCGCCGTGGCGGTGGTGGACCGCAGCGGCGTGACGCAGGTCGTGCTCCGCGACCGCTTCGCCGGCCCGCACACGGTGCGCACGGCGGTGGACAAGGCCTGGACGGCGGTGACGGTTCGCACCGGCACTACCGAGCTCGCGGAGGCGTCCCAGCCCGGGAGGCCGCTGAGCGGAATCCGGCACCGCCCGCGCATCGCCGCCATCGGCGGGGGGATCACGGTTCAGGCGGCGGGCTCTCTGCTCGGCGGCATCGGCGTATCGGGAGCGCCAGGAGGCGACCGCGACGATGCCTGCGCGAAGGCCGGCATCGCGGCCATCCAGGACAGCCTTGAATTCTAGGAGGAGCGCCATGCGCGTGAGACCGTTCGCGGTGCTGCTTGCCCCGGCTTTGCTGGCGGCATGCGACAGCGGCCCGAAGGCGCCGCCGCCCGACATCGTCAAGACCCAGCGGCAGGCGATGGAAAAGGCGAAGGGCGTCGAGCAGGTCCTCGAGCAGTCGGCCGGTGAGCGGCGCGAGAAGGACGGTGAACGGTGAATGGTGAATGGTGAATGGTGAATGGTGAATGGTGAATGGAAAGATCATGAAGACCTCGTCCACGCAGTCGAGCCAGACCATGACCACCGCGACCGGTAACGTTCAGGCGATCCGCTTCTACCGGCCCGACTATCACGTGCGGACGCCCGAGATGCGCTCGCCGGAGTACGTGCAGATGAGCACGGCGGCGGCGATCACGCTCGGCCTGGTGCCGGGCAAGATGCACCGCACGGCCTGCACGCACTGCCTGAATCTCCTCGTCACCTATCCCGAGGGCTGCCGGGCCAACTGCGCCTACTGCGGGCTCGCCCGCCACCGCGAGGAGGCGCGCGACTACGCCGACCGCAACTTCATCCGCGTGGACTGGCCCACGGCGCGCTACGACGAGGTGATCGAGCGCGTGAAGGCGGGCGCCGACAGGGGCCGGTTCCAGCGCATGTGCATCTCCATGATCACGCACCCGCGCTCGAACGACGACACCTTCGTGCTGCTCGAGCGGTGGGTGAGGGAGGTGGCGGGCGTGCCGGTGTCGATCCTCTCCAACCCGACCACTCTCGAAAAGGACGATCTCGTCCGCATGCGCGGCATGGGAGCGGACATCTTCACGGTGGCGCTCGACGCGGTGACGCCCGAAATCTTCGAGCGCACGAGGGGCAAGGGGGTGGCGAGCCCGCATCGGTACGAGCACTATTGGCGGGCGATCGAGTGGGCGGCGGAAGTCTTCGGGCCCGAGAAGTTCGGCGCGCATCTCATCTGCGGCCTGGGCGAGACCGAGCGCGAGATACTCGAGGTCGCGCAGAGGATCCGCGACCTGGGCGGGCACAACCACATGTTCGCCTTCTTCCCCGAGCGCGGCTCGCTGATGGAGGACTGGCCCGCGGTGGACCGCGGCCAGTGGCGGCGCGTGCAGCTCGCGCGCTTCATCATCGACTACGCGGGAGGGCGCTTCCGCGACATGCGCTTCGACGACGAGGGCCGGGTGACGGAGTTCGGCGTGCCGCGCGAGAAGCTCGAGGCCCTGATCGGCTCGGGCAAGGCCTTCCGCACCTCGGGCTGCCCGGGCAGGGAAGACGACGTCTCGGCCTGCAACCGGCCTTACGGCGATTCCGGCCCCACCGACATCCTGTCGTTCCCGTTCGCCCCGGCGAAGCGCGACATCGCCCGGATCCGGCGCCAGCTCGACGGCGAGGACATCAAAGCAGGCTTGTAGAGCGCGGTTGAAAAACCGGTGGAACCCGAAAATCATTTGCCACGGAATCACGCGGAATGACCCGGACAGGGGCTCCGGCCCGGCGGCTGCGCCGTTATCGGACTCGATTTCCGTGCGCTTCCGTGCGTTTCCGTGGCTGAAGCTTTCGAATGAAGGAAATCAAGCTGACCGACGTCGGGCGGCTCAGGAACGAGCTCGCGAAATACCGGAAGGGCAAGAAGCTCGACATCCGCCTCTTCAACCAGGTCGCGCGGCTCGCGTGGCTGGGGAAAATCGTGCTCTGCCCGCTCGATCCCGAGGACCCGGAATGCAAGGCGTGGCTGCTCGGCCTTCAGCCGCTCGCGGGGCTCGAGCGCGAGCTCGTCACGCTCGACGAGGACGTGAACGGCATGCCCTTCGCCTCGCAGATCCACGTGCTCGACGCCGAGCAGGGCGAGGCGCTCGCCGCGATCTTCAAGGAAGGGATGCAGTCCCGCGTGCGGGAGCTGCAGGCGCTGGAGAAGCGCGATTTCTATTTCGAGAAATTTTTCAACCCGGAAAAGAAGCGCTAGCCACAGAGGTCACGGAGAACACAGAGAGTTTCCGAACGAATCGGAAAGTCGGGGTTTCCCCTGCGATCTCTGTCTTCTCCGTGGCCGGGCCTTCTGGTTTTTGGCGCGCAGCGCGCGTCGTGGGGATGCACCGATGAGGAATGGACGAAGGCTTTGGCTTGCGCGCGCGGCGGCCGGCGGCGCCGCGGCTGCGCTCGGCATGGCGCGCGTGCGGGCGGCGCTCGCGGCCGATGCCGTCAAGCAGGGCGTCGCCCGCGTCCGGGGCGAGGTGCGCATCGACGGAAGGATGGCCAAGCCCGCATTGGAGGTAAGGCCGGGCGACACGGTCGTGACCGGGCGCGACGCCGAGCTGGTGGCCGTCATCGGCCGCGATGCATTTCTGGTGCGCTCTGACTCGCGGATCGAGTTCTCACGCGGGCCGGGCGAGCGCATCGTCGGCGCCCTGCGCGTCGTCACCGGCGCGCTGCTTTCGGTCTTCGCTCCCGGGGAGAAAAAGCAGATCCGCACCCATTCCGCCGCGATCGGCATCCGCGGCACCGGCATCTACGTCGAGATCGAGAACGTCCGCACCTACGTCTGCACCTGCTACGGGGAGGCGGAGCTCGTGCCGGTGGACGATCCGCGGCAAGTGGAGGTCGTGCGCACCACCCACCACGACCAGCCGCGCTACGTCTATCCCAAGGGCATGCCCCGGATGATCGAGAAGGCGCCGGTCATCAATCACACCGACGCCGAGCTGATTATGCTGGAGAGCCTGGTCGGCCGGACGGTGCCATTCGATCCTTCGCGCTACTGAATCATGGCTGGCCCCACCGTCCAGTCGCGGCTCGCGCGCCGCTCGATCGTCATGAGTGAGGACGGCGCGCTCGTCGCGCAGTTGCGTGCTGCGCTGCCCGAGGGCTGGAGCCTCGTCCAGGCGAACGATCTCTCCGAGATCGGGGGCTTCGCGGAAATCCTCCAGCACCGCTTCATCCTCCTCGATCTCGACGCGACCGCGGCCTTCGACCCGCTCGAGGTGATTCGCCAGGCGCGCAGCGGGATGATGCTGAACATCGCGATCATCTGCTTCGGCGGCAGTCCCGAGCGGCGGGAGGCGGCGCGGCTCGCGCGCGCCGACCGCTTCTTCGAGCGCGGCGAGATCGCGGGCAGGCTCGCCGCGTTCTGCGAGCAGTTCGGCTGGTAGGAACAGCGACCAAGTGATCGAGTGATCGAGTCACTGAGTCGCCCGCCGCGTGAGTTGGGGGTCAGGCCTTTACCTTATAGCTCCGCGAAGCGACTTATCCTACAAAGTAAAGGCCTGACCCTGACCTCTTAGGCCATGGAAGTTCGCGCTCAGGCGTTCGCGGCGAGGGTCACCGACAGCGGATCCTGAACGTGCTTCGAGGCATCGAGGATCTCGAACCGCACCACGCCGCCGTCATAGCCGAAGTCCGCGATCACGCCGGGTCGTACTTCATCGCTTTCCTTGATGCGCTCTTCGCGCAGCGAGATGACCATCGTGTCGGTCTCCCGGTCGTACTCGATTCTCATGCGCCACCTCTTAAGTATTTGTCGAGCCTGGAACTCTTGTACACCGTCACCACCACCGTCTCACCGGGCCGCTCCTCGACCACGACGCAGACGACCATCGGCTGGGCCAGCACGCCATCATCTTACCGGCGAACGACAAGCTCGCGCCCCCCGCGGCTCGCGATTCGCCGGTCGGGGCTGGCCAGCGCGCGCACGCCGGCCACTGCGCCTGGGACAGCTCATCGAGGCGTTTGCCCGCGACGGCCTCTTCGGCCGCGTCGTCGCGGCTCTCCGCGATGCGCTTGAGCTTGAGGCAGGACCCGTTCAACCGTGGCGCGGCGCAGACGCGGCCGTCCCAGCCGGTGTCGTGCCACGGCACGCGGATGGAGATGTGGCGCAGCGGGTAGTTCATGGATGCTCTAGGCCTTCCCCGCAACTCACGATTGCCCCCCGAGCACCTCGACGAGCTCCGCGATCACCTGCAGTTCTCCTTCGTCCTTGCCCGTCAGCACGATTGGCTCGAAGTTCGGATTGAGAGGTTTGAGTGTGATTTTGATATGGCGCCATGAGTCGCCCTTCGCCACCTTCTCGCTCTCGTAACGCTTTACGGTGTAGCGCTGGCCGGTCTCGGGGTCGGTAGAGTCGCGAAGCTGGACGAGGACGGTCTTGCCCTGCCGCGTCCCCTCGACCGGCGCACGGAAGTGAATCAGGGGTCAGGCCTTTACCTTATAGCTCCGCGAAGCGACTTATCCTACAAAGTAAAGGCCTGACCCTAACCTCTACGCTACTTGTCTTTGGAAAGAATGCCAGCGGTCCACTGAGCTTCTCTCCGCCACAAGAACTCGAGGTCGCCCTCCTTGCGCATGCGATACGCGAGCTTGGCACCGTTTCGTAGGGTTGCCTGCAATTCGTCCCCGATGAACTGTCCTTCCACGCGAGCGGTGAAGGGCTTACCGTTGGAAGACGCGAAAGCGTAGATGATGGTGGCGCCCACAGCTGTCACTTTCTCCACGACGAGCTTCGTATCACAGACCTTATCCTTACACGCCCACCCAGACCACTTGCCAAACCACCTCGCTTTGTCGGGCGGTACGTCAGGGGTTGGAGGCTCGACGACCGCGCTGGGCGGGACGACTGCTGCAACCGGGCTCTGTGACAAACCAGGTTTGAGCTTGGGCATGAAATCGGGCCAGTTCGTTTGGGCCAACGCGAGGCCCGGACAAAGAAGCAACGTCGCGAACGCCGCGGAGCATATTCTGAGACTCATCGCATTCCTCCGTTGGCCCTAGTGCAACCTAAGTGAATTTGGTTGACAAAATAGACGGTTTGCAAAGCGCCATTCTGCGATTGCCGGCGTTATGCCTCAAGTCCCCCGGCGGCCACCCAAACTCCTCCACCCGTGGCCACCCCAAATTCCCGCACCTGAGCACATGTAACCGCGGCTGAGCCGCGGCGCCCTGGTGACGAGACGGTTACCCGATCAACCGCATCGAGGAGCTGCTGCCCTGGAACGTCTCCGGGGCCCTACGCGGCGACACCCAACTCGAAGTCGCCGCCTGAATCGGAATCACCCGTCCGGCGTCAAGAGGGTGCTCGCCGGACGCTTACGCATCACGCTCACGTCATCGCCATCCAAGGCGAGAGCTACCGGCTCAAGGAGAAACGCAGGGCGGGCATGATCGCCGGCAGCCTCAAGGCACGTGTTTCAGAGCGCGCGGCCACGACAGAACAGGGGACAGCCACATGAGCTGCGTAAGCGTCCTGTAGAGGCCCTCTTCCCGCAAGCGGCGTAGGTGTGCATGCTCAGCGGTTGGCGGGCGCCCGACAGGTGTCCGCTGATTGGCTAAGTGGACACCGATGAAGCCGGACACGCAAGGGGGTGGGAGGCCCGCGATCAGAGGCCGGCGACGCTTCACCGAGGAGTATCGGCGTGAGGTGGTGCAGGAGAGGCTCGCCCCGGGTGCGTCGGTGGCGGGGGTGGCGCTCCAGCATCGGCTCAATGCCAATCTGGTGTTCACCTCGCGGCGCAAGCTCTTGCCCGCGCTGGCACCGGCGAAAGCGAAGTCGGTGAAGCTGCTGCCGGTGGCGGTTACCGAAGCGGCTGCCGCGGTGCCCGCGGTGCTTGCCGAAGCGCGCGCGGCCTTTGCGCGCTTTGCGGTGAGGCTTTACTTTTCCTTGGCGCCCGTCGCGTCCTTCGCGGTGAGGCTTTTCGCGATCCTGTTAATGCTGTTGAATCCCGCAAATCCTGTCCATTCCGGTTACGCTCCGTCGAGCTGCGCGAGCTGCTGCCTC
>Ga0073934_10003050_pt1 | contig 32166 bp, 20 predicted proteins | sample LarsenN4metaG_FD_76834 | JGI IMG/M metagenome (GOLD analysis project Ga0073934, IMG submission 76834) | Hot spring sediment bacterial and archeal communities from British Columbia, Canada, to study Microbial Dark Matter (Phase II) - Larsen... ...
CCGTGGCCGCAAAGTCCACGCCCGCTGGCTGACGGGCAGACGCTCATCCCACCCCAGCCGCTGGAGGGCCGACTGGCCGGTGTCCCTGCCGCAGCGAATTGTACCGCTCAGGCGCGGTCGATGTCACTCCGGCGGCTGGGCCAGGCCGTGGTAGGGCACTTCGGCCTCGAACAGCCCGACGTTGACCACCGCCAGCTTCTTTTCCGGCACCAGCCGCACGAGCCGGCCGCGGCGGTGCAGCCGCTTCACGTACACCGCGTCGCCGGCCTTCAGCTCGTTCACCTGCGCATCGGACAGCGAGCGGATCGGGGGCGGCGGACGCGGCGGTCGCGGCGGGCGATCGGGCTGCGCTGACGGCCGATGCTCGCGGCCACGGCGCAGTTCGCCGCCGTCGGCGGAAGCAGGTCGTGGCGCGCCCGGCGCGGCGCCCTCGGCCCTGACGGCGACGGCCTTTGCGCCGGCGACGTCCGTGTCGGCGGCGAGGGTTTCTGCGCCGGCGGCGGACCTGGTAGCGACCGCGGCCTCTGGCGTGGCGGCGGCGTGTGCGGCGGGGCCCTCGGCGCTGACCGCCACCGGCGCCACGGGCCTTGAGGGAGGCGGACGGGGCGGCCGCGGCGGGGGGACAGGCGCCTGCGGCGGCAGGACGTCGCCGAGCGGGACTTCGACGGTGAACGAGCCGACGTCGACTTCGGCGCGTTGCAGGTCGATGCGCAAGCGGACGATACGGCCGTCGCGGTCGAAGCCGCGCACACGGACCGGGTCGCCCGCCCGCAGGTGCACTACGCGCGTGACCCACTCCTGGAACTCGGCCTGCTTGCGTTCGAGCGACTGTCTGGCGGCGGCGGCTTCGGTCTCGGCGCGGTCGGCGTGCAGGCGGGCGCTATGCGCCGCCTCGCGGGCCGCTTCCGCCTCGCGCTTGGCGGCGGCGGTGCCGGCGATGGCCGCGTGCAGCATGCGCGCCTGGCGCGAGAGGTTGCGCTCGGCGGCGTGCACCAGCTTGCGCGGCATGCCGAGCCGCTGGGCGATGGCGATGGCGTTGCTGCTGCCCGGCTCGCCGATGCGGAGGTGATACGTGGGCCGCAGCGTCTGCTGGTCGAACTCGACCGAGGCGTTCTCGGCCCGCGCGGTCGTGTAGGCGAAGCTCTTGAGCGCGCCGATGTGCGTCGTGACCACGCAACGGCACTGCAATTGCAGCAGTTCCTCCAGAATCGCGCGGCCGATGGCGGCGCCCTCCTCCGGGTCGGTGCCGGCCCCGATCTCGTCGATCAGCACCAGCGACTGCGGTCCGGCCTTGCGCAGCGTTTCGAGCTGCTGCTTGAGATGCGCGCTGAACGTGCTGAGCGACTGCTGCAGGCTCTGCTCGTCGCCGATATCGACGAACACGTCGCGGAACACGCCGAAAGTCGAGCCTTCGCCGGCCGGCACGGGCAGCCCGGCCTGCACCATCAGCGTCAGCAGGCCGACGGTCTTGAGCGCGACCGTCTTGCCGCCCGTGTTCGGCCCGGTGATCACCAGCAGGTCGAAGTCCTCGCCCAGCCGGTAATGGATCGGCACGACGCCGTCGGCCGGCTCGCCGCGCTCGCGCCTCTGGCGGACCAGCTCCAGCAACAACGGATGGCGGGCTTCGCGCACGTTGAGCACGGCCGCCTCCGTCAGCTCCGGGCTGCGCATGCCGAAGGCGTCTGCGAAGCGCAGCTTGGCCGCCAGCAGGTCGAGCACGGCCAGCGCATCGAGCGTCTTGAGGATCGCGTCGGCGTTGAGGTAGACCTCGTGGGCCAGCTCCCACAGCAGCCGGGCGATCTCCTCCGCCTCTTCCGCCCGCAGCTTGATGCTCTCGTTGTTCAGCTCGACCGCCTCGGCCGGCTCGACGTAGATCGTGGCGCCGCTGTCCGAGTGGCGGTGGATGATGCCCGGGATGCGGCCGCGGTGCTCGGTCTTGACCGGCAGCACCAGCCGGTCCTGGTGGAACGTCGCGTTGGGGAATTGCAGGATCTGCCGCACGCCCGCGTCTTTCAGCAGCCGCCGCACCACCTCGCGTACGCGGCCGGCGGCGTGCTCGATCTCGCGGCGGATACGGGCGAGCTTGGGGCTGGCGTCGTCGCGGACCTGGGAGCGTTCGTCGATGACGTTGCGGATGCGCTCGCGGATGGAGCCGAAGTCGCCGATCCGCCCGGCCAGGTGCCGCAGCTCCGGGAAGTCTTCCGGCAGGTTGGCGAGGTAGCTCGCGACCTCGTGCGTGCCGCCCAGCGTATCGCCGATACGAGCGATCTCCTCGGTGCTGACCTGCAATGGCGGGGCGCAGCGCTTGATCAGCTCGCGCACGTCGGTAATGCCCGCGAAGGGAGGAAGGCCGCGCTGCCCGCGCAGCCGGAACAGTTCGCGGACCTGCTGGTGCCAGCGGTGGACGAGGGCGCTGCGGGCCGTAGGGCCGATGGCGCCGGCCAGGCCGCGGCCGAGGCTGGACAGGGCGAAGCCGGCCAGCAGCTCGCGAACCCGCGGAAAGTCCAGGCGCTCCAGTGCGTGCGTGTCCATGCAAGTCCGATTGTTGCCGTCGCCCGGATCGGCCAGAATGACTAGGCCGCAATGCCCCCGCGAGCCGCGGCTGCTCCCACCGACCGCCGCTAAGGGTATGCGAATGACAACAACGACAACAAGGGGCCGATGCGCAGCCACGATCGCGTCGGTCGCGTGCGCTTGGACGATCGTCGCGACGGCGCGATGCGACCAGACGACCGGCGGCCCGGGAGAGCGCCGGCTGGCGCCGGCCACCTGCCCGGCCGGAGCCGAGCCGGGCGGTCCGGCCCCGGCTTGGCTTCAGGAGCGACCGGCTTCGCAGCCGACTCCGCTTGGGCCGGCCGGGACCCCGCGCGGCGGGATCGATCCGGCGTCGGCCTCCAGCGACCAGCTCTATGCGGCGGGGCGCGCCCGACTCAAGGCCGGAGACACGCAGGCGGCCACGCGTCTGCTCAGCGCGGCGCTGGCCAAATCGCCGCAGCGGGCCGACTGCGCCCTGGGGCTGGCCGAGGCGTATGCCCAAGCCGGGCAGCGCGACAGCGCGATCCGTCTGCTGAAGAACCATCGCGCGTTCGCGCCGGACAACGTCGAGCTGCGCATGGCCCTGGCGCGTCTTTACACCGACGGCGCGGCGTGGAAGGAAGCTGAAAGCGTGCTCGCCGCCGACGAAGCCGCGCTCGAGCCGGCGGCCGTGCTGCTGCTGGCCGAGGCGCGCGCGCAGGCCGCGTCGCCCGAGGCTGCGGTCGCCACGCTGCAGCGCGCCCTGGAGCGCCTGCCGCGCGACGAGTCGCTGTGGCTGGCGCTGATCGAGCGGGCCCTGCGGCAGCAACAGCCGGCGCTGGCCCTGAGGTGGGTGGAGCAGGCGGCCGGAAGCGTCGGGTACACGCCGGCCCTGTGTTTTGAAGCCGCGCGGGCGTACTTCGCGCTGGGCCAGGCGCTGGGCGAGGCGCAGGTGCGCCGCGTGCCGGGTGGACACGTCGGGCAGTTCGCCGGCGACTGGCTGCTGGTCGAGCAGCGGCCTGAGCTGGAGCGCTTCCTGTGCTGTCCGAGGGAGTCGGCGATCTACCAGGTCCGCCGGGCGTTGGATGGCGGGCTGGAGCAGGGTGCGGCGTACGTGCTCTATGCGCGGTTGTGGGGGCGGCTCGGCAAGCCGGAGCTTGGGTTGGCGGTCTTGCAGGCGCGCGAGGCGCTGCTGTTGGGAGAGCCCGGGAGCGAGGCGCTGCAGACGCTGCAGGAGCTGGCGCTGGCCGCCGGCGCGGTGGAGGATTTCCTGCGTTACGCGCGGCTGCGCGCGCAGCGCGACGTGCGGCACCAGGACGACATTCTGTACGAAGCGTCTCTGGCGGCAGCCGACCGCTACGGGCAGCGCGGCGACGCGCTCATGCACCGCGAGTTGCTCCGCCGCGGGCTGGCCCTGCGCGCGACGGACGTGGAGCGGATGCTGGAGCTGGCGGACGCGCTGTGGGACGCAGGCCAGCGCGACGAGGCCCGCGGCTGGTATCGCCGCGTGCTGGAGCGCGTCCCGCAGCACGCGATGCGTGGGCGTGTGCTGGAGCGCCTGGGCGAGTAACGACCTGGTTGCGGAGCGGCGCGCGCGGCCGACACGGCCCACACGGCCGGGCCGCCCCTGCCGGCTACTCCAGGTAGCCCAGCTCGCTGAGGCGCTTCTCGAGCAGGCGGCGCTCGTCCTCGGTGTACACTTCGGCCCGCTCTTCAGCGACCTTCTTGACCGGCGGCTCGCGCTCGACCGTCGGCGCGACCGTAAACGCCTGGCCCAGCACGCGGCCTTCCATGTCGACCGGGACGCGCAGGCCCAGCGCCGCCAGCGTGGTCGGGGCGATGTCTACGATGTCGGCCTCAATGCGCAGGCCGCGGCGCACGTTCGGTCCGCCCAGGGCCAGCACGCCCTCCGCGCGGTGCGTGCCCTCCAGCCGCCCCGGCGGGCACCAGCGCACCGGACTGCGGCCGCGGATCTTGCGGATGACCGCCAGTCCGGGTCGCGGCGCCAGCAGTAAGTCCGGCAGGTCGGGATAGTCCGCGCGCGAGCAGCCGTACAGCTCGTCGGTCTTGTAGACCTCGGGGAAGACGCGGAACTCCTTGCCGGCAGGGTCGGTGGCCGTCACGCCACGAAGCCGCTCGGCGATTTCGTCGCGCAGCGCGTGGTAGTCCTGCGGATCGACGACGCCGTTCGGCCCGCGGCCGCGGACGTTGAGGTACAGGAAGCCGTAGATGCCCGCGTGCATGACGCAGGCCCGCGTGCGCGACCAGTCGACGGCCAGGTCGCGCTCGATGCCGCGGCTGCCCTGCTCGAAGCGGCTGGCTTTGCCCTTGTTCAGGCGGTGCAGCCAGTGGCCGGCCCGCTGCGAGGCGCGGTCCAGCGGACTGCGCAGCGCCAGATACCCCCACGCGTGCAGCAGCAGGTTGGGCTGTGCCTTGCCGTCCAGGCTGCCGTGCCCGTGGTCGGACATGATCAGCACCGTGGCGCGGTGCCGGCGGGCGTACTCGAACAGCTTCGCGAGGTTCTCGTCCAGCCGCATGAAGCATTCCGCGGCCATCTGCGCCTGCCGCGGGTAGCGCCGGTTGAAGCGCGGGTCGAGGTATTTCCAGGTCTTGTGCTGCAGGTTGTCCACCAGCTTGTAGACGATCATCAGCACGTCCCAGCCGTACATCTCGCCGCACAGCTTCACCAGCTCTACGCCCTGCTCGAAGCTGCGCTGGATGTACGCCAGGTTCTCCCGCAGCATGGCCAGCCCACCCAGGAGGCGCCGCCGCCAGTTCGTGCGGTAGTTGTAGTCCGGAATGCGGCGCAGGATTTCCCGCTTGAGCTCCGGGGGATAGGTGAAATCCGCGTCGATGCTGGGCGTCTCGAAGCCGCTGATCATGAAGCCGTTGACGGGGCGCGGCGGGTAGGTCATCGGCACGTGCACGCTGCCGACCTTCAGCCCCTTGTCGCTCAGGTGCTCCCAGAGCGTCTTCTCGCGGATTTCGTAGGTACTGTTGAAGGTCAGCTCGTGTGTGGCGACGTGGTATTTCTCGAAGTCGATGATCCCGTGCCGGCCCGGGCCCTTGCCGGTCATGAACGTCGTCCAGGCCGCTGGCGTGATCGGCGGCTTGGTCGAGTGCAGCACGCCGCACACGCCGTCGCGCAGGAACTCGCCCAAGGCCGGCATGCGGCCGGCCTGGATCAGCGGGTCGAGCACGTCGAACGTGGCTCCGTCCAGCCCGATGATCAGGATGCGCTCCGCCAGGGCCTTGAGCGGCCGCGCGGCCCCGCCCTGCGGAACCGCGCGCACCGCCGCTTCGATCGTCATGCCGGGGTTCATGCCCTGTCCCCGTACCGCCGGAAGCACTTCATCCAACCGCGCCAGATCGCCATCCCGCCGGAATGATAGCATGAGCGGCGGCGCCCGACGAGGGGGGATGCCAGAATGCCAACGCGACGGGGGGTGTTCGCAGGCGGGCCGAGCTGCCCGTCGTGGTCCGTGCCTTGTATCCTGTTCTGCCGCGCAGCGGCCGGCCGTTCACACGCCGGCACCAAAGGCCCGGGAAGCTCTCGTGGCCGTCACTCTCGTCGGGGGGACTGAACCAGCTCGATCGTGGGCCGGCGGCGCAACGTGTCGGCGGCTTGCGCGGTCGAGCGGTCCTGCAAGGTTGGCTGATCGGCGGCGGTTGCGGTTTGCTGCGCTTGCGTTTGGCGCACGTGGCGCAGCAGCCGGCGAACCCAGATGAACTCGGTGGCGAAGATCACGGCGCCGGCGGGGAGGATGACCCAGTTCGGTCCAGTCAGCAGCAGCGCCATGCCGCCGGCCAGAAGCGCGACCTCGGCGAGCGCCAGCAGCAGGACGACGCGGCGGACGCGCGGCAGGGTAAGGCGCGACAGCTCCGCCAGTTCGCCGCCCAGCGGGGAGACCAGCCGTGTCTCGCGCTGTGTGGCGATGACGGAGGCCAGGATTCCGACGGCCAGTACGGTGACGATGAAAGCCAGCGAGACGAGGGTGGGGATGTAAAAGAAGCCGGACAGCAGCATCTTCGCGCCGACGAAGGCCAGGATGAACACCAGGCTGAACTTGAGGTAGCGGAACTTGTTGATCACACCGGCCAGGGCGAAGTACAGCGAGCGCAGGCCGAGGATGGCGAACACGTTGGAGGTGTACACCAGGAACGGGTCCTGCGTGATGGCGAAGATGGCGGGGATGCTGTCCACGGCGAACATCACGTCGGTGCTCTCCACCAGCAGCAACACCAGGAACAAGGGCGTGATCGCCCGCCGCCCGTCCAGCCGCGTGAAGAACCGCTCGCCCTCGAATCGGGAGGTGACGGGGTAGAGCTTGCGGGCCAGGCGCACCAGCGGGTTGCGCTCCGGCTCGACCTGGTCGTTGCCGGCCACGAGCATCTTGGCGGCGGTGATGATCAGCAGCACGCCGAAGGCGTATTCGACCCAGTGGAAGCGGGCGATCAGGGCGGCGCCGGCGCCGATCATGATGCCGCGCAGCACGATCGCGCCGAGCACGCCCCAGAAGAGCACGCGGTGCTGGTACTTGAGCGGGACCTGGAAGTAGGCGAAGATCAGGGCGATGATGAAGATGTTGTCCAGGCTGAGCGAGTACTCGACAATGTAGCCCGTGAGGAAGTCCACCGCGGCCTGCGCACCGGGCGTGGCGTGGCCGATCCGCTCGCCGATGCCCAGCAGGTGGTGCTCGTAGGCGAAGTAGACGAAAGCGTTGAAGGCCAGCGTCACGCTGACCCACAGACCGGTCCAGGCGAAGGCCTCAGGGATGCTGGGTACGTGGGCCTTGCGGTTGAGCACGCCTAGGTCCAGGGCCAGCATGCCCAGGATGAAGACGACGAATCCGATCCAGATCCAGGCTTCCACGATGCCTCAACCGCCCGCCGCACGCAGCGGCCAGAAGTACGGAATCAGCCACAACGCCAGCACCAGCCAGATCACCACCATGGGGACGCCGGTCTTCACGAAGTCGCCCACGCGGTACCCACCCGGCCCGAAGACCATCAGGTGCGTCTGGTAGCCGGCCGGGAACAGGAAGCCAGACGAGGCGCCGATCGCCACCGCAATCGCGAACGGCCGCGGGTCCAGCCCCTCGTGCAGCGCCGCCGCGACCGCGATGGGGAACATCAGCGCCGCGGCGGCGTTGTTGGACATCAGCTCGGTCAGCATCCACGTGAGCACGAATACCCCGGCCAGCACGCCGACCGGTCCGAGCGCGCCGAACAGGCCGACCGCCTGTTCGGCGATGGCGGTCGCCACCCCGCTGTTGTCCAGCGCCTTTCCCACGCCCAACGCGGCGGCGATCGTCAGCAGCACGCTCCACTCGATGCTGCGTCGCGCCGCCGAGGAGGAGACGCAGCGGGTGACGACCATCCCGCCGGCGGCCAGCATGGCGAAGGTGAAGCGCTGCTGCGCAAACCACTCGGCGTAGCGCTGCGGGGCGCCACACAGGTGCAGGATTTCCTGCCCGGTCAGCAGGACGATCAAGGCCAGTGTGATCGAGCTGGCCAGCCAGGCTTTCTCATAGCGCACCGCGGCGGCGTCGCCGATTTCGCTGACCAGGTAGAAGTCCGGGTTGTTGCGGTGGGTGCGGACGAAGCCCGCGCCGGTCTCCAGCAGCAGCGTGTCGCCGGGCTCCAGTCGGATGTCGCCGATCTTCTCCGCCACGCGCTGGCCGTTGCGGTGGACGGCGACTACAGCGGCGTTGTAGATGGTGCGGAAGTTGGCCTCGCGTACGCCCTTGCCGACCAGGGGGCTGCTGACGCTGACGACCGCTTCGCACAGCCGCCGACCATGCCGGGTGTCCGGGCCGATCTCGAAGGTCGTGTCGGCCGCTGAAGTCAGGCCCGGGATCTTCTGCAAGTCGACGATCGTGCTGACGACGCCGGTGAAGACCAGCCGATCGCCGGCCCGCAGGCGCTCGTCCGGCCCGACGGGCGAGATGAGTTGCCCCTCGCGGTCGATCTCGATCAGAAACAGGCCGGGCAGGCCGCGCAGGCCGGCGTCCTGCACGGTGCGGCCGATCAGCGGGCAGCTCTTGTCCACCAGCAGCTCGGCCAGGTACTCGCGGCGCGTCTCGCCGAGCTGTTCCAGGAACTCCTTGCGGTCAGGTAACAGCCGTGGGGTGAGGAAGATCAGATAGGCGGCGCCGGCGATCGCGATCGGCACGCCGACGCCTGACAGCTCCCACATGCTCAGGCCGCTCTTGAGGCTCGGCGCGCTGCTCTGCTGCATGAAACCGTGCACCACCAGGTTGGTGCTCGTGCCGATCAGCGTGCACACGCCGCCCAGGATCGCCGCGTAGCTGAGCGGCAACAGCAGCCGCGAGGCCGAAACGCGATGCTTGCGGGCCCACTCCAGGAAAGCCGGCATCGCCATCGCCACCACGGTCGTGTTGTTCAGGAACGCCGAGCTGACAACGATCGGCGGCAGGGCGCGGCGCAGTACGGTCGTGCCGTCCGTCGCGCGGCCCAGCAACCGGCCGGATAACAGGCTGAGAAACCCGGTCTCGGTCAGGCCGGCCGCGACGACGAACAGGGCTCCGATCGTGAGCACGCCTTCGTTCTTGAACCCGGCCAGGGCCTCGGCCGGCGTGACGACGCCCACCAGCGTGAGCAGGCCCAGCGCGCCCAGGAAGATCACCTCCGCGACGTGCGGGTAGCGCACCAGCCCGACGATGATCGCGATCAGCACGCCCAGCGTGAACCAGCCCTGCCAAGCCATCGCAGCGCTCGCTACGACACCGCGTACAGCACTACGAATCCGCCCGCCAGCAGTACCAGGAACAGTACGCACAACAGATCAAAGTAGCGGTCGATGAACCGCCGCAGCGGCGGACCGAACAAATACAACAGGCCCGCCAGCAGGAAGAAACGCGCCCCGCGGCCGGCGATTGACACCAGCGTGAAGCCTAGCAGGTTCATGTCGAACGCGCCGGAGGCGATCGTGAACACCTTGTACGGGATCGGCGTGAACGCCGCCGCGAACACGATCCAGTAGTCGTACTTCGCGTACAGCCCCCGCACCTGCTCGTAGTACGCCTCCGCGTTGTAGAAGCGCAGGATCGCGTGCCCGAGCGTGTCCATCGCCAGCAGCCCGATCCCGTAGCCCGCGATGCCGCCCGCCACGCTGCCCGCGGTGCACACCGTCGCCAACCATAGCCAGCGCCGCCGCGCCCCCAGCACCAGCGCGATCAGCAACACGTCCGGGGGGACCGGGAAGATGCTCGATTCGATGAAGGCGATCAGGAACAAGGCCGCCACGCCGTGCGGCGTGTGCGCCCAGTGCAGCACCCAGTCGTAGAGCCGGCGGTGGATGCGCCACAGGCTGGGTGGCCGCTCCGCGAGGGTCGCCTCGGCATTCAGGGGCGCGCCGACCGACGGCGCCATCGCGATCGCGGCCGGTGGATCGTCATCGGCCGGCGGCGCATTCGAAAAGCCGAGCGCGGCGGCGTCAGGCGGCGAGCGGCCGGCCGGTACTTTCTCGTTCATCACAGGTTTCCACTGGAAACAGCTTCACAACCGGGGACCGGCCTCTGGCCGGTCTTCTCTCCAGGTTGCCGGGCGCAAAGCGCGGCCGCAGGCCGGTCCCCCATAGTGAAACAGCTCCAGGCAGAATGAGTGCGATCGAGGGGCGCCCGGTCGGGCGCGTCCCCGTCGATCGCACTCGCGGTCGCGCAGGCCACCGCATGCGGGTGCGGATCGCAGTCGCTACGGCTCGTCCTCTTCGCCTGGCTCTTCGGCCTTGCCCTCGGCCTTCTTGATCGAGGCGATATCGAGGTACTTCAGGCTGCCCTTCTCGTACAGCTTGCCCTGCACCTCGACCTGCTCAAAGGCCAGCGGCTGCAGCAACTTGCCGGCGCCGCTTGCACCCTGCCCGAGCACGACGATGCCTGTGCCCCGGCCGCCGCGCAGGATGGCCGGCACCCCCGCGGCGATGCAGTCGGCCGTGCATTTCTTCTGGTCCGGGCTGGGGTATTGCCCGGTGGCGAAGCAGTGGATATCGAGCACCTGGCCCTTGAGCGTCACGTCACGCGGCCCGCCGCCCGCGCCTGGCGGAACCCCCTCGCGCCGCTTCTGGCGCTCCCCCTTCTGCGGACGGTCCTGCGCGAAGGCAGAGCCGCCGGCTGCACTCGCGAACAGCCACAACGCCACAGCGCCGAGGCCGAGCGTCAAGCTTCCCATCGCCAACTTGCGTCGCGTCACAGGAAAGTCTCCTTTATCGGGGGTGCGCGGCGGGATGAGCCGGTCGGCAGCACACCGAAGAGTACATCCGGTCCCGACCCGTCGCGCATTCGGTTTTTCGGCCCTTTTTGTAATCGTGCCCCTCTGGCCGGGTTGCCCTCACGCATCGGATGCGTCCGTTTCGCCGCTGTCGGCCTGGACTGCGGCCAGGGACGCGCGCCTTGCTTGTCTTCCGCCCGCGGCCGGCTCCACCACCAGGTCGTACCCGGCCGTACCGACGCAGCGAACCGTCGCAAACTGCCCGACGGCCGTGTCCGACCCGCGCACCAGCGAACTGGCGTCCACTTCGGGCGCCTGGCCGGCGTGACGGGCGCTGAGGCCGTCGTCGCCAGCGGGGCCGTCGACCAGGACCTCGAACTCGCGTCCCAGCCAGTGCGTGGCCCGCGTGAACGCGACCTCCTGCTGTGCCAGCATCAGCCGCTCGTAGCGCTCACGTTTCACCGCCGCGTCGAGCTGCTCGCTCATCCGGCCGGCAGGCGTCTCCGCCTCCAGCGAGTACATGAACGCGCCGGCGGCGTCGAAGCCGAAGTCGTGCACGAACGTGAGCAACTCCTCGAACTCCGCCTGTGTCTCGCCCGGGAAGCCGACGATGAACGTCGTGCGGATCGCGACGCCGGGGATGCGCTGGCGGATGCGCTCCAGCAGCGCCTCGGTCTGCGCCCGCGTGACGCGGCGGTGCATGCGTTTGAGCATGCGGTCGTGGATGTGCTGCAACGGGATGTCGACGTACTTGACGATCCGCTGGCACTCGGCGATGGCGTCGATCATCGCGTCGGTCAGCACCGACGGGTAGACGTACATCAAGCGGATCCAGCGGGCGCCGGCGCACTCGCGGTTCAGCGTCCGCAGCAGCCCGGCCAGACCCGGCTCGTAGCCGATGTCCGCCCCGTAGCTGGTCGTATCCTGGCCGATCAGGATCAGCTCGTGGGCCCCGTCGGCGATCAGCTCACGGCACTCGGCCACCAACTCCTCCGCCGTCTTGCAGTGCATCGGCCCGCGGATCGACGGGATCGTGCAGAACGTGCACTTCTGGTTGCAGCCTTCGCTGATGCGCACGTATGCGTAATGCCGCGGCGTGAGGCGCAGCCGGCCCGTATCCGACCACGGCTGGCCGTGATAGTCGCCCAGGTAGAGATCGACCGCGCCACGCGCCGCGGACTTCTGTCCGCGCCGAGTCGATACCCCCAAGCGGCGCTCGCCGGCATGAGTCCTCCAAACCGCGCGGACGACATCGCCGCGGTTATTCACGCCTACCAGCGCGTCGATCTCCGGAATGGCGTCGCGGATCTTCTGGCCGTCGCGCTGCACCAGACACCCGGCCACGACGATCCGCCGCAGCTTGCCACGCCGCTTGCGCTCGGCCAGCTCGGCGAGGACCTCCAGGGCCTCCGTCCGCGAGGACGCCAGGAAGCCGCACGTGTTGACCACGACCGTGTCGGCGACCGACTCGTCGCCGCTGATCAGCGCGCCGCTCTCGGCGATCTGGCCCAGCATCTTCTCGGAGTCGACCAGGTTCTTGGCGCAGCCGAGCGCGACCAGCGAAACGATCGGCGGCGTCGCGCGCGCCTCACCGAGCGCCTGGCTGGGGTCGGCGCTGCGGCGGGCGGGGCGGAACGCAGCACCACCCAGCACCGGGAGGGCGGTAGCGCTGGGGCCGGCCGGTGGGCCTGACTTGGCATTCAAAACGAGCTTGCTCATGGGCTCCCGGATGCCGTCTCCACGCGAGAGCCTATCGAACGGCTGGGCTGTGGGCAAATGGTCGTCGTAGCACCTCTTGACGTACAGAAGGCGATTCTCGAACGCCATCATTGGCCCGACCGATCCCGCGCCTGCGGCGACTCGCATCCGTCGGCCGGCTGTTGCGGCTTGGCATCTGTCGTTACGATGAACCCAGGAACAGGAGCCACGGATGGCCGCAAGCCGAACGCAGGAGGCCGTCGCAGGCCCCACCCTCTTTGACCTGATGGAACCCGAGCCATCGCTCGGCGCAGCGCCGGCCGGTCCTCCTGCGAGTGCTACGATAACAGCGCCGCACGGAACCCGGTCGCCCAAGCACCGGGCCGCGGCCCCGCCCTTGGCGGGCGGGGTTCGGATGGATGCCGTAAGTCCCACGGTGATGAGGAACAGCGCACGGAAGACGAGTCCGGCTCCGCCCGTTCGCTCCACGCCAGGCGAGCGCCCACGCGGCAAACCCGCCGAGAGCGAGCCTGCCGGACCGGACGCGCCGGTATCGACCTTGCCCGAGCTTCCGGCGCGGCGAACGGCAAAGGCCCGGCCCGAAGCGGCAGCGGCAGGGGACGGGCGCGGCAGCGGTGTTGCGGCTGTCGCGAGTCAAGAGAAGTCGGAGCGGCGCGCGGCGCGAACATCAGGCCTGGGGGAAGACGAGCCAGTTGCCCGTGCCAACCCGTTGGAGGCCGCCCGCCGTGCGGAGCGGCGCAGGCTGGTCACGGCCGAGCAGCTCGCCGGCCGGCAGCGCGACATCTCGGTCTCGGAGTTCTTTGCCAAGAACCGCCACCTGCTGGGTTTTGACAACAAGCGCAAGGCGCTGCTGACGACGGTGAAGGAGGCGGTGGACAACAGCCTGGACGCGTGCGAGGAGGCGCAGCACCTGCCCGAGATTCACGTGACGATCGACCAGCTCGCGGAGGACCGCTTCCGTGTCACCGTGCGCGACAATGGGCCGGGCATTGTGAAAAAGCAGATCCCCAACATCTTCGGCAAGCTGCTGTACGGCTCGAAGTTCCACCGCCTCAAGATGGCCCGCGGGCAGCAGGGCATCGGCATCTCCGCCGCCGGCATGTACGGCCTGCTGACTACAGGCAAGAGCATTCACGTCACCAGTCGCACGGCGCCGAGCAAGCCGGCCCACCACTTCCAGATTCAGATCAACACCGCCAAGAACGAGCCGCAGACCATCAAGGACGAGCCGGCCGAGGTCGCGTGGGAGCGCGGCACGGAGGTGTCGATCGAGCTGGTCGCCACGTACGCCAAGGGCCGCCAGTCCGTGGACGAATACGTCGAGCAGACCGCCATCGCCAACCCGCACGCGCAGATCTACTACAAGTCGCCCACCGGCGAGCGCCGCGAGTTTCCGCGCGCCGCCGAGGACCTGCCGCCGGAGACGAAGGAGATCAAGCCGCACCCGTACGGCATCGAGCTGGGTGTGCTGATGAAGATGCTCAAGGAGGCCAAGCGCGTGCGGCTGGCCGGCTTTCTGCAGCAGGCTTTCTGCCGCGTCTCGCCGCGCGTCGCGCAGGAGATCTGCACGCAGGCGCGCCTGAATCCGGAGTCGCGCCCTGCCGACATCGGCACGCACGATGTCGAGAAGCTCTACCAGGCGATGCAGGCGGTCAAGATCATGGCCCCGCCGACCGATTGCCTGGCGCCGATCGGGGTGCGCAACCTGCTGGCCGGCATCTGCAAGGAGGTGAAGGCCGAGTTTTTCACCGCCACCACGCGCGACCCGGCCGTCTACCGCGGCAACCCGTTCCAGATCGAGATCGCGCTGGCCTACGGCGGCGAGCTGGCCAAGGGCGACACGGACGTCTCGGCGGCGGAGCCGGCCCGCGTGATCCGCTTCGCCAACCGCGTGCCGCTCTTGTACCAGCAGTCGGCGTGTGCGGCGTACAAGAGCGTGCTGGACGTGGACTGGCGGAATTACGGCCTGAGCCAGCCTTCGGGCAGCCTGCCCATCGGCCCGCTGGTGATCCTGGTGCACATGGCCAGCGTCTGGGTGCCGTTCACGAGCGAGAGCAAAGAGGCGATCGCCGACTACGACGAAATCCGCAAGGAGATGAAGCTGGCGCTGCAGGAGTGCGGCCGCAAGCTGGCGGCGTACATCCGCCGCCGCAAGCGGCAGCGCCTGGAGGCCGACCGCCGCAACATCTTCGAACGCTACATCCCGGATGTGGCCGAGGCGCTGGCCAAGCTGACGGGCGCGAGCGAATCGCGCATCGTCAAGCAGCTACAGGCGATCGCCCACACGCGGACGGCGGAGGCCGACATGGAACTGGACGAGGAGGGCCGGCCGATCCGGGATGGCCGGCCGATCGTGGCCGCCGCCCCGCGTGGCGGCCGTGTGGCGGCGGGTTCGCCGCGTCCCGGCGGGAGTCCTACCGCGACGGATGTAACGGCCGGGCTCCGTCCCGGCCGGCCCGATGCAGAAACGGACGAGCTGACCGGCGACGAATCGGTCGTGATCGTGCCGGAGAACGAGGCGCCGCCGTCGCCGGGCGAGTTGTTCGAGCCACCCGCGCCGGCGTCCAACGGCAAGCGCCGCGCCCGCCGCCGCAGGTCATGAACCGCAGCGAAGCCCAAGGGACAAACCGCAGAGGGCACAGCGCGGCGACGCGGCAAATGGCACAGCACGGCAGAGCCGCAACCAATCGTTGCGAAGAAAACAAGATTCTGTACGTTTGCATTACAGAAGCCTGCCCGCTCAACCAGCTTCGGCTTCGGCGGCCAGAACGACACGCTGATCGTGCGCGCGCTCGGCGGCGCCTGACGGTTCCGCCGCCGGCCGTGGCGTGTGGGACTCTCCGAGCGGTCTTCCCCGCCCCGCGTCCCACGTGCCCAGTGGCGACAGCCGCCCGGGGTATGGCGGGCATTCTGCCCGCCGTGTAGCGCCCCGCGCCTCGCGCGGCCGTAGGAGCGGTCTCCGACCGCGACGGCAACCCTCAAGGACACCGCGTTCCGAACGCCGACGGGTAGGGCGGGCATCTTGCCCGCCGTGTAGCGCCCCGCGCCTCGCGCGGCCGTAGGAGCGGTCTCCGACCGCGACGGCAACCCTCAAGGACACCGCGTTCCGAACGCCGACGGGTAGGGCCTACGGAAATCGTCGCACATAGCGGTAGGAGGCTGGGCATCGTCCACCAATAGCGCTCCACCTTGCGTCATCGCGGTCGGAGACCGCTCCTACAGGCGGGGCGGAGCCCGGCCGCTGCACCACGGGCGAGGTGCCCGCCGGTAGTGCCCCGCGCCTCGCGCGGCCGTAGGAGCGGTCTCCGACCGCGACGGCAACCCTCAAGGACACCGCGTTCCGAACGCCGACGGGTAGGGCGGGCATCTTGCCCGCCATTCAGGGACAAGGAGTCCCGTAGACGGACAACAGCACCGCCAGGTCGGTCAGGTCGGTGTCGGCATCGTTGTCGGTGTCGCCGCGGGCATCGAGGCCGAAGGATCCCAGCAGCACCATCAGGTCGCGCTCGTCGATGGTGCGGTCGTCATTCAAGTCGGCCGGGCACGGCGGGTCGCCCAGGAACGCGACGAAGCCATGGCTTGTATCGTCGGGGATGCTCCGGTGCACCGCGCCACCGACGATCGTACGCCCGTCGGCCGAGATCGCGGTGGCGGCGATGACCCACCACTCCGAGATATCTAGTCCGTACTCGTACGTCAGGGCGTCCGCAAGGCTGCGCATCCCCCGCTCCGGATCCCAGATGAACGCGTTGTGCGGAGGGCCCTCGGGGTAGCCAAGGCCAATCACCACCCGGCCGTCGCCGGAGACGTCCCAGGCAAAGCTCTGGAAGTTTGCCCCGGGCAGGTCCCCCAGGCCAACGATCCTCTCTTCCTCGGCCCAGCGGAACGCTTCCCAACCGTTCGATGACACACCTGCGCCCACCAACGTACGGCCATCCACGGACACGGCACAGCCGGAAGTCCACGAACCGCCGGGAAAGTGTCCGATGCCGCGCATCCCCCGTTCTGAGGTCCAGCGAAAAGCTTCGACGCCGCGTTCGCCGATGCTCTCGCCGACGATCACGCTGCCATCGGGCGTGATATCCTGTGCCCAACTGGAGAAGGAGAGGCCGGGCAGGTCGCCCAAGCCGACCATGCCCGTCTGGGACGTCCAGCGGAACGCCTCATAAAGCTCGGAGTGCTCGCTGGTGCCGAAACCGACCACGACCGAGCCATCGTGGGATGCGGCGTAGGCGTGGGCCAGGACCGGGCCGCCGGGCAGGTCGCCGAGCAAGACCATCCCCGTCTCGAAGGTCCAGCGGAACGCCTGCGGGCCGCGGCCGTCGTTGTGGACACCGACCACGACCGCCCCGTCGGCGGACACACCGTGGACGATTGTTACGATGTTCTCGCTGTCCGCCGGCGGATCGAGAAGGACGATGCCTTCCTCCTCCGTCCAGCGGAAGCCGTTGGAGCCGAACGTGCCCACGTCGACGTCGCCGACCACCACCGACCCGTCGGCCGAGACGTCCCACGGGTCGACGTGGGGGCCGAGGACAAGAAAGCGGGGTTCGCGCGCCAGCGACGATGGCGCGAGCGCTGCCAGCGGGACCAGGAGACTCGCCAATCGACCAGCCATGGCAGTTGCCCTCAGACGGGCCGTCGGCGCGCCTGTTGGGGCGCGCCGACGGCTGCGTACCTCGGTCAGTACCTCATTGCATTGCGTTAATGAGAATGCTCAGGTTATGACTCGCGTTGTTGGTCGTGACCAGGTCATTGAACCCGTCGTCGTCCAGGTCCACGATGATCACGTGCACCGTAAACTCAGCGGAAGTCTGCGGCGTGCCGGGCGGCTCGAGGCGGAAGTTCCACGGCGGCGGGGCGAGCGGGTCCCGGTCGGGGTCGAGGTCGCGTCCCGGCCGCCCGCAGAAGATGTGCACGTAGTCCTTGCCCTTGGTGGACGTGACGACGATATCGTTGTACGCGCCCGCGTCGTTGATCCTGCCGACGTCCAGACCCTCGTGCGTGGCCTGGTTCGGGTCGGGCACGGGATCCGGCGGATGAATCTCCTTGGCGATGTACGTGTCGCGCGGGTTGAGGTGCTCGAAGTTGCCGGCGCCATCCCCGAAGTACGTGTCCATCCGCGTGGCCTGGGCGCGCGTCGTTACGAGATCCCAGTTGTTGTCCGGGCGGTCCAGCTTGACGGCCGCAATGTTCTGAAAGAACCCCCACGGCGGGTCGTAGTTCGGCAGGAATGAGGAGGTCTCGAACGCGATGTCGGCCAATGTGCTGACGTTGCGCATCCGGCCGAGCCTCCGGTTCTCCCGGATGAGCGCCACAATGTCCTTTCCCGTCGTGGACGTATCGAAGTTGGCCGCGGCGAGGTCGAACGCCTCCTGGTCCGACGCAACGTTCGGGATGGTCCACACGTCGGCGTCCAGCGGGTGGAACTGGCCGTTGCCTAGGCCGCGCATCGTCACTACCTTCGGCTCGCACAGGCCGGCAACGCCGACGTCGTTAATACCGTCGGCGTTCCAGTCCTCGACGACCAGGCCGTTGACCCGAATCCGCGGATTGCCGGGCGTTGGCGTGACTATCGGCGTCCCAAAGGTTCCCGGGTTGCCCGTCATGTTAGGGATGACGATCACGTGCCCGGTCCCACTCGCGATCACGATGTCCGGGAGGACGTCGGCACCCACCATCAGCGCCAGTGCCACCTCGCGCGCCTGGCAGTCCGCGCCGCCGCACAGCCCCAGCAGCGGGATGATCTGATGCACGACCAGGGCCACGTTGGGATCCGGGGGTTCCGCCCAGATGCCCGTGTTGAGGAACACGACCACGCTGGGCGTGGGGTCGTCGCAAGGGAGCCCCGTGGGCGTTCCCCCTCCCCCACCACAGGCGACGTCGTTCGGCAGGTGCGTCACCACCAGGTCGGGCAGGCCGTCGCTGTTGACGTCCGCGGCGGCGATCCCGTAGGGGTTGCAGCGGTTGGTGTCACGCAGGACCGCCGGGTTGAACTCCGGCGGTATCGGCTGCAATTGAGCGCCGACCGGCGCCGTGCACAGGGACCACGGGTTGGAGACCGGTTTCACAAGGACCACCGGTTGGAAACCGGCAGCACAGGGTTCACCGGTTGGTACAGTAACCAGTGCCACGATTCAGCGAGCGCACCGGCGGGGTTGGGGCCGTTTCTGCCGCTTGACCGCCGCGAGCGCCGGTGCTCTCATACCGTGGTTCGCGGGCGAAAAGCGGAGAGGCAGCGCGATGCGAGTGGAAGGGCCTATGCCGCCAGTGCAGCCGGCTGGGCTGACGGCCTGTGCCGCGGGCCGGCCGCCGGGCGACCGGGAGCCGGGCGTGCGCCGCTGGCTGCGCGGCCTGGGGCTGCTGCTCGGGCTGGCGCCGCTGGCCGGCTGCGCCGTCTCGCCCATCCCGCACGACATCGCCCGCCGCCAGCAGGCCGTCCGGGCGCTGCTGCCGGAGCTTCAGCCGCAGCTCCAGGAAGGCGACATCCTCTTCCGCATGGGCGAGGTGCGCGTGCTCAACGGACAGGTCAACTTCAGCCACCTCATCGGCCAGCTCACCCGCAGCGACTTCTCGCACGCCGCCATCGTCTACAAGGTGGCCGACGACGGGGTGCTGGTGGCGGACGTGAGCGTCGAGGGGATCGAGCGCCGCTACTTGAACGACTGGCTGATGGACGGGCCGGACAACCTGGTGGTCAAGCGCGTCAAGCCGGACTACCGCGCCGTGCTGCCGCGGGTCTCCCAGGTGTTGCGCGAGCTGGTCGAGGCGGACGTGCTCTACGACGCGGACTTCCGCGAGGATGACCGCAAGTTCTATTGCACCGAGGCGGTGGATTACTGCTACCGCCAGGCCGGGCTGCCGCTGGCCGAGCACGTCCGCATCCGCGAGCTGCCGGGCTATAACCTCTGGGCGGCGCTGGGCTGCCTGCTCGTCGGGCTGAACGTGAACGAGCCGGTGATCATCGCCGGCAACGACCGCGTGGGCCTATTCTCCTCGCCCTACCTGGAGACGGTGCTGGACCTGCGCGCCGGAGCCGGCCCCGTCCTGGCCGGCAAGACCGGCCCGCCGACGCCCACCGTGCAGGCCGCAGCCCATCCCGGCTCGCACTGAGCCGAGCTTCGCTCATTCCATTTCCGTACGCCGGCGGCAGGGCGGCCAGCCTGGCCAGCGTACGGAAATCGTCGCACATAACGGAAATCGTCGCACATAGCGGGAGGAGGCTGGCGTCGGCCACCAATATCGCTCCACCTTGCATCATCGCGGTCGGAGACCGCTCCTACCTGAGGCCGCGAGGGGGAGAGACACTGCAGGATACCACCCTGCATCATCGCGGTCGGAGACCGCTCCTACAGGCGGGCGGAGCCCGGCCGCTGCACCACGGGCGAGGTGCCCGCCGTATAGCGCCCCGCGCCACGCGTGGCCGTAGGAGCGGTCTCCGACCGCGACGGCGACCCTCTCCGACCGCGACGGCGACCCGACGGCACCCCTCGGACACGGCGTTCCGAACGCCGACGGGTAGGGTGTACCCACGCTTCGAGCGCTGGTCAAAATAAGATCCATGCTCGGTTGCGAAAGGTCAATATGGAGCGCGAAGGCCGGCGGTTGTCTCGGCGGGCCCGCTACGTCGCCGCACCGGCCGGCTCCGGCTCCGGCAGCTTGAAGCCGGGCGGCAGCTCCTGCGTCGATTTGCACTTCGGATACGCGCTGCATCCCAGAAACTTGCCGGTGCGCCCTTCGCGGACCAGCATCGGCGAACCGCAGGCTTCGCACGCGATCTCCGTGGGGATCGGCTTGGGGCGGGCCGGGGCGGGCAGCAGCTCCTCGGCGTCCTTCCTGGCCTGGCCGCGCAGGTTGGCCACGAAACGGCAGCGCGGAAAGCCCCTGCACGAGAAGAATGGTCCGAACCGCCCGCGCTTCAGCTCCATCGGGCTGCCGCACTGCGGGCAGTGCAGCGTGCCGTCCTCGGGCAGCGTCTCCACCACCGGCCGGCCGGTGCGCGTCCAGGCGAAACCAGACGGCGGAGCGCCGAGCGCATTCGAGCCGCCCGATGTCGCGCCCCCGGCCGCAGGTCGTGCGGCCGCCGCACGCGCCCCCGCGGTGTGCGCGGCGCTCGGGCCGCGTTTCGAGCGGCGCGCCGGGCGCGGCGTTTCGGGCGCGCCCGGTGGCTGGACGGATGGCGTTGCGGTCGCCGGCGACCTGGCGCGCAGCTCTTCGAGCCGCTCGATGGGTTTGGTGTTGCGGCAGCCCGGAAAGCCGGAGCAGGCGATGAACCTGCCGCGCGAACCGCTGCGAATCACCATTGGCCGCCCGCACTGGTCGCAGGCGACGCCGGCCTCCTGCGGCGGCGGGGCGGGCTTCTTCCTGACGTACACACCCTCTGGCACGCTGGCGGTGTTCTTGCACCTGGGATAGTGGTCGCAGCCGAGGAACGCGCGGTTGCGCTTCCATCTCACGGTCAGCTTGCCTTCGCCGCAGGCGTCGCACGGCCGCGTCAGCTCCTCCTCTTCCGCCTGCTTGAGCGGCGTGCCGGTCTCATCGCACGGCACGGTACTGCGGCACTCGGGATAGCCGGTGCAGCCGAGGAAGAAGCCGCTGCGCGACTGGCGCAGGGTCATGGGTTTGCCGCACAGCTCGCAGGCGTGGGCGCCGGCCGGGCCCGTCACGGGCCGGCCCTCGCGGTTCACGTTCAGTGTGGCCTTGCAGTGGGGGTAGGCGGAGCAGGCCAGAAAGCGGCCGGTGCGGCTCCAACGGTAGACCATGGGCTGGCCGCAGTCGGGGCAGGTGTAGTCGCTGGGCTGGCTGCGCGCCGCTTCCATCTCCTGCCCGGCGCGGGCCAGCAGCTCCTTGAACGGGTCGTAGAACTCGTGCAGCACGTGCACCCAGTCCAGGTGCGCGTCCTCGATCTTGTCCAGCTCGTCCTCCATGTAGCTGGTGAACTTCACATCCATGATCTTGGGGAAGTGCTCGACCAGCTTGTCGGTCACCAGCTCGCCCAGCGCGGTCGGGTAGAACTTGCGGTCCGCCTGCTCCACGTAGCCGCGGTCCTGGATGGTCTCGATGATCGCCGCGTACGTGCTCGGCCGCCCGATCCCCTCCGCCTCCAGCGCTTTGACCAGCGAGGCCTCGGTGTAGCGCGGCGGCGGGGAGGTGAACTGTTGCTTGGGTTCGAGGTCGATCAGGCCGACCGGCGCGCCAGTCCGCAGCGCCGGCAGAATCTGGTCCTCGCTCGTCACGCCGGTCACCCGCATGAAGCCGTCGAAGACCAGCTTGCGGCCGTTGCCGGTGAACTTCGCCGGCCCGCGCGCCGTCTCGCACGTCAGCGTCACGGTGGTCGAGTCCCACTCGGCCGGCGGCATCTGGCAGGCGACGAAGCGCCGCCAGATCAGGTCGTAGAGCTTGAATTGCTCGTCGGTCAGCCGCTTGCGGACGCCCTCGGGCGTGTGGGCGACGTCGGTCGGGCGGATGGCCTCGTGCGCCTCCTGGGCCCGCTCCTGGCGCTTGCCGTAGACGTTCGGCTCGTCGGGCAGGTACTGCTGCCCGTAGCTCTTGCGGATGAACTCGCGGACGGCGGCGACTGCCTCGGCGGCCAGGTTGGTCGAGTCGGTTCGCATGTACGTGATCAGGCCGACCGGGCCTTCGCCGTTCAGGTCGATGCCTTCGTACAGCGCCTGGGCGACGCGCATGGTGCGCGAAGTGGAGAAGCGCAGGGCCGTGGAGGCGGCCTGCTGCAGGCTCGCGGTCGTAAACGGCGCCGACGGACGCGTCGTCGTACGCCTGGTCGTCAGGTCGGCGACGGCCAGCCGCGCTGCGGCGGCCGGATCGGCGGCGCCCACCAGCCGCACCTGCTCCAGGCCGAGGTGCTTGTACTCGGCCCACGCTTCACGCTCGACGCGCTCGACGCGGAAGCCGAGCGCCTCCGCGACCGCCTTCGCCACCTCCACGTTCCCGGCCTTGAACGGTTCCCCAGCGACCTCGACCAGCTCCGCGCGGAACGCGCCGTGCTCGCTCAGCCAGCGCAGCACGTCCTTCTGGGTGCGCTCCTGGGCGATGAATTCGGCCCATTGCTCGCGCAGGGCCGGCCGCACGTTCGCCTCGCCGGTGACGTAGGCGTTGATCTTCCAGCTCTCTTCGGGCCGGAAGGCGCGGATTTCGCGCTCGCGGTCGACGATCAGACGTACGGCGACGGACTGCACGCGCCCGGCCGACAGCCCGCGGGCGATCTTGCGCCACAGCAGCGGGCTCAGCTCGTAGCCGACGATGCGGTCCAGGATGCGCCGCGCCTGCTGCGCGTTGACGCGGTCGAGATCCAGCTCGTGCGGGTGCCGGAAGGCCTCGGCGATCGCCGCGCGCGTGATCTCGTTGAAGATAACGCGCCGCGCTTTGCCGGGCGGCAACTCCAGGGCTTCGACCAGGTGCCAGGCGATGGCCTCGCCCTCGCGGTCGCGGTCCGTCGCCAGATAAACCGCACTGGCGTCGCCTGCCAGGCGGCGCAACTCGTTGAGGACCTTGCTGCGACTGCGCAGGACCTCGTAGCTGGGCCGGAAGTTGTCGGTGACGTCGATGCCGAATTGGCGCTGCGGCAGGTCGCGGACGTGGCCCATGGAGGCCTTCACGACGAATTGCGGGCCGAGATACTTGTTGATGGTGCGGGCTTTGGCCGGCGACTCGACGATCACCAGGGACTTTCCGTTTGGGGTGTCGCTCGTCTTGCGCCTGGCCATCATGAATCTCTAAGTCTTGCTGCCGGAACAGCTTGCGACCCGATCGCGACTCGCCGCCCTCCCGTCAGACTCTACCATCGGTCGGACGCGCCCAAACATGCAGCCGTTTCCGTCGGCGCGAATTCGAGAAACGGTAGGCCCGGGATGCGGCCTGTCAAGCGCGAAAACGGCTCGGAAGGCGGGAATCCGCGAACGTTTGCCGCAGGAACCGCGCTCGGGGCAGAGACCACACCGCGCTTGACGATGCGCCGCCCGCCCGCGGATGCTCTCTCCATGCGGGAAGCGGCAACGCCGGCGTGCGCGAAGATCAACCTCACCTTGCGCGTCGGCGCGCGACGCCCGGACGGCTACCACGAGATCGAGTCACTCGTCGCGCGCGTGGGCCTGTGCGACACCGTACGCGTCCGGCTGCGCCACGATGCGCGCTTCACGATCGCGTGCGACGACGACGACGTACCGTCCGACGAATCGAACCTGGCGCTGCGCGCCGCTGCCGCGCTGGCCGACGCCGCCGGCATCCGCAGCCGCGGCGTGCACATTGAGCTGCACAAACGCATTCCCGCCGGCGCGGGACTGGGCGGCGGCAGCGCCGACGCGGCCGCGGTGTTGCGCACGCTCAACGATCTGTGGGGCGCGCGACTGTCGCGGGAAACGCTCCTGCAGATCGCCGCGGGCATCGGCTCCGACGCGCCGCTGTTCCTGCACGGCCCGCTGTGCGTGATCCGCGGCCGCGGCGAGCAGGTGATCGAGCTGCCGCGCCCGCTGGCGGGCTGGGCGGTGCTGGTCCTGCCGGACATCCGCTGCTCGACGCGTGATGTATACGCGGCGTTCGACCGTCTCAGGCCGGAAGCGCGCCCGTCCGCCGAGGAGGTGCTGGGCCGCGCCGACTCCTGCGCCGCGTTGATGCCGCATCTGTTCAACGACCTGGAACCGGCGGCGTTTGACCTGTACCCGGCCCTGGCGCGCCTGGCGGAGCAGACCAGCAAGCTGGCCGGCGGCGCGGTGCGCATGAGCGGCTCGGGCTCGTGTCTGTACCGACTCCAGGATGGAGAGAGCGACGCGCGCGCGTTCGCGCAGGCCGTTACCGCGCGCCTGGGAACGCGAGTCGAGACGGTCGTGATTGGCGCGTCCGCGTGACGTGCGCCAGACGCAGCTTCCTCTGCGTTCTCCGCCCATTGCGCGCCTCTGCGGTTGCATTCGACGTCCGCGCTCAGACCTTGGGGATGTGCAACTCGTACGGGTCGGTCACCGTGCAGTAATACTGCCCGCCCAAACGGCCCACCGTGCGCAGCTTGCACGGGTCGATGGCGTCGCGCCGCGGCGTGAGGATCTCGTCGGCGATGTGCACCGCCGCCACGTCGCCCAAGACCACGCGTCCGCCGCCGGGCTGGTCGCCCAGCGAGACGATGTCGCGCAGCGTGCACTCGAGGTTCACCGGCGCTTCCTTGACCAGTGCGGCCTTGACGCGGACCGCGGGCAGCGGCGTCAAGCCGGCGTACTCGAACTCGCTCTGGCCGGCGGGCAGCTCGGCGGCGGTCTTCACCATCCGCCCGGCGAGCGCGTCGCTGACCGTCGCGACGACGAACTCACGCGTGGCCTGCACGTTCGCAAGCGTATGCTTCGGGCTGCCGTCGCGGCGGATCGACGGGCAGAACATCACCACGGGCGGGTTGGCCGAGACCATGTTGTAAAAGCTGAACGGGGCCAGGTTGCGCGCGCCGTCGGGAGAAACCGACGAGACCAGCGCGATCGGCCGCGGGTTGATGAAGCCCAGGAACAGCTTGTACGCCCCGCGCCAATCGAACTCCGCCGCCTTCACGTCGATGTACACGCGGGTCCCCGTTCCCCAGCCCAGCGTTCGCGCAGCGCGCGCAGCCCGGCCTCCCCGCACAGCTCCGCCAGCGGCCGCAGCACGAAGTCGCGCTGCCACATCCGCGGATGGGGGATGGTCAGCTCCGGCCGGGCGATGGCCTCCTCGCGGTACAGGAGCAAGTCCAGATCCAGCGTCCGCGGCGCGTCCGGCTCGCCCCGCGTGCGACCGTGCCGACGCTCGATCTCCAGCAGCAGCGCCAGCAGCTCGCGCGGCGGCGCCTGCGTGTCGAGCTCCGCGACCGCGTTCAGATAGCGCTCCTGCCCCGGCGGCCCGCCGACCGGCTCGGTCTCGTGCAGCGCCGAGCAGCGCAGCACGCGCACGCCGGGCGTGCGGTCCAGTTCGGCCAGCGCGTAGTAGATGTGCGCCTCGCGGTCGCCGAGGTTGGAGCCCAGGGCGACGAACACGTGGCCGGGCGCGCTGTGGATGGCGGGTTGCGAATCGCGCGCTTGTTGCGGCTCGTGCGTCACCATTTCAACTCCCGCATTCGGGCCAGCGCCATTCTGACCCGCTCCAACGGAACCGTCATCGCAAACCGCACGTAGCCCTCGCCCAGCCTGCCGAAGCCGATACCCGGCGCGCACACGATCGCGGCCTCGTCCAGCAGACGCGTCGCGAGCGACATCGAGTCGTAGCCCCACGGGACGCCGGCCCAGACGTAGAAGGTCGCCCGCGGCGGCGCAACGCGGAAGCCGAACTGTCGCAGTCCGTCGGCCAGCGCGATCGCCCGCTCGCGGTACGTCGCCCGCGCCCGGGCCAGCTCCGGGCGGTCGAAGCCGTCGTACGCAGCGCAGCCGGCCTCCTGGATCGCCGTGAACACCCCGCTGTCGAGATTGCTCTTGAGGCGGGCCAGGGCCGCCAGCACGTCGCAGTTGCCGACCGCGAAACCCAGCCGCCAGCCGGTCATGTTGAACGTCTTGGAGGCCGAATGCAGCTCGATCGCCACCTCCCTGGCGCCGGGAATCTCCAGGATGCTCGCCGGCCGGTCGGCGTCGTCGAAGTACATTTCGTTGTACGCCGCGTCCTGGGCCAGCACGATGTCATGCCTGCGGCAGAACGCGACCGCCTCCTCGAAGAACGCGCGCGTCGCGACCGCCCCGGTCGGGTTGTTCGGGTAATTCAGGAACAGCAGCGCCGCCTCGCGGGCCACCTCCACCGGCACCGCCGACAGATCCGGCAGCCAACCGCGCTGCTCGTGCAGCGGCAGCGCGTGCGGCTTTCCACCGGCGAAGATCGTCCCGGAGCGATAGACCGGGTAACCCGGCTCGGGCAGGAGCACGGCTCGTCCCGGGTTCACGACCGCCAGCGCGAGGTGCGCCAGACCTTCCTTGGAACCGATCAGCGCGATCACTTCCGTCTCAGGGTCAAGCCGCACGCCGTAGCGCCGTTGGAAGAAGGCGGCCAGCGTGCGGCGCAACCGGGGCGCGCCGACGCCGAGCGGGTAGCGGTGATGAGCAGGGTCGTCGACCGCCGTCTTGAGCCGCTCGATGATGAACGCATGCGTCGGCAGGTCGGGGTCGCCGACGCCGAAGTCGATCACGTCCTTCCCGGCCGCGAGCGCGGCCCGCTTCCTGCGGTCGATCTCGACGAAGAGGTACGGCGGCAGGGCGAGCAGGCGCTGGGCGGGCTGGAAGGTCATAACGCGTCCCGGTTCAGCAGTCGATCGCCGGGGCCCGGAGTCTACGGCCGCGGCGCGCGCCGAACAAGCCGCGAGCGCCAGACCAGGCTGGCGCCGACGGGTGCAAGCCTGGCCTTGCTGCGTATGGGCTGCGGCGCTAGAATGTCCGGCAAGAGGTCCGTGGACGTCGGGGCTGACCGGCGGCCGCGGACCGTTGATGCTTGGCCTGCCAGCCATTCCGCCCGGGACCCTCGCACGGGTGGCACGCGGCGGCGGCGCTTGGCTGTCGCCCGGTCGGGTGCCCGGTTTCCCGCAGCAGCTAGGGCGTGTGTGCCGGGGCCGTCGTGCTCGGCCCGCTGGGCGCGTTGCCGGCCGGCGGCTGGCCGATAGAAGGCTTCATGCGCCAAGACGGCGCGAAGCCGCTGAAGATGACGACCATGAATGCGATACAGAAGATCCGCAACATCGGTATCTCGGCCCACATCGACTCGGGCAAGACCACGCTCTCCGAGCGCGTCCTCTACTACTCCGGCCGCATCCACAAGATGGGCGAGGTCAAGGGCGACGGCGACGGCGCCACTATGGACCACATGGAGCTGGAGAAGGAGCGCGGCATCACCATCACCGCCGCCGCCACCACCGTGACCTGGCTCGATCATCAGATCAACCTGATCGACACGCCCGGGCACGTGGACTTCACCATCGAGGTCGAGCGCTCGCTGCGCGTGCTGGACGGGGCGATCCTGGTGCTGTGCGGCGTGGCCGGCGTGCAGAGCCAGTCGCTGACCGTCGACCGGCAGATGAGGCGCTACAACGTGCCACGGCTGGCGTTCATCAACAAGCTCGACCGCGTCGGCGCCGACCCGGCCCGCGTCATCGCCGACCTGGAGGGCAAGCTCGGCCTCAACGCCGTCCAGCTTCAGCTCCCCATCGGCCTGGAGAACGACCACAAGGGCGTGATCGACCTGGTGACGATGGAGGCGAACTACTTCGACGGCGAGACGGGCCAGAACGTCCGCCGCGAACCAATCCCGCAAGCGCTGCAGGAGGAAGCTGACCGCGGCCGGGCTGGCATGCTCGACGCGCTGTCGCTGTACGACGACGAGCTGATGGAACTGATGCTGGAGGGACGCGAGCCGAGCGTCGAGCAGCTTCGGGCAATCATCCGCCGGCTGACCATCGGCCGCGAGATCGTGCCGGTGCTGATGGGCAGCGCGTTCCGCAACAAGGGCGTGCAGCCGCTGCTCGACGCGGTGGTGCACTACTTGCCTTCGCCGCTGGACCGCATCTACTACGCCAGAGACAACGACAACGACGGGGCCGAGGTGGCCATGACCGCCGACCCCGACGCGCCGCTGGTGGCCATGGCCTTCAAGCTGGTCGAGGAGTCCTTCGGCCAGCTCACCTATACGCGCGTCTACCAGGGCACGCTCCGCAGGAGCGACAGCATCCGCAACACGCGCGACCGCAAGACCCACCGCGTCGGCCGCATCGTCCGCATGCACGCCAACCAGCGCCAGGACGTCGCCGAGGCCGCCGCAGGCGACATCGTGGCGCTGATCGGCGCGGACTGCGCCTCGGGCGACACGTTTTGCGACGACCGGCTGAACTACTCGCTGGAGAGCATCCACGCCGCCGAACCGGTGATCTCGCTGGCCATCCGACCCAAGGGGAGTGCGGGCGTCTCGCCCGCAAGATCGGGCGTCTCGCCCGCAAGATCGGGCGTCTCGCCCGCCAAGGGCGCCGACCGCGACAAGCTCGCCAAGGCCCTGCAGCGCTTCGTCCGCGAGGACCCCACCTTCCACGTCCGCGGCGATCCGGAGAGCGGCGAGACGATCATCTCCGGCGTGGGCGAGCTGCAGCTCGAGGTCTACGTCGAGCGCATCCGCCGCGAGTACAAGTGCGAGGTGGAGACCGGCGCGCCGAAGGTCAACTATCGCGAGGCGCCGACCCGGCCGGCCCAGTTCAACTACAAGCACAAGAAGCAGACCGGCGGCGCGGGCCAGTATGCCCACGTGATCGGCACGCTCGAGCCGCTGCCGGAGAACGCTGCGGCGGACTACGTGTTCGAGAACAAGGTCCACGGCGGGCGCATCCCGACCGAGTACATCCCGTCGTGCGACAAGGGCTTCCAGGCCGCGCGCATGAACGGCCCGCTGGCCGGCTACCCGGTGATCCGCGTCAAGATGATCCTGGAGGACGGCACGTCGCACGCGGTCGATTCGTCCGACCTGGCCTTCCAGATCGCCGCGCGCGAGGCCTTCAAGCAGGCCTACCTGCAGAGCAGCCCGGCCATCCTCGAACCGATCATGCGGGTCGAGGTCGAGGTCCCCGGCGAGCACCAGGGCCCGGTGGTCGGCGATCTGGTCAGCCGCCGCGGCCTCATCGCCGGCACCGACGTGCGTGACGACGTGACCGTGATCCAGGCCGAGGTGCCGCTGGCGGCGATGTTCGGTTACGCGACCGAGCTGCGCTCGGCCACGCAGGGCCGCGGCACGTTCAGCATGGAGTTCGCCGGCTACCGCCCCGCCCCGCGCGACGTGCAGGAAGAGATCATCGAGAAAGCCCACCGCGAGAAGCAGGCCGCGCGGTAGCGGCGACTCCCGCGGCGCGCGAATACGGCTCGCCGCTTGTCACTTGTCATCTGGATCAACGCGCCGTCGCGCCTGGGCGGTGATCTCTGCTGCGCGGCGCTCGCTCGCCGTCGCGGCGTGCCCGGCGCACCGGTTGGCGTCGGCGGTAGAATCTCCGGCGTGGACGAAGACGTGATCGATCCTGACGTTCTGGAGCGGTCGCGCCTCAGCGCCGCGCACGACCGAGCTGCTGGCGCAACTGGTGCGTCGGTTTGCCGCAACCGCGCGACGCCTGGCGAAGGAGCGCGCCCCGATTGCGCCGGCGCTGGCGGGCGACGCGGTCCGGGTTGAGGCGGCCCTGGACGCAGAGCGACAGCGCGAACAGCGGTTGGACCGCGCGTACTGGGCGCCCCGGCGCGCCGAGTTGGTGCGGATGCGGCGCGTGCGCCGCTCGAGCAGGCGCGAGTAGACGCGTGGCACAATGATCGTTGCCGGCGTCGCGGATTCTGATCCTCAAGCCCAGCTCGCTGGGCGACATCGTGCATGCGCTGCCGGTGCTGGCGGCGTAAGCGGGCGGGCGACCTCGGCCTGCACCGACATCGACGTGTGGCCGGTCATCGAGGCGTGCGTCGACACCGTGTAGGTCGGGGAGTACCAGCGAACTGGCGAGTTCGCAAGGGGTGCCAGCCCCGTCAATCTACGCAAAGACCGGCCCCGCTAGGGGCTTGGCCGGGGCTTGGCCCCGGCACCCAATCTCAAGTGCCGGCGGATCGTGAGCGCCACGCGCCCGCGCCCATGATCGTAAGTCCTTGTCTCCAGGCTGTTTCCGGCACGAGCGCACCCGCCGGCGGTGGTTCTTAACTCGAGGTACTTGACAAAAAGGGGGGGGGTTTAATTCGGTTAACGAGAACTCACTGGGAGGCCGCGATATGCGACCACGCAGTAGAGGAGGATTTGTCCATGATCGCCCTGTTTCTGGCATCCGCTTGGTGCTCTGGGGCGGCGCTACAAGTCGACACCAGCACCCAGACCTCCGCAGTCGTACCAGTCGATGCGTCCGGTGAAGGCATTCTCGAACGCGCTCTGAAGCACCGGGAATCGATACGCTCGGGCGTCGTCCTCGTGCATCAGAATTGGGACTTAGGCCACGGGGTGATGATCGAGCGCCTCGAAACCGGCTACTTCGATACGGATCGCTACCGCCTGGACATCCGCTGGGACTCGGGATTCCTGCGATTCTACGAAGTTCGCCAGGCACCAACGCCGGATCTCTTCGCTGTTCTCATCTGGAACGGAAGGCACGTCCTCCGGCGATGGGCCGGCGCTCACACAACGGAGTTCTCCCTGCGTCCGATCAGGGAAACGGAGTTCCCCTTCTACAACGTCCGGCTGTTGGGGATTCCACTCGTCCTCTCGGCCGAGACCGACCCGCGACAGCCATACCGTGGGGCGGAAGTTGTTAGCGTCAGGCAAGAAGGTGACCTGTTCGCTCTCGGGCTCAAGTTGAATCGGGACTTGGGAGACGGGGTTGCCCGGAGAAACACGTCAATGAGCATGACGGTCGATGCCTCAAAGGGTTGGTCAATCGTCGGCTACGCACTCGAGGAGGACGCTTGGGGAATCCATTGGTCGCTCAGGGGAGAGTCAATCCCCGCCAACTACGACGGGGTATGGTTCCCGCAATGGCATCGGCATGAGCAGTACCGCAACGGGCAGCTTGACTGGGCGCGGGAGTATCAGGTTCTGGAGGCGGACTTCAACATTCCGCTGGACCCGGACCTGTTTACCTGGAAGGGGACCGGCATTCCGCGAGGGCAAACCATCATCAGCTACGCCGCTGACGCGGAGCATATGGTCTGGGACGGCTCCGAGGCGATCCCTTGGCACACTTGGCTGGCGCGTCACGCGCGAGAGGAAGGCACACCTGCCTCGGCCAGGCCCTAGTTATAGTTAGCCGACTGGGCCGCTGCGGACCTGCGCCACCAAACGCCCTGATCCCACTTGGCCTATACTGGGGCTATGTGCCCAGGCCGTCTGCAATTGGGGCTGCGGCAGGCCCGCCGAATTCTGATCCTCAAGCCCAGCTCGCTGGGCGACATCGTGCATGCGCTGCCGGTGCTGGCCGCGTTGCGCGCGGCGTACCCCGACGCACACATCGCCTGGCTAGTCGCCGACAGCTTCGCCCCGCTGCTGGAAGGTCATCCGCTGCTCGACGAGGTGATCCGCTTCGACCGCCGCCGCTACGGCCGCATGTGGCGCACCCCGGCCACGTTCGTCGCCTTCTGGCGGTTCGTGGCGGAGATGCGCCGTCGGCGCTTCGATCTGATCATCGACCTGCAGGGGCTGATCCGCAGCGGGCTGCTCTCGTTCTTCAGCGGCGCCCGCGAGCGCATCGGCTTCGCTGACGCACGCGAGCTGGCCTGGCTGTTCTACACGCGGCGCGTCCGCATCCGGCCCGATGTCGAGCACGCCGTCGAGCGCAACCTGCACGTCGCCGCGGCGCTGGGCCTGCCTGTCCCGTCGCCGCAGTTCGCGCTCGCCATCAGCGACGCGGAGCGCGCCGTCGCGCGGAACTTGCTGGCCGACGCCGCCGGCGGCCCGTTGGACGAGTTCATCGCTGTTGTGCCGGGGGCGCGCTGGGCGAGCAAGATCTGGCCGCCGGAGCGAATGGCCGCGCTGATCGACCGCCTGCACGCCGCAGGCCCGTCACGCTGCGTGCTGCTGGGCGGCCCGGACGATCGCCCGCTCGCCGATCGCGTGCGCGCCGCGTGCACGACCGGCGTCGTCGATCTGGTCGGGCGCACGACGCTGCGGCAGCTTGTGGCTGTGCTGGACCTGGCCGAGCGCGTCCTCTGCTGCGACTCCGGCCCCATGCACATCGCCGCCGCCCTGGGCAAACCCACGCTGGCGATTTTCGGA
>Ga0073934_10003057_pt1 | contig 32084 bp, 20 predicted proteins | sample LarsenN4metaG_FD_76834 | JGI IMG/M metagenome (GOLD analysis project Ga0073934, IMG submission 76834) | Hot spring sediment bacterial and archeal communities from British Columbia, Canada, to study Microbial Dark Matter (Phase II) - Larsen... ...
ACGTCCGCCTCGCCCTCCTCCTCCACCCGCCCGCCCCCCCCGCCATGTCCGCCGTCACGTTCACCCGCACCAGCCCCGACGACCCGATCGTCACGATCACGCTGCACCGGCCCGAGTGCCGCAACGCGGTCGACGGCCCCACGGCTGCCGAGCTGCGCGCCGCGTTCGAGGCCTTCGAGGCCGACGACTCGCTGCTTGTCGCCGTCTTCACCGGCGGCGGCGGGCACTTCTGCGCCGGCGCCGACCTCGCTGCGCTCGGCGAGCCGGCGCGCGCCAACCACATCGAGCCCACCGGCGCCGCGCCCGGGCCGATGGGCCCGACGCGCATGGCCTTGCGCAAGCCGGTCATCGCCGCCGTCGAAGGCTACGCGGTGGCCGGCGGCCTCGAGCTCGCACTGATGTGCGACCTGCGCGTGGCCGCGCGCAGCGCCACCTTCGGCGTCTTCTGCCGCCGCTGGGGCGTGCCGCTGATCGACGGCGGCACCGTGCGCCTGCCGCGCATCGTGGGCATGGGCCGCGCGCTCGACCTCATCCTGACCGGCCGCGCCGTCGGTGCCGACGAGGCGCTGGCGATGGGCCTGGCCAACCGCGTCGTCGACGACGGCGAAGCGCTCGCCGCCGCGCAGACGCTGGCGCGGCAGCTCGCGAAGTTCCCGCAGCGCTGCATGAACGCCGACCGCGCCTCGGCCTACGCGCAATGGGACCTGCCGCTCGAGGCCGCGCTGCGCCACGAGGGCGCGAACGGCTACCCCGTGGTCGCGGCCGAGGCCCTGGCCGGCGCGGCACGGTTCGCGGCCGGCGCCGGGCGCCACGGCGCGGCCGCCGACTGACCTGTCCGAACGCGGCGGTGCTTGCCTTGGCGGGCACCGCGGCAGCCCGCCGGCAGGCGGGCTCCACAATCCCGGCGGACGTTGCGCGCCAGGAGATCCGCTTGAACATGCCCGTGCCCGTGCTCGACGAGATGCGCCCCCTCGAAGGCGAGATGGTGGCCATCCGCCGCCGCATCCACGCCCACCCCGAGCTCGGCTTCGAGGAGCTCGTGACGAGCGAGCTCGTCGCGAGCCAGCTCGAGCGCTGGGGCTACGAGGTCACGCGCGGCGTCGGCCGCACCGGCGTCGTCGGCCGGCTGAAGGCGGGCCGCGGCACGCGCTCGATCGGCCTGCGCGCCGACATGGACGCGCTGCCCATCGCCGAGCAGAGCGGCCTGCCGCACGCCAGCCAGCGGCCCGGCCTGATGCACGCCTGCGGGCACGACGGCCACACCGCCACGCTGCTGGCCGCCGCGCGCGTGCTGGCGCTGGCCAAGGGCTTCTCGGGCACGCTGAACGTCATCTTCCAGCCCGCCGAGGAGGGCCTCGGCGGCGCGCAGGCGATGCTCGACGACGGCCTCTTCGAGCGCTTCCCGTGCGACCGGCTCTACGGCTTCCACAACTCGCCCGGCGCGCCGGCGGGCAAGCTCGGCATCCGCGCGGGCGTCGTCTACAGCAGCAGCGACACGGCCGTCATCACCGTGCGCGGCCGCGGCGGGCACGGCGCCAAGCCGCACCTGGCGGTGGACCCGATCGTCGTCGCCTCGCACCTCGTCATCGCGCTGCAGAGCATCGTCTCGCGCGAGGTGAACCCCAACGAGCTGGCCATCGTCACCGTCGGCGCCTTCCATGCCGGCGACGCGCCGAACGTCATCCCGGCCAGCGCCGAACTGCGACTGACGGTGCGCGCGCGCAGCGAGGCCGTGCGCGCCCAGCTGCGCGACCGCATCACCGCGATGGCGCACGCGCAGGCCGCCGTGCACGGCGCCACGGCCGACGTGGACTACCGCTGGCGCTACCCCGTCACCGTCAACGACGAGGCCGCCACCGAGTACCTGCGCGGCGTGGCGCGCGAGTACGCCGGCGCCGACGCGCTGATCCCCGACTGGCCGCCCGGCACCGCCAGCGACGACATGGGGCTTCTGCTGCAGCGCGTGCCCGGCTGCTACTTCAACGTCGGCAACGGCACCGACGAGGCGCCGGGCGAAGGCGGCTGCCCGGTGCACAACGCGGGCTACGACTTCAACGACCGCATCCTGCCGGGCACCGCGAGCCTCTTCGTGCGGCTGGTGCAGCGCTACCTCGGCGAGGGCGGCGCCTGACGCGGGCGATGCGACGGCGGCGGCGGACGCCGCCATAACGTCCGCCTCACGTTCCGGCCCGCGCCCTTCGGCATGATGCGGCCGGGCGGGAAGCGACGGAGGCGCCCAGGCGATGCGCGTGCTGCTGGTCGAGGACGACACGATGATCGGCGAGAGCCTGCGCGAGGCGCTGCGCCGCCAGGGCATGGCGGCCGACTGGGTGCGCGACGGCCGCGCCGCCGACGCCGCGCTGTCGACCGAGCGCTTCGACGCCGTGCTGCTGGATCTCGGCCTGCCCCGGCGCGGCGGCCTGGAGGTGCTGGCGGCGCTGCGCGCGCGCGGCGACGCGACGCCGGTGCTCGTGCTGACGGCGCGCGACACGCTGGCCGACAAGGTGCGCGGCCTGGACACCGGCGCCGACGACTACCTCGTCAAGCCCTTCGAACTCGACGAGCTGCTGGCGCGCCTGCGGGCGCTGGTGCGGCGCGGCCACGGCCGGCCGAGCCCGCTGCTGGAAGTGGGCGACCTGCGCCTGGACCCCGCGACGCGCGAGGTCAGCCGCGGCGGCCGCCCGGTGCTGCTGTCGGCGCGCGAGTTCGCGCTGCTGCAGGCGCTGCTGGAGCGGCCGGGGGCCATCGTCTCGCGCGCGCAGCTCGAAGACCGCCTCTACGGCTGGGGCGAGGAGATCGAGAGCAACGCCATCAGCGTCTACATGCACCAGCTGCGCAGGAAGCTCGGCGACGACCTGCTGCACACCGTGCGCGGCCTCGGCTACTACGCCGGGCCAGCCAAGGACGCCGCGCCGCCGCGCGGCGGGGCATGAACGGGCCGGCCGCGGGGCGGCGCGCCGGCGTGCAGGCCACCCTGCGCGCGCCGTTGCGCTCGCTGCGCGGCCGCCTCTTCGCCTTCCTGCTCGCGCTGGCCGCGCTCACCGCGCTGGCCGTGGGCGGGGCCACCTACTACAGCGTGCGCGCCGAGGCCGACGAGCTGTTCGACTACCACCTGCGCCAGATGGCGCTTTCGCTGCGCGACCAGGGCCGCATCGGCGACGACGAGCGCGAGGCCCTCGCGAACCCCGAGTTCGACTACGTCGTGCAGGTGTGGTCGGTGCAGGGCGTGACGCTCTACAGCCGCCGCCGCGCCGACCTGGCCCCGGCGCTGCCGCCGCGGGCCGTGCTCGGCTACAGCCGGATGCGCCTGGCCGGCGAGGACTGGCGCGTCTACGCCGCCGCCACGCCGCTGCGAGTGGTGCAGGTGGCGCAGCCGCTGGCCGTGCGGCGCCGGCTGGCCACGGCGGCCGCGCTGCGCAGCGTGGCGCCCATCGCGCTGGCCGCGCCGGTGGTGGCGGTGGGGCTGTGGTGGATCATCGGCCTGTCGCTGCAGCCGCTGCAGCGCGTGACGCAGGCGGCGCGCGCGCGCGGCGCCGACAGCCTGGAGGCGCTGCCGCGCGACGGCCTGCCGCAGGAGCTGCAGCCGCTCGTCGGCGCCTTCAACGGCCTGCTCGAACGGCTGGCGCAGGCGTTCGAGGCGCAGCGCCACTTCGTCGCCGACGCGGCCCACGAGCTGCGCACGCCGCTGACGGCGCTGAAGCTGCAGATCGGCCTGCTGCAGGGCACCCCGCCCGGCCCCGCGCAGGACGACGCGGTGGCCCGCCTGCGCGCCGGGGTCGACCGCGCCGCGCACCTCGTGGAGCAGCTGCTGGCCCTGGCCCGCGCCGAGCCCGGGGCCGCGGCGGCGCCGATGAGCGACATCGACCTCGCCGAGGTGGCACGGCAGGCGGCGGCCGACGCCGAGCCGCTGGCCGGCGCGCGAGGGGCGGCCGTCTCGATCGACGCGCCCGCACCGGTGCCGGTGCACGGCGACGCGCAGGCGCTGCGCAGCGCCATCCGCAACCTGCTCGACAACGCGCTGAAGTACGGCGGCACGCAGGTCCGGCTGGCGGTGCGGGCCGGCGCCTCGCCGGGCCAGTGGCTCGTGCGCGTGGACGACGACGGGCCCGGCATCCCGGCCGCGGAGCGCGAGCGCGCGTTCGCCCGCTTCCAGCGCGGCGAGTCGCAGGAGTCGGCCGGCAGCGGGCTCGGGCTGGCCATCGTGCAGGCGGTGGCACGGCGGCATGGCGCGCGCGCCACGCTGGGCGAATCGCCGGCCGGCGGGCTGCGGGTGGAGATCGCCGGCGGCTGAAGGGTCGCGGGTCGGGCCCCGTGCCCGCTGCCGCGCGCCGGCCGCTGCCGCACTGCCAGCCGGCCACGGCCCGGCCGGGCTGCGGCAGTGCCCCGCAGTGGCGCGGGCGCGCCGGCGCGTGGCGGCGCGGAGGCGTCGGCTACGCCTGGGCCATCTGGTCGACGAGCCGGCGCAGCCCCTGCTCGGCCAGGCGCCCTCGAGCCAGCACCTCGAGGCCGCGCTCGCGCTGCCGGGCCACGATGCCGGCCAGCCGCTCCTCCTGCTCGAGGGTGAGCCCGAGCTTGGGGAACTCGAACTCGAAATCCTGGAGGGCCGCCTCGAAGACGGCATCGAGCTCGCACGAGACCTCGTGCGCCGACTTCTCCAGGTCCTCGAGCGTCCGGCGCGTCACCGCGATCAGCTGCTGCGCGACCGCGAGGTTCCGCGAGTCGAACTCGGCGTCGATGGCCTGCAGCCGCGAGAGGGTGCCCTCGACCAGCAGCGCCACGCTGTCGCGCGCGCGGCCCATGGACTCGATCGTCTCCGGCGCGTCCGGCGCCATGGCCCAGTTCACGCTGCGCACGAGCAGCGTGACGTCGCCGAACGAGAAGCCGAGGTTGGGCCCCATCGTGACGATGCGAGCGTCGGGTCGCGCTTCCAGGTGGCTCAGCAGCGAAGCCTCCAGCGCCGTCGTGCTGCCGGCCGCCGAGCGCGTGATCACGGTCCGGCGCGTCCTCAGCCGCATGCAGCCGTCCAGCCCGAAGCGGCCGAGCGCCTGGACGATCGCCTCGGCGACGCGCTCGGCCGTGTCGCAGCCGGCGACCGCGCGCTGGAAGTCCAGCACGACGCCGACCTCGCCCATCATCTCGGTCGTCACCGAGACGGCCTCGCTCATCTCGGCGACCTCGCCCGCCAGCTGCCGCGCACGGCGGTGCGCGTCGATCGCGAGCAGGATCTTCGCGTTCAGCTCGTCGATGTCGTAGGGCTTGACGAGGTAGTCATGGCCGCCGGCGGCGTAGCCCTGCAGCCGGTCCTCGAGCCGCGCGTGCGACGAGAGGAAGATGACCGGCACGTCCGCCAGCGCCGGGCCGGCGCGCAGTGCGCGGCAGATGTCGTAGCCGCTCATCCCCGGCATCTCGACGTCCAGCAGCACCATGTCGACGTGGCTGGAGGCCACGAAGTCGATCACCGCCCGGCCGTGGTCGAACGTCCGCACCTCGTAGCGGTCCTCGATCGCCCCGGCGAGCACCTCGCGCGCGATGGGGTCGTCGTCGGCGATGGCGATGATGGGCCTGGGGGTCATCCGGTCTGCGCTCCGCGTGCGCCTCGCACTGCCTTGGAAGACCGTTCATCGGTTCCCGCCGCCACTTCTTGAGTGCGCCGGCCGGATCTCCCCGGCTCGGCCGCCGGACCGCCGCTGCACGGTGGCCCGACGGCGGCCGCGGCAGGGCGGCCGGCCGGCCCGTGACCCGTGACCCGTGACCCGTAACCCGTGACCCGTCACCCGTGACCCGTCACCCGTGACCCGTGACCCGTCACCCGTCACCCGGCGTCCGAGAGTGCGTCGAGGGCCCGCGCCAGCGCCTCGGCGAGCTCCGCCGCCGGGTCGAAGGCCGCCGGGGCGTGCTGTCGGGCATGCTCCAGCGTCAGCGACGCGAGCCGCTCGACCTCGGTCGCGAACACGCTGCCGGCCGACCCCTTGAGTTCGTGCGCCAGCCGCTCGACCGCGGCGAGATCCCGCGTGGCGACGAGGTCCCGCAGCTGCTGCGGGTCGGTCGCGTGGCGTTCGCGGAACAGCCGCGACAGCCGCTGGACGAATTCGGGCCGGGACGCATAGCGCCGCCGGAATGCCGGCCAGTCGACGGCCGGGGGAGCGGCCGGGGGAGCGGCGGGGTGGGCGGCCGGGGGAGCGGCCGGGCCCGCCTCGGCGCGCGCGGGCACGACGGCCGCCGGCGACTCCCGGCGCGTGCGGCCCACCTGCTCGAGCAGCGTCGACACGAGGATCTGCAGGTCCACGGGCTTCTGCACCGTGGCCACCATGCCGGCGGCGAGGCAGCGGTCGGACTCCTCCTTCAGCGCGTGCGCGGTCTGCCCGATCACCGGCAGAGAAGGATGCGAGCGCGCGAGCGCCCGCGTCGCCTCCAGCCCGTCCATCACCGGCATCTGCACGTCCATCAGCACGGCGTCGAAGGGGCGGCGCGACTGCGCCACGCGCTCGAGCGCCTGCCGTCCGTCGTCGACGAGCACGACCTCGGCGCCCTCGCCGCGCAGCAGCTCGTCCATCACCAGCTGGTTGACCGCGTTGTCCTCCGCCACCAGCAGGTGCAGGCCGGCCAGGCGCCGGGCGCCGGCCACCGCCCGGCCCGGCCGCGGCGGCACGGGCTGGTCGGTCGCGCGCAACGGCAGCCGCAGCGTGAACAGGCTGCCCTGGCCGGGCGTGCTCTCGACCTCGAGGGTGCCGCCCATCAGGCCGGCGAGGCGCCGGCTGATCGCCAGCCCCAGGCCCGTGCCGCCGAAGCGGCGCGTGAAGCTGCCGTCGGCCTGCTCGAAGGGCTGGAACAGGCGGGCCAGCACGTCGTCCTCGATGCCGATGCCGGTGTCGCGCACGGCGAAGACGAGCGCCTCGCCGCCGGCGCCGCGCTCGGCGCGTGCGCTCAGGCGGACCTCGCCGCGCTCGGTGAACTTCACCGCGTTGGACAGCAGGTTGTAGAGGATCTGGGCGATGCGCACCGGGTCGCCCAGCACCGCGGGCGGCAGCGCGACCTTCTCGCCGACGAGCGGCAGGCTCCTGGCAGAAGCCAGCTCGCCCACCCCCTGCAGCACCTCGTCGACGATGCCCGCCGGGTCCAGCGGCACCGACTCCACTTCCAGCTTGCCCGCCTCGATCTTGGAGAAGTCGAGGATGTCGTTGACGATCGTCAGCAGCAGCCTGCCGGAGTCGAGGATGCGCGCGAACGTCGCCTGCGCCTTGCCGCGCCCGAAGCTGTCGCGGTAGCCGATCTGCGCCAGGCCGAGCACGCCGTTCAGGGGCGTGCGGATCTCGTGGCTCATGTTGGCGAGGAAGTGGCTCTTGGCCTGCGCCGCGGCCTCGGCCGCCTCCTTCGCTTCCTGCAGGGCCTGCTCGGCCGCCTTGCGCTGCGTGATGTCCAGGAGCGTGCCGCTCATCAGCAGCGGCTGCCCGTCGTCGGCCCGGCTCGAGACCCGGCCGCTGGCGAGCACCCAGACCCAGTGGCCCGCCTTGTGCCGCATCCGGTGCTCGGTTTCGTAGTAAGGCAGCTCGCCGCGGAAGTGCCGCTCGACCAGGCCCAGGCAGCGAGGCAGGTCGTCCGGGTGCACCAGCGCCGACCAGGTCGCATAGCCGTTCGGGCCCAGCTCCGCGAGCGTGTGGCCGACGATCTGCGCCCAGCGCTCGTTGAGCGTGGCCTCGCCCGTGAGGACATTCCATTCCCAGGCGCCGGCGCGGGTGGCCTCGAGGATCTGCTGCAGGCGACGCCGTTCGCCGGCCAGTTCCTGCGCCCGCTGCTCGACCAGCGCTTCGAGGTGCAGCCGGTGGGCCCGCAGCTCCTCCTCGTTGCGCCGCATCTCGGTGATGTCGCGCGCGACGCCCAGCACGCCGATCAGCCGCCCCTCGGCGTCGCGGATCGGCGTCTTGATCGTCTGCAGCAATTCGTGATGGCCATCGCTGGCGAACGTGGCCTCCTTCTCGTAGGTCGTCGGCACGCCGGCCTCGATGGCCGCGAGGTCGCCGGCCCGGAAGGCGGCGGCCCGCGCCTCGGGCACGAAGTCGCGGTCGGTGCGGCCGATGATGTCCGCCTCGCGGACGCCGTTCATTTCCTCGAAGCGGCGGTTGCAGGCCAGGTACACGCCATCGGGGTCCTTCAGCCACACCAGGTCGGGCAGCGTGTCGACGAGCGTGCGCAGCCGCGCCTCGCTGTGGCGCAGCGCCTGTTCGCGCTCCACCTGCTCGGTCACGTCGCGGTTGATGCCGACGACCCGGATGGCCTGCCCCGATTCGTCGCGCTCGATGGTCCCCGCGGACTGGATGTGACGCACCGACCCGTCGGGCAGCACGATGCGGTACTCCTGGTGATACGGTCCGCCGCCGCGCAAGGCCACTTCCACGGCCTGCTCGACCCGCCGCCGGTCCTCGGGATGGCAACGCGAGCGCCAGAAGTCATCGTCGGGGCCGTGGTCGAAGACCTCCGGCGGCGCCTGGTAGATCTCGCACAGCCGGCGGTCCCAGATCCGCCGCTTGCTGCGCAGGTCGAGCATCCAGACCCCGGCGCTGGAGGCCTCGGTGGCCAGCTGCAGCCGGGTGAGCAGGTTGCGCCGCGCCTCCTCGGCCCGCGCCGACTCGGTGACGTCCATCACGATGCCGACGTAGTGGCGCAGGTGGCCGGCGGCGTCGAACACGGGCCGGCCGCGCGCGAGCAGCCAGCGCGGATCGTCGGCGCTCCCGCCGCGCACGCGCCAGCGCATCTCGAAGCCACTGCGGGCGGCCACGGCGCGGGCCACGGCGTCCTCGGCCGCGGCGACATCGCGCTCGTCGATGGAGGCCCTCCAGGCGTCGTAGCTCGCGGCCACCCGCGACCGGTCCAGGCCGTACAGCCGCCAGACTTCGTCGGACCAGACGTTCTCGTTGGTCGTGACGTCCCAGACCCAGGTGCCGGCCTGGGCCGACTCCAGCGCCAGGTGCAGCTGGTCCTGGCTGGCCGTCAGCGCAGCCTCGCTGCGCTGCAGCGCCGTGCGCTGCAGCGTCAGCTCGGCATTGGCCTGCCCGAGGTCGCGCGTGCGCGCGGCCACCTGGCGGCGCAGCAACAGCACCGCCGACGCGGCCACCACGGCCCCGGCCCCGAGCAGGGCCAGCACCGCCATCAGGCGGCCGCGGTCGAACGGCAGGCCGGGGTGCAGCGCGGCGCCGAACCACTTCTCGGCCAGCGCCGCCCGCTCGGCGTCGCTGATCGCCCGCATGCCGCGCTCGACCAGGCGCAGCGTCTCGACCCGGCCCTTGGGCACTGCGCGTCGGAACTGCCCGGTGTACAGCGAGAACGACTCGCGGAAGTCATCCTGCAGGCCGAGCTTGTTCAGGTAGAAGTGGGCCGGGTAGCGGTCGAGGCAGAAGATGCGGACCTCGCGGCGCTGCGCCGCGCCGATCAGCGCGGCGTAGTCCGCGTACACCGCGTGCGTGGTGATGCCTCGCCGCGCGAGTTCATCGATGCAGGCGTCGCCGGCCTGCACGCCGATGCGGAAGCCGCGCAGCGCCTCGACGCCGGCGATGCCGGCGATGGCCTTGTCGCTGAAGATGCTGACGGGCAGGTCGGCATACGGCGCGCTGAAGTCGTACAGCGGTTCGCGCGCCGGCGTCTTGTAGATCATGTCGATGACGTCGGCCTCGCCCGCCAGCACGCGCTTCTGCGCCTCGTCCCACCGCGTGGCCGTCAGCGTCACGGGCACGCCGGTCCTGGCCTCCCACAGCTTCCAGTAGTCCACCAGGTAGCCGGTGGGCGTGCCGTCGTCGCTGCGGAACAGGTACGGCGGGTAGTTGTCGTCGGTGATCACATGCAGCCGGGCAGGTTCGGCCGCGGTCGCCGCGCCCGGCCACAGGGTGGCCAGCACGACCGACACCATCATCCGGACCACGAGCGACATCGCGATCGACCGCGCGAGCGCCGGCACCAGGGCTCGCACCACCCTGGCCCGCGCCGGGCGGTCCTGTCGAGCCCCGCGGCGATGGGCGTGCGATGGAGTCCGGCTCGGCGCGCGTTGCATCGGGTCGGGTTGGCGTCGGCCGTTGCCCGCTCGGCGCCCCGGTCAGCCGCCTGCCACGGAAGGGGCCGCGGCAGGGGCCGCGGAAGGCGGCGCCGGCGGTCCGTCGAGCCAGGCCAGCACGAGGGCCGCGAGCGCCTCGAACACGAGCGGCTTGGTCGCGAAGTCGCTCATGCCGGCCTCCAGGCAGGCCCGCCGGTCCTCCTCGAAGGCATTGGCGGTCATCGCGAGGATCGGCGTCTCGCGGTTCGGCCCGCCGGCACGGATCGCGCGCGTGGCGTCCAGGCCGTTCATCACCGGCATCTGCATGTCCATCAGGATCAGCGCGTAGCGGCGCCGCGAGGCGGCCGCGACGGCCTCGCGCCCGTCGGCGACGACATCGACATCGAACCCGAGGTCCTCGAGCACGGCCCGCTGCACCTCCTGGTTGATCGGGTTGTCCTCGGCCATCAGCACCGCGGCGCCGGCATGGCGCGCGAGCCCTTCGACCGCCGGGCCGGGCGCCGTCGCGATGGCCGGCGCCGCGGCCGTGGTGGCGCAGCGCACCCTGAACCAGAACGTGCTGCCCTCGCCGGGCGTGCTGCGCACGCCGATCTCGCCGCCCAGCATCGCCACGATGCCGCTGCAGATCGCCAGGCCGAGGCCGGTGCCTTCGTTCGTGCGCGTCGCGCTGCTGTCGACCTGCTCGAACATCCTGAACACGCGCGCCTGGTCCGCGGGCGGGATGCCGATGCCCTCGTCGCTGACCTCGAAGCGCACGGTGACCGCGTCGCCGTCGTCGAGCTCCAGGTCGGCGCGCACCTCGACGCGCCCGCGCGGCGAGAACTTGATCGCGTTGGCCACCAGGTTGTCGAGCACCTGCCGGATGCGCAGGCCGTCGGTCAGCACCGGCCGGCCGGCCAGCGCCGGCGACGTGCCCGCCACCAGCACGAGGCCCTTCTGCACCGCCACCTGGTCGTAGAGGGCGCGCGTGCCTTCGAGGCAGGCCGCGAGGTCGGTCGGCGCCAGCTGCAGCCGCATGTGGCCGGCCTCGATCTTGGAGAGGTCGAGGATGTCGTTGAGCACCGCCAGCAGCTGGCGCGCCGAGAGCAGCGCCTTGTTCAGCCGGTCGGCCTGGACCGGGTCGGACTGGCCCTGGCGGGCCAGGTCGATCATCCCGATCACGCCGTTCAGCGGCGTGCGGATCTCGTGGCTCATGTTGGCCAGGAAGCGGCTCTTGGTCTGGCTGGCTTCCTCGGCCGCGCGCCGGGCGTGCTGCATCTCCGTGACGTCGAACAGCCAGGCGAGTGCCGCGCGCTCGCCCTCGTAGTCGACGGTCATGAACGAGGCGAGCGCCCAGCGTCGTTCCACCGGGTCCCACGGCCGGTGCAGCTCGACGAGCCGGTTGCGCACCGACTCGCCCGCGGCCAGCCGCCGGGCGATGTCGTCGAAGGCCGCGGTGTCGACGTAGAACTGGCGCACGTCCAGGTCGAGCGCCTGCTCGGCGCTGCGCTGCACGAGTTCGGTGAAGGCCTCGTTGACGAACACCGTGCGGTGGTCCGAGAGGCGCGCGATGCGGACCGCCATCGGTGCGGCCGTCAGGATGCGTTGCAGCGTGCGCTGCTGCGCGCGCGGCAGCGTGTGGTCCAGCAGCACCGAGCGCGAGTACAGGTACCGGCCCTCGGCGTCGAACACCGGCGTGGCCGACACCAGCATCGGCAGCTCGGTGCCGTCCTTGCGCCGGAACTCCACCTCCAGGTTCGACCGGGTCTCCCCGGCGAGGACGCGCGGGTAGTTCGCGGCGAAGACCGCGCGGCTGGCGGGCGTCAGCAACTCGTGGATCGGCCGGCCGATCAGCTCCTCGCGCGTGTAGCCCAGCCAGCGCAGCTCGGTGTCGTTGATGCGGACGATGCGCCCCTCGCCGTCGACCGAGTGGTAGCCGCAGGGCGCGTTGTGGTACAGGTCCTCCAGCTCGCGCACGGCCTGCGCCAGCCGGGCGCTCGCCTGCTCCAGCTCCGCCGTGCGCACGAGCACGCGCTGCTCCAGCGTCTCGGCGGCGACCTGCAGCGCCGCCTCGGCGCGCTTGCGGTCGTCGATGTCGGTGTTCGAGCCGTACCACTTGACGATGCCGCCCTTCGCGTCGCGCAGCGGCCGCGCCTGCGTGTGGAACCAGCGGTACTCGCCGTCGTGGCGGCGGATGCGGAACTCGATCTCGAAGTCGAGCCCCTGGCCGGCGGTGCTCATCCAGTGGTCGATGGTGCGCTGGCGGTCGTCGGGGTGCAGCTGCTCGAGCCAGCCGTAGCCCAGCTGCTCGGCCTCGGGAATGCCGGTGTAGCGCACCCATTGCGGGCTCAGGTAGTCGCAGGGCCCGTCGGCGACGCAGGTCCACACCAGCTGCGGCAGCGATTCGGTGACCTGGCGGTAGCGGTCCTCGGATTCGAGGCGGCCCGCTTCGGCGCCTCGCAGCGCCGTCACGTCCTCGAACAGCAGCACGGCGCCGGCGATCTCCTGCCGCGCCGTGCGGTAGGGCATCACGTGCAGCCGGAACTGCTGGCCGCCCTCGCCCGGCAGCTCGCGGACGGTCCGTTCGCCGCCGGCGAACACGCGCTGCAGGTCGTCGTCGAGCGTGCCCACCGGGAATCGCCAGGCCAGCGCGTGCATCGACAGGCCCTGCAGCGGCGTGTCGTTGCGGGCGAGCTGGCGGCAGGCGCGGTTGGCGTCGAGCACGCGCCGCTGCGTGTCCACCACCAGCAGCGGGAAGTCCAGGCTCTGCTTCACGTTGGTCAGCATCGAGGCCGCGGCCTCGAGCTCGGCGCTCTTGGCCTGCAGTTCCTCGTTGACGGTGAGCAGCTCCTCGTTGGCGGACTGCAGCTCCTCGTTGACGGTGCGCAGCTCCTCGTTCGTGGACTGCAGCTCCTCGTTGCCGGACTGCCACTCCTCGTTGGCCGCCTGCAGCTGCTCGTTGGTGGACTGCAGCTCGTCGACGACGATGACCAGGTGCTCGCGCGTGTCGGCGAGCTCGCGCTCGAGCTCGGCGACGACGGCGGCCTCGCGCGCGCCCTGCGGCGGCGCGGACGCCGGTGCCGCCACCTGCGGCCGCGCGACGAACGAGACCACGAGCAGCCCCGAGGCGTCGTGCGCGAGCGGCTCGAGGTGCACGCGCACCTCGTGCGGCACGCCGTCGATGGTGCGCCGGTGCACCGCGCCCTGCACCGGCGCGCGGTCGCGGCGGCAGCGGTACACGAGGGCCCGCAGCTCGGCGCGGATCGACTCGTCGACCATGTCGAACAGGTGCATGCCGGCGCTGCCGCTCGGAAAGTCGAGGAAGGGCTTGAGCACGCCCTCGAAGCGCAGGACCTCGTTGGCGCCGTCGAGCAGCAGCGAAGGCGGCGCGAAGCGCTGGGCGAGCTGCGCCTGCATGCGCCGGGCGGCGGTCTCGGCCTGCGGCTCGGCGCGGCGCTCGGCGCTGGCGGGCACCACGGCACCGGCCGGGCCGTCGGGCTGCCGCCATGGCAGCGAACGGCGCTTGAAGCCCTCGAGCCGCTGGTACAGCCGCGCCGCCAGGTCGACCGGCGCGAAGAGGTCGGCATGCCCGTCCAGCGCCTCCGAGCGGCCGAGGAAGAGCTGCCCGCCCGGCCGCAGCGCGTAGTGGAACAGCTCGAGCACGCGACGCTGCGCCGGCGGGTTCAGGTAGATCAGCAGGTTGCGGCAGCTGATCAGGTCCATGCGCGAGAACGGCGGGTCGTCGATGACGTTCTGGCGCGCGAACACCACGCGGGCGCGCAGGTCCTTGCGCATGCGGCCGACATCGCCTTCCATCTCGACATGGCGCTCGCGCAGTGGCTCGGGCAGCGCCTCCAGCGCGTGCGAGGCGTAGGTGGCGCGGCGCGCCACGTCGAGCGCGTCGTCGTCGAGATCGGAGGCGAAGACCATGTACTGCACGTCGCTGCGCTGCTCGACGCGCAACGCCTCCTCGAACAGCATGGCGATGCCGTAGGCCTCCTCCCCGGTGGCGCAGCCCGGCACCCAGCAGCGCAGCACGCCGCTGCCGGCCCCGCGCACCAGCGCGCCCACGGCACCCTCCAAGGCGAGCCAGACATCGCCGTCGCGGAAGAACGAGGTCACGCTGATGAACGTGTCGCGCACCAGCTGCTGCGCCTCGTCGGGGGTGGCGCGCAGGTGCTCCGCGTAGGCCGCCAGCGAAGGCAGGTTCAGGAGGCCCACCCGGCGCGCGATGCGCCGGCGCACCGTGCCGGCCTTGTACTCGTCGAGCCTGAAGGCCGTGCGCACGCGCACGAGATGGGCGATCTGCGCGTGGAGATCGTCGTCGTCGCCGTCGCGCGCGGCGATCTCGGCCGCGTCGCCGGCGTCGCTCACCAGGCGCCGCAGCGCCGGCCCGATCTCGCCGGGGCGGAGCACGAGGTCGATGTTGCCGGCGTGGATGGCCGACCGGGGCATGCCGTCGTGCTGGGCGGTCGCCGGGTCCTGCGCGATCGTCAGCCCCCCGGCGGCCTTGATCTCGCGCAGGCCGGCGGCACCGTCGCTGCCGGTGCCGGAGAGCACGACGCCCACCGCGGCCTCGCCCAACCCCTCGGCCATCGACCGGAACAAGACGTTGGCCGAAGGCTTGGGGCCGATCGGGTTCTGCGGCCGGACGAGGCGGAAGCGGCCGTCGGCGAACTCGGAGTGGTGATCGGGCGGGACGATGAAGATCGTGCCGGGCTGCGGCACGTCGCTGTCCTCGAGCTTCGCGACACGCAGCCGGGTGCTGGGCGCCAGCAGCTCGACCAGCGTGCTCTCATGGGTGGGCGACACGTGCTGCGCCACCACGTAGCTCAGCCGATCGGACTCGGGCAGCCCCTCGAACAGCTCGCGCAGCGCCACCAGGCCGCCGGCGGAGGAGGCGATGCCGACGACGCGCAGGCCCGGCGAACCGGCTCCCGGCACGGGCCCGTTGGCCGCCCCTCCAGTTGCCGGCCCGAACGCCCCCGGCGACATCCGCTGGTCTCCCTGCTCCACACTGACACCTTCTGGTTATGTAGCCAGAAGATATCACTCGCACGAGGTAGGGGCCGCCCCTTGAAATGGGTATGTCAGTAGCGTTTTGGAGGTAGCTCCGAGCAAGCGTTTGACACTGGTCAGACGGGTCGCGCGCCGATGCCGTTCTCGATCGCGTAGCGGATCAGTTCGGCCTTGTTGCGCAGCCCGAGCTTGCGCATCAGGTTGCGGCGGTGGGTGTTGGCCGTTTCCTTGGAGATGCCCAGGCGCTGCGCGATCTCGGCCGCGGTCAGGCCGCCGGCCAGCAGCCCCAGCACCTCGCGGTTGCGCCCGCTCAGCCGCACCTTGAAGCCCGCCGGCGCGCCTTCGTCGCCGCCCGGCCGGGCCTCGGCGGCGCCGCGCGGCGCCAGGCCGGCGATCAGCGCCTCGATCTTCTTCAGCAGCGCCGCGCCTTCGGTGGCGATGCGCTTGCGGTCGGTGACGTCCTGGTGCGTGCCCACCGCACGCACGGGGCGCCCCTGCAGGTCGCGCACCACCTTGCCGCGCGCCAGCACCCACACCCAATGGCCATCCCGGTGGCGCAGCCGATGCTCGCTCTCGTACAGCCGCGTCTCGCCGCGGTCGTGCGCGCGCACGGCCTCGTCCACCGCGGCACGGTCGTCGGGGTGGAGGCGCTCGAGCCAGGCCTGCATCGTCGGCGCCAGCTCGCCGCGGCCGAGGCCGAGCATCGCGCCGTAGCGCTCGTCGTAGCGGGCGGCGCCGGTAGTCAGGTCGATGTCCCAGGTGCCGAGCTCGGCGTTGGCCAGCGTCAGTTCGAGCAGGTCGCGGCTGTCCTGCAGCGCCTGGCGCTGCGCCTCCTCCTTGCGCAGCAGCTCGGTCACGTCGCGGGCGATGCCGAACAGGCCCACGACGGTGCCGTCGGGGTCGCGCAGCGGCCCCTTGGTGGTCAGAAAGGTGCGCGGCTGGCCCTTGACCAGCTCGAGGGTCTCCTCGATCGTGACGACCTTGCCCTCGGTCATCACCTGCCGGTCCAGCGCCATGGTCGCCCGCGCCGTGTCGGCCGGCAGGATGTCGCGGTCGTCGCGGCCCAGCGTGTCCTCGAGCGTGTGGCCGCCGCCGAGCGCAGGCGCGTTCACCAGCAGGTACCGCCCCTGCAGGTCCTTGATGAAGATCGCGTCGGTGGTGCCCTCGACGAGGGCGCGCAGCTGCGCCTCGCTGCGGCGCAGCGCCTCTTCGAGCCGCACGCGCTCGGTGACGTCGAGGTGCGTGCCGACGGCACGTTGCGGCTGCCCCTGGGCGTCGCGCCGGACCGTCTTGCCGCGGCTCTCGATCAGCCGGTAGTCGCCAGCCGCGGTGCGCATGCGGAACCGCAGCACGAAGTGGCCGGGGTCGCGCAGCAGCTCCAGCGAACGGCTCTCGACCGCCCGGTCGTCGGGGTGCAGCAACTCCAGCGCGACGTCCAGGCGGCGCGCCAGGGTCTCGGGCGGGTAGCCCAGCATCGTGTGGAACGCCGGGTTGTAGTAGCACTCGCCGGTCACGAGGTCCAGGTCCCACAGCCCTTCCTCGGCGGCCTCGAGCGCGAAGCGCAGGCGCTGCTCGCTCTCGCGCAACGCATGCTCCGCCCGCTTGCGCTCGGTCACGTCGCTGGCCATGCCGACCCACTCGGCGATGCCGCCGCGATCGTCCAGCATCGGGACGGCCTTCGAACGCATCCACCCGACGCTGCCATCGGCGCGGCGCACGCGATGCTCCAGATCCACCGGCTTGCGTTCGCGAATGGCCTCGTCGATGGCCTGCCGCACCGGTGCCCGATCCTCCTCGGGGATGTACTTCTCGAGCCAGGCCAGGTTCGGCGCCGGACTGTCGCTGCCGAAGCTGCGGCCGTCGACCTGACGCACCGCCGACCAGTCGGGCGCCATCCGGAACGCCACGTCCGAGCTGGCGGCCACCAGGGCACGGAAGAGTGCTTCGCTCACCCGCAGGTCCGTCTCGGCGCGCCGGCGCGCGGTGATGTCGTCGCTGAGCAGCAGCAGGCGGGCCGCGCCCTCGCGCGCGCCCGGACCCAGCGGCAGCACGTGCGTGAGGTACCAGGCCTGCGAGTCGTCGGGGCCGCGCGCGATCGTCTCGTAGCGGGCGGGCTCGCCGGTGCGCAGCACCTGGGCCGCCGCCTGCCGCACCGTCGCGTGGAACGCGGGCGGGACGTAGTCGAGGCACGACGTGCCGAGCACGTCCGCGGCCTCCAGGCCGGCCGGAACGCGGTTGATCGACAGGATGCGGAAGTCCTCGTCGATGGCGAAGACGGTGCTCGGGCCGTGCTCGAGGATGGCGCGCAGCAGGGTGTCGCTGTCGGCGGCGACGGGGGGTGTCTTGGGCGGCTGGGACACAGGCTTCTCGCTGCACGCCGCGGGGACGAAGGCCGGGGATCGGGCGGCGTCGGCAGGAAGGGATTCTGCAACCGGGTGTGCGCCTGCCTCCGGGCCCGGTCTTCATGCTCGCCTAACGGTCGCCTCACGCCCCGCTCACGGTCCCTTCCTAGAGTGGCCCTCGTCCGCTGCCCGCGTGCAGCGCCCGATCAACGAGGAGCCGCTCATGTCCCGCAAGCTCACCGCCACGACCACCGCCGCCGCATCGGCGCTGCTGGTCCTCTCCCTGGCCGCGACGGCGGCCGGTGCCTGGACGCTGCCCGCATGGCTGCACCGCGGCGAGCCAGCCGCCGCCGCGCCCGCCACGCTGGCGGCCGCCGCGCCCGTGCCGCCGCCGCGGGCAGGCACCGCGCCGTCGGCGGCGCTGCTGCCCAACTACCGCGCCATCGTGCAGTCGCAGGGGCCGGCGGTGGTGGGCGTGACGGTGGCGGGGCTGCGCCAGGTCGGCGACAACGCCGACGGCGGCGACCAGGGCGACGGGCCCGACGCCGACGCCGACGCCGAGCGCTTCTTCCGCTTCTTCCGCGGCATTCCGGGCCTGCGCCTGCCGCCGCAGGCGGCGCAACCGTTCCGTGGCCAGGGCTCGGGCTTCATCGTCAGCGCCGATGGCCTGATCCTGACCAACGCGCACGTCGTGCGCAACGCCAGGCAGGTGACGGTGAAGCTGTCGGACCGTCGCGAGTTCGCGGCCAGGGTGCTGGGCAGCGACGCCAGCACCGACATCGCCGTGTTGAAGGTGGACGCGAAGGACCTGCCGACGGTGACGCTGGGCGACCCGCGCGCCGTGCAGGTGGGCGACTGGGTGCTCGCGATCGGCGCGCCGTTCGGCTTCGAGCAGACGGCCACGCAGGGCATCGTCAGCGCCAAGGGGCGCTCGCTGCCCGGCGAGAGCGTGGTGCCCTTCATCCAGACCGACGCGGCCGTGAACCCCGGCAACTCGGGCGGCCCGCTGTTCGACGCGCAGGGCCGCGTCATCGGCATCAACGCGCAGATCTACTCGCAGAGCGGCGGCTTCCAGGGGCTGGCCTTCGCGATCCCCGTGGACGTGGCACTGCACGTGAAGGAGCAGATCGTCGCGCACGGCCGCGTCGAGCACGCGCGGCTGGGCGTCGTGCTGCAGGACCTCTCGGCGCCGCTGGCGCGGAGCTTCGGCCTGAACTCGCCCGACGGCGCGCTCGTCTCCAGCGTCGTGCCCGGCAGCGCCGCGGCCGCCGCCGGCCTGAAGCCGGGCGACGTGATCACCGCGATCGACGGCACGCCGGTGCACGTGGCCGGCGACGTGACGCTGCGCGTCGGCCTGGCCCGCCCGGGCGAGAAGGTGGCGCTGAAGGTGTGGCGCGAGAAGGCGGCGCAGGACTTCAGCGTGGCGCTCGGCAAGGCCGAGCCCGAGCGCCGCGCCGCCGCGCGTCCGGCCGAGAGCGGCGCGCTCGGCCTCGTGGTGCGGCCGCTCGCGCGCGACGAGCTGCGCGCCGCCGGGCTGGACCACGGCCTCGTGATCGAACGAGTGTCGGGTCCGGCCGAGCTGGCCGGCGTGGAGGCCGGCGACGTGCTGCTGGCCCTGAACGGGCGCGCGGTGCAAAGCGTCGAGCAGCTGCGCGAGTTGCTGATGAGCCGGCCGAAGCAGGTGGCGCTGCTCGTGTCGCGCGACGGCCAGCAGATCTTCGTGCCGGTGGCGCTCGGATGACCGGCCCGGACGGGCCCGCGAGCCGGGCCGGGTCGCGGCGCGGATCCATCCCCGGCAACCGGTCCCGGGGTCGGCGGTCCGCGGCGCCCGCAGCGACCGCGGCGCCCGCGGCGGATCGCGCGGCGGATCTCGCGGTCAATCGCGCGACCAATCGCGCGGTCAATGAGCGTGCTCATCGAACCCGGCGATGGCCGGCGCAGCATCTCGCGCCATGAAGCGCCGCGATTCGATGTGGGGGGCCCTGGGCCTTTTCGGGTGGGCCCTGGCGGGCTGTGCTGCCGAGACGGCGCCGCCGGTCGCCGGGGCCGAGGCCGGGCGGGTCGAGCCGGTGGAGATCCAGGACTACGTCACGTTGGCCAAGCCCCTTCCCGTGACGCTGGCGCCGGGCAAGGCGGTCGAGGTGGTGGAGTTCTTCTGGTACGAGTGCCCGCACTGCTACGCCTTCGAGCCGTTGCTCGTGCAATGGCTGGGCCGCCAGGCTCCCGACGTGCAGTTCCGCCGCGTGCCCGTGGGCTTCACGCCGCGGCACGTGATGACGCAGAGGCTCTTCTACGCGCTCGCCGAGATCGGCGAGGGCGAACGGCTGCATGCGAAGGTCTTCGACGCGATCCATCGCCGTTCGCGCTCGCTGTCGGGCGAGCGGGAGCAGATCGAGTTCGTCGCTTCCGAGGGCGTGGACCGCGACAAGTTCGCGCAGGCGTTGCGTTCACCGCGCGTCGCCGCGCAGATGCAGGCCGCCACCGAGCTGACCGATGCCTACGACGTCGACGGCGTGCCGACGCTGGGCATCCACGGCCGCTTCTTCACCAACTCCGGCATGGCCGGCACGCGGCAGCGCACGCTCGCGGTGGCCGATGCGCTGATCCAGCGTTGCCGCGAGGGGCGCTGAGCCGTTCGGGATCCCGCGCCGCGACGGCGCGGCCTCAGCTGCCGCTGCCGATCTGCGACTGCAGGTAGTTGGACTCGCCCACCTTGCCCACCAGCGCGAGCTGCGTCTCGAGGTGGTCGATGTGCTCCTCGGTGTCTTCGAGGATGTCCTCGAGCAGCTCGCGGCTGACGTAGTCGCGCACGGTCTCGCAGTGCGCGATGGCCTGCTTCAGGTGCGCCTGCGAGTTGCGCTCGATGGTGAGGTCGCAGCTCATCGTCTCGATGGCGTTCTCGCCGATCAGCAGCTTGCCCAGGTCCTGCAGGTTCGGCAGCCCCTCGAGCATCAGCACGCGCTGCACCAGCCGGTCGGCGTGCTTCATCTCCTCGATCGACTCGTCGTACTCGTGCTTGGCCATGCGCGCGAAGCCCCAGTTGGCGAGCATGCGCGCATGCAGGAAGTACTGGTTGATGGCGGTGAGCTCGAGCTTGAGCTGCGCATTGAGGAACGCGATGACCTGCGGGTCGCCCTGCATGCTGCCTCCGGGGGTGATCCAGGCCGCGGATTGTGCGGCGGCCGGCCACCGGCGCGGGGCTTGCCCATGAAGGTGGCTCGTGAACGCGAATCCGATGCGTTGCGATCCTCGGCGGGCGCACGAGGCCGCACGAGGCCGCACGCGGGCGCAGGGCGGTCCGCGAAGGCCGCACGAAGGCCGCGCGAACGCATAACGGCCGTACGGTGCGCCACCCTGCGGACTCTGAAGCACCGGGGGACGGGCGGTAGCATGCTGCGATGACCGAGGTGGCACGAGCAGTCCCGGCGCGCGTGCGGCGCGCGTTCGATGCCCCTCGTGCGCGGGCCCGGCCCGGGCGGTCCGGGCCGACGGCGGCACGGGTGGCCGCGCTCGTGCTCTTCACGCTTTTCACGCTCGGCGGGCTGGCGCCGGTTGCCGCCGCGCCGGGTACCGTGCCCGCGGCCGCAGCCGAGAAGGCCGCCGAGCCGCGCCGGCCGGTCGCCGCGGCCCCCACCACGGTGGCCACGGCCGAACCCGGCATGGCGCGCCGCATGCAGGCCTGCACGCCCTGCCACGGCAAGGAGGGCCGCGCGACGAGCGCCGGCTACTTCCCGCGCATCGCCGGCAAGCCCGCCGGCTACCTCTTCAACCAGCTCGTCGCCTTCCGCGAGGGCCGGCGGCCCGGGGCGGCGATGGCCGACCTCGTGGAACACATGGACGACGCCTACCTGGGCGACATCGCGGCGTACTTCGCGGCGCTCGATCTGTCCTACCCGCCGCCGGCGGCGCCGTCCGCCACGGCCGAGGCGCTCGCCCGCGGCGAACGGCTGGCGCGCGAGGGCGACGCCCGGCGCAACCTGCCCGCCTGCACGGCCTGCCACGGCACGCGCCTGACCGGCGTGCTGCCGGCCATTCCCGGCCTGCTCGGGCTGCCGCGCGACTACCTGCTCGGCCAGCTCGGTGCGTGGCGTCAAGGCGAGCGCCGTGCGGCCGCGCCCGACTGCATGGCGACCGTGGCGCGCCGCCTGGCCGACGCCGACGTCGAGGCCGTGACGGCGTGGCTGGCCGCGCAGCCCGCGGCCGCCGACATGAAGCCCGCAGCGGCCGGCACGCTGGCGCAGCCGATGCCGCTGGAGTGCGGGAGCGGCACGCGGTGAGCACGGCCGCGCGCCCTGCCGCGCCAGGCGGCGGGCCCCCCGACGACGGCCCGGCGGGCGCCGCGCGCAGACCGCGGCCGGCCCGTCGCGCCGCGCTCGTGCTTGCGACGCTGCTCGTGCTGCTGGCGTTGGCCGCCGGCTGGGTGGCCTGGCGCAACGTTGCCGGCGAGCCGGCGGTCGAGCCCCGCGGCGCCGCGCCGCCGCCGCCCGCCGACGCCGCCACGGTGGCGCGGGGCGCCTACCTCGCGCGCGCCGGCAACTGCCTGGGCTGCCACACGCGGCGCGGCGGCGCGCCCGGGGCCGGCGGACGCGCCGTCGCCACGCCCTTCGGCACCGTGTACTCGTCGAACCTCACGCCCGACGACGAGACGGGGCTCGGCCGCTGGTCGGCCCCGGAGTTCCGGCGCGCGCTGCAGCACGGCCGCTCGCGCGACGGGAGGCTGCTCACGCCCGCGTTCCCCTACCCGAACTTCACGCGCCTCACGCGCGAGGATGCCGACGCCCTCTACGCCTGGCTGATGACCCGGCCGGCGGTGCGGGAGCCGAATCGACCGCACGAGCTGCGTTTCCCGTACGGCACGCAGGCCGCGCTGGCGGTGTGGCGGGCGCTGTACTTCCGTGCCGGCCCGCACGAGCCCGACCCGGCACGCAGCGCGGCCTGGAACCGCGGCAGCTACCTCGTCAACGGGCCGGCGCACTGCTTCGCGTGCCACGCCGCGCGCAACTTCCTCGGCGCGGCCGCCGGCGCCGGCGAGACCGGCGGCAACGTCGTCTCGGTGCAGCGGTGGTACGCGCCTTCGCTGACCGACCCGCGCGAGGCGGGCGTCGCCGACTGGCCGGCCGAGGACGTGGTGGCGCTGCTGAAGACCGGCACCTCGCCGCGCGGCTCGGCCCTCGGCCCGATGGCCGAGGTCGTGGCCCGAGGCACGCAGCACCTGAGCCTCGAGGACCTGCACGCGATGGCGGAGTACCTGCGTTCGTTGTCCCCGACGGCCAGCGACCAAGGGCGCGCGCGCGGGGCCGATGCCGCGGCAGTGGCCCCGGCGACGGATGCAACGGCGGCCGGCGCGAGTGAAGCGGGTGGATCGGTCGCGGGCATGCCCGGCGCGCCCGGCCCCGCGGACGTCGCGGCGCGCGGCGCCCGGCTCTACGAGACGCACTGCGCCGGCTGCCACGGTGAACGCGGCGAGGGCACGCCGGGCATCGCGCCGTTGGCGGGCAACCGCGCCGTGCGCCTGGCCGACCCGCGCAACGTGATCCAGGCCATCCGCCACGGCGGCTTCCTGCCGACCACGGCGGGCAACCCGCGCCCGTTCGGCATGCCGCCCTTCGGGCACGTGCTCGGCGACGACGACATCGCCGCGGTGGCGACCCACGTGCGGCAGGCGTGGGGCAACGCCGCGCCGGCGGTCAGCCCGCTGGACGTCCTGCGCGCGCGCTGATCCGGGCCCTGCTGCCCGCGCAGGCGGGGCCCGCGCGGGACGCGGGCCGGGCGCCGGCTACAACGCCCCCGGCGGAAAGAGCCGCGGCAGGAACAGCGCCACGCCCGGCCACAGGATCAGCGCCGCCAGCACCGCGAGCATCGGCATGAGCATGATCAGCGTGTCCTTGAGCACGTCGACGATGCGCACGCCGGCCACCGCGCACGAGATCATCAGGCACAGGCCGTACGGCGGCGTCACGAGGCCGAAGGCGAGCGAGACGATGCCGATGATCGCGAAGTGCACCGGGTCGAGGCCCGCGCTCTGCGCCAGCGGCTGCAGGATCGTGCCGACGATGATGATGGCCGGGATCGCGTCGAGGAAGCAGCCGACGACGAGGAACACGGCGGCGATGAAGAAGCCGGTCATCGTCGGGCCCATGCCCCACGCGGTGACGCCGGCCAGCAGCGCCTTGGGGATCTGGTAATACGCGAGCAGCCAGCCGAACGCGCTGGCCGTGCCGACGCAGAACAGCGCCACCGCCGAGAGCTTGCCGGTGTCCAGCAGCGCGGCATAGAGGCCCTTCAGGTCCATCTCGCGGTAGACGATGATGGACAGCGCACCCGCGTACAGCACGGCGATGCAGGCCGACTCGGTGGCCGTGAACCAGCCGAACACCTTGCCGCCGATGATGATGAATGGCGTCAGCAGCGCCGGCACCGACACCGCCGCCGAGGCGAACACCTCGCGCAGCGTCGCGCGCGGGTAGGTCGGGTAGCCGCGCCGCTTGGCGTAGGCGTGCACGGTGGCCATCTGCGCCAGGCCGATCAGCAGGCCGGGGATGATGCCGGCCAGCATCAGCGCGCCGATGGAGACGGTGAGCACGCCGCCCCAGACGATCATCAGGATCGACGGCGGGATGATCACCGCGAGCACCGCCGACACGGCCGTGATGGCCACCGAGAAGCTGACGTCGTAGCCCTCCTTCACCTGGGCCTCGATGAAGATCTTCCCCTGGCTGGCGGCATCCGCCGTCGACGAGCCCGAGACGCCGGCGAAGAAGATCGACAGCACCACGTTCACCTGCGCCAGCCCGCCGGGGAAATGGCCCACGAGCGCGCGCGAGAAGCGCACCAGCCGGTCGGTGATGCCGCCCACGTTCATCAGGTTGGCGGTGAGCAGGAAGAACGGCACCGCCAGCAGGATGAACGAGTTGTAGGCGTTGAAGGTCTCCTGGATCAGGTTCTGCAGGTCGAAGCGGTCCTCGAGGAGGAAGATCGGCACGCAGGCGAGGCCGAGCGCGAAGGCCACCGGCACGCGCAGGAACATCAGCGTGAAGAAGATGCCGAAGAGCACCAGCGCGGCGGTGCCCGGCGTGAGCGCCGCGGCGGTCATGCGGCGCTCCGGCCCGGCACCGCCGGTCCTTCAGGCGGCGGCGTGCGGCCGGCGATGACCTTCAGCGCATCGACCAGGTGCTCGCCCTGGAACACGAGCCAGGTCAGCCCGGCGAGCGGGAACGCGGCGTGGATCATCCACAGCGGCAGCTCGGCCAGCTCGGAGACGCGGTTCCACGCGAAGCGCGTGAAGAGCCAGCCGCCCCACAGGAACACGAGCGCGAAGGCGAGCACGAAGACGCTCGTCACGACCTTCAGCCACGCCGAGCCGCGCGGCGAGAGCTTCGGCCACATGTCGACCTCGAAGTGCGTGCCCTCGCGGATGCCGACCATCGCGCCGATCATGATCATCCAGACGAAGAGGAAGCGCGCCATCTCCTCGGTCCAGATGTAGCTCGGGATGAGCGACGTGTAGCGCGAGAAGATCTGCAGGCTGACCGGCACGATCAGCACTGCCACCGACAACACGAGCAGCGCCGAGAGCGCGCGGCTGTACAGGGCCGTGAAGGCTTTGAACATGGGGGCGAGGCGTCGGGCGCTGCTTGCCGACCGGCCCGCCGCCGCCGCGCGCGGGGCGGGGTCGGCGGTCAGGCGGGCCGGTGCGTTTCGAGGGACGGGGCGGCGGGCGCGGAACCGCGGCGGGCCGCGCCGGCGCCTGGGGCTGCGTGGGGCTTGGGCAAGCCCCGGCTCACATGGCGTTGATCTTCGCGAAGATGCCCTCGGCGCCCACCTCCTTCGCGTAGGCGACCATCACCGGGTCGGCGAGCTTCTTCATCGCGTCGCGGTCGGTGAAGACCACGCGCTTGAGCTTGCCCTCCTTCTCGAGCTTCTCGAGCTTGGCACCGTCCTCGCCCGACTCGATGGCCCGCCCGTGCGCGCCCGCCTCCTTGCCGGCGCGCATCACCGCCGCCTGCAGGTCGGGCGGCAGCTTCGCGAACGTCTTGCCCGAGAAGCAGATGGGCCGGATCGTGATCGCGTGCTGCGTCATCGACAGGTGCGGCGCCACCTCGTAGAACTTCATCGCCTCGACGCCGGCGGCCTCGTTCTCGCCGGCGGCGATGACGTTGTTCTGGATCGCGTTGTAGACCTCGTTGTAGGCGATCACCGTCGGGCTCATGCCGATGGCGCTGAAGGTGCGGCTCCAGATCGGCGCGCCCTGCACGCGCACCTTCAGGCCCTTCATCTCGGCCAGGTTGCGCACCGGCTTGTTGACGAAGATGTTGCGCGTGCCACCGCCGGCGTAGCCGACGAGCATGACCTCGGCGCCCTTGGCGACCTCGTCGGCGATCGGCTTGAGCAGGTCGGCATCGAGCACCTTGTTCCAGTGCGCGAGGTCGCGGAACAGGAACGGCGCGTCGATGAACGGCGCCGCCTTCGAGAACGTGCTCATGTGCGCCGGCGAGACGATGCCGTAGTCGACCGCCTTGCCCTGCGCCATGTACTCGAAGTACTGCTTCTCGAGGCCGAGCTCGCTGTTGCGATGCAGCACGAAGTTGATCGGCTTGCCGTAGTACTTCTTGACCAGCTCCTCGAACTTGAGCAGCGCCTTGTTGAAGGCATGGTCGTCGTTGAACTGCACGGCCCCGTGCAGCGTGAGCGTCGCTTGCGCGCGCACGGCCAGCGGGGCGGCGACGGCCGCCGTGGCGGCCGCGGTGACGAACGTCCTGCGGTACATGGCTTGTCTCCTGTGGGATGGGACGGCCGCCTAGGCTAGTGGCCGCCCCCGGGCGCGGCATCGGGGTCTGCCCGCGGTCGCGGCGCGGCCGGACCGGCCCGCCATGCGGTCGCGGCCCGCGGGATGGAACGGGGCTCGCCGGAGAGGGCGCGATGCGCCGCGGCCCATTGCGCGATCGCGGACCGATCGAAGCGTGGCTGCGGCGTGGCTGCGGCCTGGTCGCGGCCGGGGTCGCGGCGGAGCGCGCGCGGCGCGTCGCGGCGCAGGCCGGCGCGACGGCGGCGCGGCGAGGCGCCTTCAGAGCGGCGGCGTCTTCGGCAACGCGGCCGGGCGCGCGAGGTCCTCGAGCGTGCCGAGCCCGCGCTCGCGCAGCAGCGCCTGCAGCGCCGGCACGAGCGGCCCGAGTCGCTCGTCGATGGCTTCGCGCACGGTGTCGACGAAGACCTGCGTCTGCCGCTCGATCTCGACGTTGAGGCGGTCGCCCTCGCGCTTCGCGGCGAAGGTCGTCATGCGCAGCGTCTCGGGGATCAGCCAGACCTCGAACCAGCCGGCCTGCCGGTCCACCTCGGCCGCGGTGAGGCTGCAGCCGTTGACGGCGATGTAGCCCTTGGCGAAGACGTAGCGCATGAAGCGCGGCGGCAGCGCGATGCGCAGCACGTGGTTGTTCTCGGGCCTGCGCAGCTGCACGAGCGTGCCCATGCAGTCGACGTGGCCCGACAGCGGGTGGCCGCCGATCTCGGCGCCGTCCTTCGCCGCGCGCTCGACGTTGACCTCGCTGCCTTCGACGAGGCTGCCGAGCGTGGTGAGGGCCAGGCTCTGCTGCATGACGTCGAAGTCGGCGGCGAAGATCTCGCCGCCGATCACGCCGGCGCCGGCCCCGGCCGACCCGTCGGCGCCGCGGTGCAGCGCGGTCACCGTCAGGCAGACGCCGTCGACGGCGACGCTGGCGCCCACCTCGAGCCCGGCGCCGAAGCCCGGCACGCCGAAGCGCAGCGTGAAGCTGCGCAGCCCGGCGCGGTCGGCCAGCCGCTCGACCTGGGCCGTGCCCGCGACGATGCCGGTGAACATGGCCGGCGAGCTTAACAGCCGCGCTGCCGGGCCCGGGGCGGGCACCCCGGGCACCCGAGGCACCGCGCGCCGCGGGCCGGCCGCCGCGTGCACACCCCGATGCCTGCCGGTGCCCGCGGCCCCCCGCAGGCGCCCGCAGGGACCCCGGGAGCCCGCAGGAGCCCGGCCGCTAACATGCCGGCATGCACCCCGACCTTCCCGCGCGGCTCGTCACCGCCCATGCCACCGGCGCCGCCCCCGGCGTGAACCCGCGCGTCCCCGGCATCCGCTCGCTGCACAGCCCCGGCCCCACGCGCGTGCCCGATGCGGTGATGCACGCGATGCAGCGGCCGATGATGGACCTGATGGATCCGCGCGTCGGCGCGCTCATCGCAGCCTGCGAGGACGGCATGCGTGCGCTGCTGGGCACGCGCGACGCGCACGTGCTCTTCTATGCCGCCAACGGCCACGGCATGTGGGAGTGCGTCACCGCCAACCTCGGTGCGCCGGGGCGCACGCTGCTGATCGCCGGCGGCGGGCACTTCAGCGACTCGTGGGCGATGCAGAGCGAGATCCTCGGCCGCGCCACCGGCACGGCGGTGCTGCGCACGCCGTACACGGAGGGCCATCCCACCGACCCCGGCGCGATCGAGCAGGCGCTGCGCGAGGACACGACGCACCGCATCGCCGCCGTGCTGGTGGTGCACACCGACACCGCCAGCGGCATCACGAGCGACCTCGCCGCGATCCGCCGCGCGATCGACGCGGCCGGGCATCCGGCGCTGTTCGTCGTCGACCTCGTCGCTTCGCTCGGCGCGGCACCGTTCGACATGGACGCGCTGCGCGTCGACGTCGCGATGGGCGCGTCGCAGAAGGGGCTGATGTGCCCGCCGGGCCTCGGCTACGTCGCGGTGAACGCCCGCGCACTCGCGTTTGCCGAGGCGCACGCCGGGCCGCGCTTCTACTGGGACTGGGTGCGCCGCGCCTGCGACGTGCAGTACAAGAAGTTCTGCGGCACGCCGCCGCTGGCGCACCTCGCGGGGCTGGAGGCGGCGCTGCAGCTCATCGCCGAGGAAGGACTGGCCAACGTGCATGCACGCCATGCGCGCCTGGGCGGCGCGGTGCACGCGGCGCTGGCGCGCTGGGCCGAGGCCGGCGCGGTGCGCCCGTTCTGCCGCGTGCGCGAGGCCCGCTCGTCGTCGGTCACGGCGATCGAGGTGATGGGCGGCGAGCCGGGACACGACCCCGAGGCCCTGCGCACCGTGGCGCGCGAGCGCTTCCAGGTCGCCATCGCCGGCGGCCTCGGGCCGCTGGCCGGGCGCGTGTTCCGCATCGGGCACCTGGGCGACATGAACGAGGCCACCATCCTGGGCGCGCTCGCCGGTGTCGAGGCCGCGATGACGGTGCAGGGCATCCGCTACGGCGCCGGCGGGGTGGCCGCGGCCGCGCAGTTCCTCGTCGATGCGACGTCCGCGGCCCCCGCGGCCGCGCCCGCCCCGGCACGCCGAGGGCCGACGTGAGCGCCCCGTCCGCCGAGCTCGCCCGCGGCTTCTCGCTGGCATCGCCGCCGCCGGCCTTCATCGACGACCCGCATCCGTTCTTCGATGCGCTGCGCGTGCACGACCCGGTGCACGCGCTGGCGCCGGACTCGGTGCTGCTGACACGCTACGAGGACCTGCTGGCCGTCTACCGCAGCAAGGACGCGAGCAGCGACAAGCAGAAGGAGTTCGGCGCCAAGTTCGGCCCCGGCACGCCGATCTTCGAGCACCACACGACGAGCCTTGTCTTCAGCGACCCGCCGCTGCACACGCGCGTGCGCCGCATCCTGATGGGGGCGCTGAACCAGCGCGCCATCGCGCGCATGGAGGCGGGCGTGGTCACGCTCGTCGACGAGCTGCTCGACCGCCTCGCGGCGAGCCCCGCGCCCGACCTCATCGAGGACTTCGCGGCGCAGATCCCGGTGGAGGTGATCGGCAACCTGCTCGCCATCCCGCGCGACGAGCGCGGGCCGCTGCGCGAATGGTCGCTCGCCATCCTCTCGGCGCTGGAGCCGGCGCCGGGGGAGGCGCGCCTGGCGCGGGCCAACGCGGCGGTGACGGAGTTCATCGACTTCCTGCGCCGCCTGCTCGCCGACCGCGCCCGCCACCCCGGCGACCCCGAGGTGGACATGCTGACGCGCCTGATGCGCGGCGACGCGGAGGGCACGCTCACCGAGCAGGAGCTGATGCACAACTGCATCTTCCTGCTCAACGCGGGCCACGAGACGACGACCAACCTCATCGGCAACGGCGCGCACGCGCTGATGACGCACCGCGACCAGCTCGAGCGGCTGGTCGCCGAGCCGGCGCTGATCGGCACGGCGGTGGAAGAGCTGCTGCGCTACGAGAGCCCCATCCAGCTCAACAACCGCCTCACGACGGCGCCGGTGCCGGTGAGCGACCGCGCGATCCCCGCCGGCACCTTCGTCACACTGGCCATCGGCGCGGCGAACCGCGACCCGGCCGAGTTCGCGGACCCGCACCGGCTGGACATCGCGCGCAAGCCGAACAACCACCTCGCCTTCGGCCAGGGCGCACACGCCTGCTCGGGCATGAACGTGGCGCGCATGGAAGGACGCATCGCGATCGGCGCGCTGGTCAAGCGCTTCCCGCGCATCGCCGTGGCCGGCGAGCCGGTGCGCGACCGGCGCGTGCGCTTCCGCGGCTTCCGCAGCCTGCCGGTGCGGCTGCAGGGCTGAGCGCGCGAGGCGGGAAGAGGCAGCGCGCCACGTGGAGCCGTTCAAGAACCTGCTCAACGCGGGCCTCGTGCGCGGCGCGGCCACGCACCTGCGGCGGGCCGAACCGCGTTTCGATGCCGACGGCTTCGTGCGCCACGCCACGCGCGGCCTCGACGCGCTCGAGATGAAGGCGCGCGCGATGCAGATCGCCGACGCGCTGGAGCGCACGCTGCCCGAGCCGTTCGACGCCGCCGCCGCGGTGCTGGAAGCGGCGTTGGCGCCGGTGGAAGCGCCGATGGAGGCGCCCGGCGATGCCGACGCCGAGGCGGCGGACACCGCCGCGGGGCTGACCCTCTCGGAAGGCGCGACCGACCGGGACAAGACCGTCACGACCGCCACCTCGGTGCTCGATGCAGGGCTCAAGGGCTGGATCCTCTGGCCGGTCGGCGAGTTCATCGCACGCCGCGGGCTGCACGAACCCGGGCGGGCGCTTCAGGCGCTGCACGCGCTGACGCAGCGCTTCACGGCGGAGTTCGCCATCCGCCCGTTCATCGCCGCGCACCCGAACTTCGTCTTCGCCACGCTCGAGCGCTGGACCGCCGACCCGAGCGCGCACGTGCGGCGCCTCGTCAGCGAAGGCAGCCGCCCCCGCCTGCCGTGGGGCCTGCAGCTGAAGGCGTTGGTGGCCGACCCGTCGCCGACGCTGCCGCTGCTGCGGGCGCTGCAGGACGATGCGAGCGAATACGTGCGGCGCAGCGTCGCCAACCACCTGAACGACATCGCCAAGGACCACCCGCATCTCGTCGCCGAGTGGGTGGAGCGGCATCTGGCCGACGCGCCGCCCGCGCGCCGCGCGCTGCTGCGGCACGCCAGCCGCACGCTCATCAAGCAGGGCGACGCGCGCATCCTGGCCGCCTGGGGCCAAGGGGCGCGCCTGCGCGGCGAGGCCACGCTCGTGGTGAAGCCGGCGCGCATCGCGCTGGGCGGCGCAGTGACGCTCACGCTCACGCTGCGCAGCACCTCGACCAAGCCGCAGGCGCTGGCCATCGACTACGTGGTGCACCACGTGAAGGCGGACGGGCGCACCTCGCCCAAGGTGTTCAAGGGCTGGCAGCTCACGCTGGCGCCGCGCGAGACGCGCACGCTCGTCAAGCGGCACGCGGTGCGGCCGATCACCACGCGCACCTACTACGCCGGGAAGCACCGCGTCGTCGTGCAGGTGAACGGGCAGGCCGCGGCCGAGGGCGTCTTCCAGCTGCGGGTGTAGCCGGGCGGGGCGGCCCTGCGCGCAGGGATCTGCCCGGCACAATCGTCCGCACGTGCCCACCGATCTGCCCCTGCCGCTGATCGATGCCGCGCTGCGCGGCGCGGTGTTCGTGCTCCTGCTGCTGCTCGGCGCGCAGGCCGCGCGCGAGGCGGTGCCGCGGCACGATGCCGGCGGAGATGCCGCCGGCCATGCCGGCACAGCCGGGCCTGCCGCCGACACCTCGCGCCGCCCGCGCCTGGCCGTGGCCGCGCTGCTGATGTGCACGGGCCTCGCGGTGCAGGTGCCGGGCAGCTCGCCGTGGGCCGAGAACCACCTCGGCTGCGCCTGGCAGACGCCGCTCATCGCCGTCTCGGTGGGCACCGCGGTGCTCTTCTGGCTCTTCGGGTCGGGCGATATCACCGCGCGGCTGGTGCCTGTGCTGGCCGGCACTGCGCTCGTCGCCGCCACCATCTGCGCCGTCGCCGCCGTCGAAGGAACCGCGCACGCTCGTGCCCTTCCGCGCGCGACCCACGACCCGGTGCCGTGAGTGCGGCGCGTCCGACACGGCCGCCGACGACGTCGCGGGTCGGCACACCGCCCCCGAGCGTCGCGCGCAACGCCTGCTCGATCGCGCTCGCCGCCTCGCTCCGGCCGAGGCAACGCCTGACGCGGCGTCCCGCACGGGTCGGGTCAGCCGTCCGGTGGGCCCGTGCCAGCCGTGTCGCCGGCCTCGCTCGCAGCGGGATGCACGACGAGCGAGAGCACCCCGCTGTCGGCTCCCCAGTCGTTGCGGATCGCGAACCTGATCGCGTACGTGCCCTCGCTGCCCGGCGCGGGCGTACCCCGGATCTCGCCGCGGCCGGAGAAGAGCGGGATGTGGAACCGCACGCCCTCCGGCCACATGCCCTCGACCCGTGTGAACTCGGGCG
>Ga0073934_10003058_pt1 | contig 32080 bp, 26 predicted proteins | sample LarsenN4metaG_FD_76834 | JGI IMG/M metagenome (GOLD analysis project Ga0073934, IMG submission 76834) | Hot spring sediment bacterial and archeal communities from British Columbia, Canada, to study Microbial Dark Matter (Phase II) - Larsen... ...
AAGACGCGCCCAACGAATTCGATGGGATTCCGGTCAAAACTCTTCTTACCTTCGATGTTAATTTTTACGAAACCGAAGAAGAATGGCGCGGATCCAGAAATGCTTCCGACGCAGCTGAAGAACGTGTGCGTTTTTGAACCCGCAAAACGATTTTTGAAAAATTGCCTCGCCAAAAGCAGCGGGGCATTTTTCATTTACCTGCAGGTTTATGATTAAACTTAAATCTCGTGCCTGTTTTCCAGAGCCTTATCCATGGTTACTTCGTCAACGTATTCGAGGTCGCTTCCGACCGGCATTCCCATTGCGATCCTGGTAACCCGAACTCCCAGCGGTTTAAGTAGTCTGGCAAGGTAATTTGCCGTTGCTTCACCTTCGGTTGTCGGGTTAGTCGCTATGATAACTTCTTTCACTTCCACTGCCTCATTGTTTTCAGGCAGCAGTCTTGGCAAAAGATTGGCAATCATCAGCTCATCCGGGCCTATACCACGAATGGGAGACAATGAGCCGTGAAGAATGTGGTACAAACCACGATATGAACGCGTTTTTTCAATTGCAAGCAAATTATATGGTTCTTCAAGGATACAAATCATCGAGCGGTCGCGTTTGGGATTTCTGCAATAAAGGCATGGCTCGACATCCGTCAGATTGTTGCAAATAGAGCAAAAAACGATTTTTTCTTTGATTTCCCTTAAGGCTTCGATAAAACTATCTACCTCGGCCTGCGGCCGTCGCAGCATAAAAAATGCAAGTCGCTGAGCGCTCTTTTGCCCGATGCCGGGAAGGCGTTTGAATTCGTCGATGAGGCGTGCAACCGGTTCGGAATAATCCAACATTTTTGATTAGGTAAAGCCTGTCAGAATGTCACTTAAATCATTCCCGGTGGCAACATTCCGCCGAGTTTACCCTTGAGAGCTTCTTCGACTTTTCTATGCGCCTCGTTGAGCGCCGCCACAGTCAAATCCTGAATCATCTCGACGTCACCGTCTTTTAACAAATCGGGTGATATTTTCACTTCAACGACTTCAAAATCGCCTCGCATTTTTACCGTAACCGCACCTCCGCCAGCAGAAGCTTCTACAATTGTCTGCTTCATTTCGCGGCCCATCTGCTCCTGCATCTGCTGGGCCTGCTTCATCATCGCATTCAGGTCAAAACCGCCGGGAAATTTCATTCTCAGACTCTCCTATCAAGTAATTTTATTGTCAATCAAATCGTAACCGTCCGTCCTTCATATTGCAAATAAATCGACCGAAAGGATAAAAACGGAATGAAAAAATGCTTGACATCGTCCGGGGGGGGTAAAATACTTAGACAAAATAAAATCCTGTTGGTCATGGCACAATTCCCGAGACGCAAAGCAGCAGGATATTGATATTTAATATTCCGGAGGTTGAAATGTCCCGTAAAGCTCCCATAGGTATTCCGTCAGTTTCCTGTTTTTTGATCCTTCTTCTTTTTCTTCAATTTCCATTTAACTTATTCCCGCAAATATCATCAAAAGCATCACAACAATTTCCGGTTTCGAATCCTGAATACGTTGTAGTATTGCGGCCTTTGCCCGATGCGGGTGCATTGGCGGGAAGTTTCTCCGTACCTACCGCGGCGGAAATTACCGCTTACCGCGAGGGAAAAACAATTGATGCTTACCGTGCTTTAAGTTTCCGCAAATTTCGAAAAGCCCTTTTAGCTGCAGGTTTACCATTCGAACCCAATGTCCTTTTACGATCTGACTGGCGGATGCATCTTAAAAATTACCCGGGATTTATTTCGAAATATGGCGTTCAGCAACTCGGGGAAACCGTATCCAACGAGATTATTGTTGCAGATTCATTAATATTGCCGTCAAAAATCAAGTTTGAACAAGACACTCTTATATTGGCGCGACAGATTTTTTTCGAGGGAACGGATATAGAAATAAGCGCTCCAGGCAATTCTTTGTTTATTTTCCCGCTGGAAGCCATGAAAGGAAGCCGGCCTCGGGCAGAATATGCTCCCGAAGAAGCGCTGAAGGCTCCGGAATCGCAGTCTCTTGCCGCATTTTACGGGAGCCGGGAAATTGTATCGAATGCCAAATTCAAAATTTCAACGCGCGGGCCGGGTTTTGAAGAATTTCTCCAATCAAAAGGCATAAAGCTAAATCCCGGTGAACGTGTTCCCTATGTCTCGCCTTGTCCCAATGGATTGTCCTCTTGCGATTCGAGCCCGGGAGTACCCGGCCGCCCGGGACTTTCGGGAATTTCAGGAAACAGCGGGTCAAACGGTGCCGATTCTCCGTCTCCGGTTGACGGGAGCTGTCTTTTTGGAGGTAGTCCCCACGGACTTACAACTCCCGCAGCGCAGCGTGGTGAAGACGGCCAAAGCGGTCAGGCAGCACCGGGACCCGGAAGTGAAAACGGATATGGCCCGACAGCCGGAGGAAACGGAGGATCCATCTATTGCTCGATTCCGGACGGAGCAGGCGAGACTTTTACTTTCGACGCCTCGGGCGGTAATGGCGGGCCAGGCGGAGCGGGTGGAAATGGAGGTAACGGCGGCAATGGGGGCAATGGAAAGCGCGGGGGCGATGGAGTAACCTGCGGTAGAATAGTCGGAAATGGCGGTAATGCAGGCGCCGGAGGCGACGGCGGAAACGCCGGAGCAGGCGGCGCCGGGGCTAACGGTGCCGGCGGCGGCAATGGCGGCAGCATTATCGTTGACTACCCGACAAATTACCCCCTGCAAAACATAATAACTAGGTCTCAAGGCGGCGTAGGAGGCAGTGGCGGGCTTGGCGGCGTGCCCGGGACACCGGGCAATGGCGGATCCGGCGCCCGCGGAGGAAATGCGGGTACACCCGTAGGCGATACCTACGGCACTCCCGGTACTCCGAGTATGCCGGGACGGCCGGGAACTTTCGGTAACTGGGGAACACATGGCCAACAGGGAGCAAATGGCAGTAACGGCCTCATCCGGAGAACGCCGCGCCGAGGAGGAGAGTTGCCGCCCGCTCCGCCGCCGGGACCATGCTTTTCCCTGCCGGAATCCCGGCGATCCGTATCTTGCGGATGTACGCCCTATTATTGGGTAATGTATATCTCATGGGACGGCGGCCAAACATGGGAAATGACGGAATACTGGTATGCCGGCTGTTGGTGATTTGGCTTTGACGGCCAGTTTCGCTCCTTGCGTTTAATTGCAGGAAATGCCTTTTCAAATTTTGCGATTCGGAGTATTATCGCAGGAACTCCCTGCAGGAAAACCGTGGCGCCTTTTGGGAGCTGCGATAATTCAACCTCCGAGGCATTTATGAGCGAACAGAAACAGTCGATTATCTCCTATTCGGGCTTGATGCTAGGCATCGCACTTGTAATTTCGTCCGTCATCTTCGGATGGTTTTACTCCAACGCCAAAAGGGGAGATGAGGCAATTACCGTAACCGGTTCGGCTAAACGTAGAATCGCATCGGATCTCGTTGTCTGGAGCGTTGAAACCTCTGCTCAGTCATCGCAGCTTGGCGATGCTTACCGGCAGTTGGCAGACGCAATTCCAAAAATCAAACAATACCTGCTGACGCAAGGCATTCCGGAAGATCAATTGACAATCGGTGCAATTTCAACTACCAAGCTGACTAAGCGTGATCAGGATGGCAACGAAACCGGTGAAATAACCGGTTATTCACTCTCGCAGTCAATCGAGATTCGTTCCTTTGATGTTGCAAAAATAGCGCAGATTTCACGGGAAGCAACCGAACTTATAAATCAGGGGATACTTATTGAATCAACACCTCCAAAGTATTACTACACAAAAATCGGTGATCTCAAAGTTGAAATGTTAGGAGAAGCTGCCCGCGATGCCAAAGAACGCGCGGAACGTATTGCCTCAAGCACCGGAAATTCCATCGGATCGGTCCGATCCGCAAAAATGGGCGTTCTGCAGATCACGGCCGCAGATTCAACCGACGTTTCAGACTATGGCGTTTATGATACTACCACAATAGAAAAAGATGTTACCGCAGTCGTGAATATCTCTTTCGCGGTTCGTTAATGAATTCAGGCAGATTTTTCCTTATGTTTTTTTGGTTATCCTATAGCCAATGCGAGGTTTCTAATGGGCGTTAAGGAGCAAATGATTGCCATACTCCGCAATTCGGGTACGGCGCGTATCAGATTCAGGTATTCAAACGGAACGGTTGATGTGAATATCAACCAGGACGTCTTTCGCCGTGTCGCTTCCGGCCTCGTAAGCGGACATTTCAGGGTAGTGGAAAACAGATATCCTGATAACCGTTTAACATACAGTGCCTGGTCTGATCCAAGTACCGGAGATGAAAGTAATACCTTTTATTTAGGACGCAACAACAGATCTTCAAGAGATTTTGATGCTCTCGTTGTGCATGAGGCATTACATGCTTATATGGATTTAGTCCGTATCAGTATTCCATGGGTTGATAATGAAGCGGCAGCCTACATTGCGCAAGGGTTTTATCTCAGGAATTCGGGCTATCCCGAATCAAGAATGGAACCCGGCGAACCTTACCGCGTCGGTTTTCTCATTGCCCAGACAATTGCAAACGGTGTGGATGCTTCCTCGATGATAGCTGATTTACGGGCAAATTTACTTGCTGATCCCCGTTATCGGCACTATATCCGTGCTACCTTCCATGGAAACGGCTAGTAAAATTTCTCCCCAAAAAGCAACTAATCGCAAAATATCAAGCATCAAGTAGGCTGAACTTTCTTTCCGAAAGGTCGCAAACAAAAATACTGCTGTTTTTTATCAAACGGTACATAAAACCGTAAAGGGTGGGGTGCGTCTGTCTATGAAAGCGAACAAATTACTCCGTCTCGAGTATGAATGCAATGAAAAATGGGATGAAATGAAGGGTAACGAAAAGATCCGACACTGTTCCCATTGCAATAGATTCGTAAACAATCTCGATGAACTCACATTGAAGGAAGTGCGAAAACTGGCTTTGTCATCCGAAGGTAAAATCTGTGTCCGCTACCGGAATTACACTCTTAACGACAAACCGCCTTTCACTCGCCGATTTGCCAGAGCCGCTGCAAATGCCGGCCTGGTCGCAGGAGCGATCGGAGCTGCTTTTGGAGGCGTTGCTTCTGCAGCGGGGACTGTAAATGAGCCGGTCAAGATCTACCGAATGAAAGACTCCGAAAGGACCCCGGCCACAGGCGGCCGGATTTTCGGAACAATTACAGACGCACAGGATGCCGTCATTCCATTCGCAGTTGTTACCTTGGTTCAGGTCGGATTAGGTGAAATCCGCATTGTCAATGCCTCCTCTGACGGGCAGTATGAATTTACTGATTTGCCGGCCGGCAGATATTTGGTAAAGGTTACTGCGTCCGGCTTTGCGCCGGGATCTACATATGAGTTTGAACTGAGCGAAGATTCCGAAGTAAAGCGTGATCTTAGGCTCGGTGTCGCGGAAGTGAGCGTTTCACTTGATGTAGTTTCCGAACTTAAACTCGAAGACACCTTGGTAATGGGGATATTTGCCGTAAACCTCACTCATTACCCGCTTGTTTCGGCTGTGATAAACGATGATCTGGAAGAAGTTAAGGCTCGCGTAGCGATGGGTGAGAAAATCAACGTTCGTGACAAAGGTTGGGATGGAATGTCGCCTCTGCACTTTGCCGTTCAAAACGGAAACATTGATATTGCTAAATTCCTGCTTGAAAGAGGGGCTAAGGTTAATCTTAAAGACAAACTGAAACGCACCCCGCTGATGATGATTGATTCAGATGCGACTCCCGAGCTCGTCCAACTGCTTATTAATTATGGCAGTAAATTAAATAATGCCGATGCCGAAGGCAAAACTGTCCTGCACCACATTTCAGGCTCCAGTGTCGATGCCGGAATAATCAGAATGTTGATCGCCTATGGCATTAATATCAACGCAGTGGACAATGAAGGCAATACACCATTAATTGCCGCGGCAGAAATGAACGATAAAAATATGCTGAATATACTGCTCGAATCAGGCGCCGACACCCGGCGCAGAAACCGCAACGGGAAAACGGCTGCGGATATTACCGATTCGGCCGAAATTCGGCAGATTCTCAATTCATACGGACTTGCGAGTAATTAAACTGAAAATGCGGCTGGTTCGCACATCGTAAAAAACCGGGGAATCGTGATAGAATCCGATAAGGTTTTCAGCATTTTTTACGAAATCAATCGCGACCGCCCCATTATGAAATATTGCCCGACCTGCGATACCAGATACGAAGAAGATATTCTGCGTTTTTGTATGAAAGACGGCACTCCGCTGTTGGAAGATGCCGGACCTTCCTTTACAACATTGCCAAGTGAAAACCTGCCCGAGCCGCCGGAAAATGATGATCCCGGCGAAATTACCGTAATTCGCCGTAATGTACCGACGCCGCCACCGGATCCCGAAGATGTAATCGGGCATCCGGTATCGGGTGAGCGCATCGTAATTCCTACCTATACTCCTCAGGCAACCAGCGGGCAGCAACCCATAGTTTCGGGCAATATACCTCCTGTGCCGATGCAGCCTGTTTATCAGCCGCCTCCGCCTAGAACAAATACACTTGCAATTGTGGCTTTTACAATGTTTGGTACGGTTTTTACAATTACCATTGGCGCATTGCTTGTCTGGTTTCTGGTGCTTAGCCGTCCCGCAAACTCTAACATCAATGCAAACATTAATGGCAACGCAAATACAAACTATAATACAAACGTAAACACCAACCTCGGAATAAACACATCCACGGATTTCAATACAAATCTGAATTCGGCAAATCTTTCAAACACAAATATAAAAACTCCAACGCCTACTCCAAGTCAGACTCCGACGCCGACTCCGACGCCGACTCCGCGGCCAAGCCCGACACCTTCACCGGACGAAGACGAGCAGGCACCGGTCCCGTCAGTAAACAACGCTCCTGCTACACCGCGGCCAAGCCCTATCCAGACACCGCGGCTTATGCAATCGGCTCCGGGAGCTTCAAATTCAAACCGGCCTTAACTTTCGGCCACGGCTGCTTCGACGGCGCGGCGTGGGTCAATTACTCCCCAGCCCTGTCTGTCAACTTCGTAGGCGGGCAATCTTTCCGCCGTCCGGATAAGAATTCGTTTCAGTTTTTGCGGTGTCAGATCCGGATTCGCCTCTAACATCTGTGCGGCCAGGGAGGATACGATCGGTGCAGAAAAAGATGTCCCGTCAACGTATTTATAATACCGCGTAATCACATTCTCGCGACGTATTTTCAGGATAATAAGCTGGCGAATGCTGTGTGGCGGACGATCGGCCGCGGCATCAAGTTCAGGATCAATACCCGGATTTTCAAAAATAATCCGCCGGAGGTCATCATCCGCCGCGCGGTCCAGTTTTTCGAGAAGCTCAGCCTGCTGCGCCGTCGGAGTATTCGGTAAAATAGGTGCCGGAACCCAGATCGAAGGTGCAATCACTTCCGGCTTTTGAAGACCGTCTATTGTCGGGCCAAACGACGAGCGATACATCCCGCGTCTTGCCCGATTGATGGAATTATCATCATCCAAGCCGCCAACGGCAATGCAAGACGGTGCACTGGCCGGCGGAACAACCGGATGATGCTCTAAATGACCCGAATTGCCTACAGCGCAGACGACCAGAATGCCGGCACGCGTACAGTCGTCAACCGTCCGGGATAATGGATCTGTCAGATAACTTGCCTCTTCGTCACCGCCGGCGGAAATATTCACTATCCTGATCGAATAACGCGTCCGATTCTCAAGAATCCATTCCAGTCCACGACGAATGTCATCGTCGGTAATGCGTCCGGTCCTTGCAAGTTTTACCAGCACGACATCCGCCTCCGGAGCAAGCCCACGATAAAAACCATTTGATAAGTGTCCGTTACCCGCGGCAACTACCGATGTCATCATTCCGTGCCAGCTCGCTACGTCAGGCCGAAAAAGCGATTCCAATCCGTCGGATTCATCTACAAGACTGTGATAGGCAACTATCCGGTTTCGCGGCGTCGTAAGATCAACATGCGGGTAAAATCCCGAATCTAAAAAAGCTATCGTTACACCGCGGCCGGTGTAACGCTCGTCTGCATCCAGCCGCAGAGGAATTGATAATACGTGCGAGCCGTCTTTTCTCAGCGCGGCATCTTTTTCTATCTGGTCTTTCGCGCGGTCAAAAAGCCTGACACATCGCGCACAGACTGCGCGAAAATCCCGGGAATCAGGTGCGTTAGCCTCTATCAGCCTTCTCAGCTCTTCATCCAAAGCTTCGAGCGGCACAAATTCGTCTGCCGTCTCTCGGGAACAAACAGGACACGGCTTTTTTTCTGAAATCATATCGAATTTTCTGATTTGCTTTAATGTCCGGGTCGGAATCGATAAAATGCATTTCGAGCGTTTAAGTTTTTCATAACCGAACTGTAAAATCAATCGATTGGATTAGACGATGAAGAACCTTCGTGTCGGCCTTGCACTCTCAGGTGGCGGAGCCCGTGGCTTTGCTCACGTTGGCGTTCTGAAAGCACTTCGGGAAAACAATATTCCCATTGACATAATCGCAGGGACTTCCGCCGGTTCATTTGCAGGTGGAGCTTTTGCTGCCGGTCTGGAACCGGATGAAATCATTGCCGTCGGGAATAAAATTCGTTGGAGCGATATTGCCGGATTTTCATATTCCCGACGGGGTATTCTCTCAAACATACCACTCGGAGAATTTGTCAGGTCTAATTTCCCAGTCAATCGTATAGAAGATCTGCGGATCCGATTTGCGGCCTGTGCTTGCGATCTTGAAACGGGACAGGAAATTGTTTTTCGTGACAGTGGCGACCTGCCTACGGCAATAAGAGCAAGCTGTGCCATTCCGGGCATTTTTGTGCCCGTTGATCTTGATGGGAAACAATTGATTGATGGTGGGGTAATTACTCCAATGCCCGGAAAAATAACACGCGAACTCGGCGCCGATTTCATGATAGCCGTAGATTTGATTTCCTGCGGTTCGACTTACTGGGGACGCCCGACGAATCTTCTCGGCACATTCTTCCAATCCGCAATGATGCTGCTTAGGGCGGCGTCTAAGTTTCAGCATTTCCATGCGGATGTAGTACTGGAACCCCAGCTTTCACACATTCGCCCGGATGAAATAGATAAACGCGACGAAATGGTCGAGATCGGTTACCGTACGACATTGGATAAAATCGAAACCATAAAAACGCTCCTCGTTGCCGCGCAAGATAACGGGCGATAATTAAAAAAAAATTAAAACGCTTTTTCGTTCAATCTATTCTCTGAAAATGACATTGCTTTATTTTGTCGTTGTCCGGTTTTGGAAATCGTGTTTTAGCGCTTGCTATTAAGTCAACATTAGTGCATTATTAAAAGTGTTGTTCCTTCTCTCGCGCATCAACGGTGATGCGCCCGGCCGAAAAAAGTTTCATTCGACGGCGTGTTTTGGAAGTTCGAGGGTAGGCAGTTTTTTGGTTTTGAAAGCAGCTCAGATTTCCCTTCGGGTTTCTTTTAGTACGTTTTGATTGAAGCAGACCGTTTCTTCTCTCTTATAAACTACTTAAAGATCGCTTTCATTTTCCGTTTCCTTAAGATAATTCAGGAAACAAGGTAAATTATAATTATGTCAATGAAACTTTATGTTGGTAACTTGTCCTTCAATACGGGCAATGGTGAACTTGAGCAACTTTTTTCCAGTATCGGTACTGTAGATTCAGCAACCGTAGTTGAAGACCGTGACACCGGCCGCTCGCGCGGTTTCGGTTTTGTCGAAATGGCATCGACGGAAGATGGAAACAAAGCAATTGCCGAACTCGACGGAAAAGAATTTGACGGACGTCAAATCAAAGTCAATGAAGCCAAGCCACGCGAAGATCGCGGTTTTGGCGGCGGAAATCGCGGCGGTGGAAACCGTGGCGGCGGAAACCGCGGCGGCTATGGCGGCGGACGCAACCGTTGGTAAATTCAACTCGCCTTCAGGCGTTTCTATTTACTGAATTCTTAAAAAAGCGAACCTTCCCGGTTCGCTTTTTTGCTATCCTTTACGGGGTTTTAATTTCGCAGGAACCGATACAAATTTCTGTTGCCGCGGCGGTTCGACCACATTGAATGAAACGCTGCGCAATTTCAATCCGTCAATAAAAATATCGATTCGATAATTTCCGCTGCTCCAAAAACCATCCGGACTTCCGGTAAAAATTACTCTGTTTTGTCCTTGTTTTGTGCGGTAAGAGGACGTAACGATTTTTGTTTCCGGTCTGACGCCGTTGACCTTCACGGCCACCAGATTCATCTTTACGTCTGCAATTTTAAATTCTGTGAGTGTGATGACACAAAAAATTGGCACGTCCTTAGGCAGAAATGTCGAGACTTCTTCGCCGGGTTTTCCATCTTCGTTTGCACGTGCAAGAAAAACATTGTCAATCGGGTCTGAAAAATTTGGCGGGTCTTGCCTTATTCCTTGTGCAAAAATCGATGCACTTAAGAGAAAGATCATTATTAGAAATTTCATCCGATCAGCTCCGGCCCGAATTGATAATTATTGAAGATTAGAGATTTTAACCTTTAACAAGGTTGTATGATTGGCAAAATATTGATTTGGCTTGCCAAAACTTTTACTGGAGTTTTCTTTTTAGAACTTGAAAATCTCTTTAAGCAGCAATTTGTTTGTAGTGTTATAATCTGCGGCTAATATGCGTTTTGTCTTCTCCTACAGGTTTTTTATTTTTCTGATAGCAGGGTTTGTTCCTCTCGTCTTTGTGTCCTATTTCCCCCGGATAGGTTATTTGGTTTTGTTTTATGACCTGTGCCTCCTTGCGGCAGCTATTTATGATTACCGAATAAGCCTTGCCAATCTGGACAAAATATCGGCTACTCGAATTTTCGATCAAAGGTTTGCGATTGGCGTTACAAACACGGTGCGTATCGTCCTTGAAAATCGAAACGAAACTCCGGTTTCAATCGACATCAAAGATGAAAGCCCGCCGGAAATGCGAATCGACAGCACGCGGCAGGCTGCATTCGTACTCGCTCCATTTGCTCAGGCTGAATTCATTTACCATCTGACGCCTCCGAAACGCGGTGAATATCAATTCGGCAAAATAGCCGCGCGTATGCTTTCACATTTTGGCCTGGTCAAAATACAAACCGGGCTGGGCGGAGCCGATTTTGTCAAGGTGTTTCCGGACATGGTGCGTGCACGGCATATGGAGATTGAATCACTTGGCATAAATTCTTTTCTTGCCGTCAAAAGACGCGCGGAGCGGCGAGGGGAAGGTCGTGATTTTGAATCGCTGAGAGATTACGTCCGCGGTGACGAAATGAGGCATATTTCATGGCCTGCTACAGCCCGCAGATTTAAATTAACTACTCGTCAATATCAAATCGAACGCGATCAGACCGTAATCATCGGTATAGACTGCGGACGACTCATGACCGGCCGTTTTGATGGTGAATCAAAGTTTGATTCGGCTGTTCATGCCGTGCTTGCACTGGTTTCTGCCTGTGCCAAGGCGGGCGATAATTGCGGTGTGTTGGTATTCGGGCGTCAAATAAAAAAATTCATCCCGCCTAAGCCTGCCGTCCGTTGTCTCGAGGCAACTTTGGAGGCTCTCTGCAATGTCGAACCTGAAATGATCGAGCCATCTTATGCACGCGCCTTGCAGTTTATTGCCTCAAATATTAAAAGACGTTCCCTCGTTGTCTTATTGACAGATCTGGTTGACCAGGATTCTTCCCGTGACCTTATAATGTCACTCAGTCTCATCCGGCCAAAGCATTTGCCTATGGTTGTTACTATTGGCGATAAAGATTTAAAGGCGCTGGTCTCAAAAGAACCGTCTGCAATTAACGAAGTTTTTCGACAATCTGCCGCTGAAGAAATTATCTTTCAGCGCGAAGCCGCACTGCGAAAAATCGAATCTAGCGGCGGTTTGGCACTGGATGTAACTACTGCAACACTTGCCCCAAGGATGCTTGAAAGCTATTTGAAAGTAAAAGAACGCGGTATGCTGTGATGAATAAACCACAGATTGAATTTTCCATTGAAACTTCGAAGCTCTCAGAAATCCTAAACTATTTATTTTCAGTAGTTTAACTCTCGATGAAATTGCAGAAAAATTCTATGTCTGCCTTGTCTTGATTTGTCGGCAGCGGTAATTTTTGTATAAGAAAAAAATGCAAAGGAGAACTGGGAAAAACAGGCTTGCTTTGCGGTGATTTGGAGCAGCACAGAAAACTTCCAGATGTAAACTTGCCAATCTGTTTTTACTGAATTTTTTTTTGCATATCTTTAGCAAAAAATAAAAGTAAATCCGTCACCATTCGGGCGAAATTCCGATGCAGTTTTTTCGGCAGTTTCGCTTTAATTTTTGTAATCACCGGTCCCGGCAACCATTTCGTGGCTTGGGGATACAAAATTAATTGCGATCTGAATAATTTGGCGTCAGGATTTTGACGTTCAAATCGGATCACAAATCGGATTAAAGTTGTAAAAGGAGTTAGTAGCTATGTCAATAAATAAATATGCAGTCAAAAAATAAGTATTATCGTTTTTTCTCCGCTGCGGCGCTTTTTGTGGTAGCGGCCGCCGCAAACATTACATCTGCACAAACGGCAGCCGTTTTGGACACCGTAAAACAGTCTGACGTTACCGTTTCCAATGTAAAAAATGCCGAAACTGAATCTGCCGGAGCGGCAGCGGCACAATCGTCTTCGTCGTCTTCCGACTGGACGGGAGTGTACATTGGCGGATACCTGGGCGGAAATTTCAACCGTTCATCAGCCAATACAAGCACGGTTTTTAACAGTTCCGGCTATTTCGCCGCTTCGAGTGTTACCGCCATAAACTCATCCGGTGCACAAAAACTTGATCCAAACGGTTTTACGGGTGGGGCAACGCTTGGCTACAACTATCAGTCCGGCCGCTTTCTCATCGGTGCCGAGACGGATTTCGGCGCTCTTACAGGCAAGAAAACGGCTACCACCACGACGGTTTATCCTTGCTGTTCACCGACGTCATTTACCATAGCTCAGTCTGTAAAAACTGACTGGATTTTTACCGCACGTCCGAGAGTAGGGGTAATCGCAGGTAATGCATTGTTTTATGGAACGGGTGGGCTGGCAGTAACCAAAATCGATTATAATGCCCGCTTTACCGATAATTTCGCATCTGCAAACGAAAGCGGCGCGATTAACAAAATCCGTGCCGGGTGGACAGCCGGCGGCGGTGTTGAATACAAGGTAGCTAATAAATGGTCCGTAAAAGGCGAATATCTTTTTGCTGATTTCCGCCGTGCGACAACGACAAGCACCAACCTTACGGCCTTCACTCCGCCGACAGCTTATCCGTCAAATGTATTTACTCATTCAATTTACTCCAAGAACCATATGCTCAGATTCGGAGTAAATTATCACTTCTAAACTCTTTACTTCCAGTCAAATGGTGCCGTTGCGGACTAGATCTGCGGCGGCACTGTTTTTTCTTCACGCCCGACGAGTAAAAGGTAGGAAAACATTAGAATGCCACTGCCGATTCCCACTGAGTATTTAACAAAAGCCGGCAATGAGGACGGGGAGATAAAACCTTCGATCAGGCCCGCAACAACCAAAAAACATGCGGAGCCGGCAACGATTTTCGCTGCGTCCAGACCTTTGGCTCGCAAGGCACGGCTTCGCGAATTATCTCCGGGGTAGATCAAGGTAAACCCGATCATTGTCCCTGCACCGCCGCAAAAAACCACCGTCGAGAGCTCAATTACGCCGTGCCCGACCACAAATTCCGCCAGAGCAGCCGCAAAAGGCGGATTTATACGAACGGCAGCTCCGAAAACGGCGCCAACATGTGCGCCGAAAAAAGCAATATCGTAAAGCGACCCGATGCCGAAAAACGCACCCATTGCAAAAGCGCGTATTGAAACGATGATGTTGTTTGAAAGTATCAGGCTGGCGCCGATCTGATTAGCTTCATTAAGGGATTTCCACCATTGGAAATTCGCTTCGATAGATTCCGTAACCCCTGATAATCCAACGAATTGGGTAAAATCCGGATCGCGGAAAGCAGCCACAAAGCCAAACAAAACAAAGGCAATAAATACCGCGGCCGCGATAAGCATATAATTGACGTTTCGGCGAAACGCCTGCGGAAATTCCTTTGCGAAAAAACGTTTTAAAATTCGCCCGCCATCGTTCTCGGCTCTGTAAATTTGGCTGTGTGCCCGAATAACAAGCGAATTCAGGTAATTTACAAGCCGCGGATCGCGGGATTCGGCACGTGCTATCGCCAGATCAGAGACAGCCTTTCTGTAAAGTTCTCCAAATTCGCGTATTTCTATCGCGGTCAGCCCGAAACGGTTAGCCCGGCCGGCGCGTTCGAGCATCTGCTCTAACCTTAACCAGCCCGATTTTTCATTTTCTATCAGTTTCTGCACGGCACAGGTCATTCTAAATGTTTGCACAAAAAAATGGCAACCGGGACCCGAAAACTTACAGTCCGCTAATTGCCATCGGCTTCACCGCAATCTAGAATCAAGTACTGTCGCGTGTCAACTGAAGCTGAAAAACATCACGAAGAGGAAGCAATCGGTAAAACATACGACCTGCACATTGCGGGCCGCTTGCTGCGGTATTTGCGTCCATATTGGCATCTTGCTGCCGCTGCGCTTGTCCTGACATTGCTGACTAACGTTCTTGTCAGCCTGCAGCCATATTTCACCAAGGTTGCCGTTGATGATTTCATTACTCCTAAACGGACTGATGGAATCTGGCTCTTCGCCATAGCCTTTTTCGGCGTTTTTCTTTTCCGTTTTCTTTTCTCTTATTTTCAGGAGATACTTCTAAACCGCGTCGGGCAATGGGTAATGCTCGATTTACGCAGCCAGATTTTCTCAAAACTGCAGCATATCGAGGTTGCCTATTACGACAAAAACCCTGTAGGGAGAATCATCACCCGTTTGACGTCGGACGTCGATGCCCTCAACGAACTTTTCACATCCGGAGTCATAGACGTTCTAGGCGATCTGGTCGTAATTTTTGCGATTATTGCGATGATGTTTTGGCTGGACTGGAAACTGGCCATAGTATCACTGATTACAATTCCGCTGCTGTTTACCGCTACTAACTGGTTCCGCAAGCATGCAAGAAGGGGGTTCGATCGCGTCAGGACACGAAATGCAAGGCTGAATGCTTTTCTCCAGGAATATCTTTCAGGCGCACAGACTGTTCAGTTAATGAACGCCGAAGATAAGGCTTTGCGCAGGTTTCATAACATAAATCTCGATTACCGTGAAGCCAACATAGAGACGATTTTTTATTATGCCGTTTTTTATCCGCTTGTTGATTTCATCGGCGCCGTAGGTATTGCCGTTGTAATCTTTTTCTTTGGTTTCGAAGCCATAAGCGGAATTTCGGCATCCGGTCCTGCACTCACCATAGGCATTCTTGCATCTTTTATCCAGTATTCTCTCCAGCTCTTTCAGCCAATCCGCGACCTTTCGGACAAATTCAATGTCCTGCAAGCAGCGATTGTGGCATCCCACCGGATTTTTATACTTCTTGACACCGATATCACCATAAAGTCACCGCCCCGCCCCAAACGAACAGGAACGGCACGCGGAGAAATCGAATTCAGAAATGTATGGTTTGCATACAAGAATGAAGATTGGGTGCTAAAAGATATCTCTTTCAAAATTCACCCCGGTGAAAGTATTGCATTGGTTGGGCATACCGGCTCCGGCAAAACTACCGTTACAAATCTTTTAATGCGTTTTTACGACGTTTCAAAAGGTTCAATTTTGATAGATGGTGTTGATATCCGCGAATGGGATCTGAAAAGCCTCAGGCAAAACTTTGCGGTTGTTCTTCAGGATGTTTTTCTGTTCAGCGGCACAATTGAGGAAAATATTCGGCTTGGCAATGACAATATAACCGGAGATCGCGTCCGGTGGGCTGCCGGCGAGGTTTGCGCCGACAGCTTTATCCAGCGGCTGGAAGGCGGTTTTCAGGCACATGTCCGCGAACGCGGCGCAGGGCTTTCTGTAGGCCAAAAGCAGTTGATTTCCTTTGCTCGTGCCCTGGCCTTCGATCCTAAAATACTGATTCTGGACGAAGCCACCAGTTCGATTGACACCGAAACCGAACAATTGATTCAAAAAGCAGTGGAACGCGTAATGGAAGGCCGTTCTTCAATTGTAGTAGCCCACAGGCTCTCGACAATACAAAAATGCGACCGGATTCTCGTCCTTCATCATGGCGAGCTGAGAGAAGCCGGCTCGCATTTGGAATTGCTTGCCATGCATGGTTTATATTGGAGACTTTACCGGTTGCAGTATTCCGAAGAAAAACTCCATATTTCTGCGGCGCCGGACTAGGCCGCGGGATTTGAATCCGGAAAAAATCGCCGATTATACAATTTTATATAAAAATGGATTATAATATCACGAACCTTCCACCAGACGGCGAACGGACGGCAAATTCCACTGATTATGAACGACGAGCTCCTGAATCATTGTAATGCAGTAATCGAAGAGCTCTACGAGCGTTGCCGGCAAAATGCACCAAATTATGGTGTAACCCATGAGTGTTTTGCCGCTTCGCTTTACAGTGCGCTCCAAAGATTTGCCGAATGCGCGGATCGCGATGTTACGCCTTCAGAAGCTGAGCACTTTCTCAGACAGATTCAGGTAGAAGACTTGTTTCTCGCCATAGCCTGCGCAAACGGGAATGAACGCGCATGGTGGGACTTTGACCGCGAACACCGCTCGTTTATGGAGCGCGTCGCCCGCCACCTTGCCCATACCGACATGGATGCTACGGACATTGTGGACACCGTTTACGAACAATTGTACGGGACAAGAATCGTGGACGGTGAGCGTATTTCCAAATTTTCCAGTTACAGCGGGCGCGGCAGTTTGCGGGGTTGGCTGCGTACGGTCATCTGGCACTCACTTGTTGACCGGCATCGTGCCGGCCACGCGGAAATATCGCTGGACGAAATGACGGAAAATATCGGTGAGGGAGCAGCACAGGCAAATTTCGCCATGGGAACCGATTCCGGTGAAGATGCGATGATCGACGCTGTTGCACGCCGACGCTATGCCAAATGCGCCTCCGAAGCGATCGAAGGAGCATTTGCCGCCCTCGAACCCCACGAGCGTTTGATTTTGCTGTACTATCACGTAGATAATTTAAAATTGCGGGAAATTGCCCGGCTTGTAGAAAATGAAACTTCGCCGCTGCGTGCATGGTTTCAACGGCGGTCGCAGTCCCGCGAACAAAACCCTTCCGGACGTATCCACGAATCTACGGTGATGCGTTGGTTGGAAAAATGTTATGCAAAGATACTCGAATCTTTCCAATCTCGGCTCAGAGAGCAATTCGGGTTGAATGAAGACGAAATAGCGCTTTGTACGCAGCATGCGTCGGAAGGCCTCACGGGCGAAAGCCTCTTCCGCAATCTTTCGGCAACGCGCTCGGCTACGGATGTATCAAATTAAGCCTTTTGAAATAATTACGCAAATGTAGCCGTTTGGTTACGTCTGCATTTCGGGAGGCCGATTGCTGACAATGGACAAGAATCACGAATTTACCCCACAATCGCGACAGATTCAGTCGATACTTAGTCGTTTTTTGGCCTCCGTGCCGCAAAACGAGACCGGCGGTCCGCATCTTGAGGATGACTTTTTATCAGCTTTTATAGAAGGAAGCCTCAATGATTATGAAAGCGAAGCCGCCATCGGTCATCTTTCCGAATGCGGATTTTGCCGCAATACTACGGCCGAACTCATACGCCTGGATTACCAGTTAGCCGAAATACAGGAACGCGAAATTTCACAGCCCGTTTCTGAACCTACCAGGATCTCTGATGTGCTTAACAGGCTTTTTTCGCAAATCTTCGGGCCGGCAGAGAATGTCGTTTTTGCCCATCAGGACCCGAAACCGGAGGATTCCGATCAAAATACAACTGACCCGCATAAGAAAAAAGAGAAATAGGTATTTTCCCCCAAAGAAGGCTATGGCTGTCCGGTTTCAGACCGGCAGCCTTTTCCATTTGAATTTCCGGCTGTTTTTAATCTCTGAATACAATTTCAAATGCATTTGCTTATGAATCCGAAAACACACTCCCTATCGAACTTATATTTATCAATTGGTACTTAGGCGCTATAATTAAACCGGCAGGTACCTAATCGTTTTATGCCCGATCGTTCCGCAAATTGCAGTAAAATACCAACAGAAAATGAATGCCGCCCCAATGGCAAGGCCATCTCGGTTAAACGCGTAGCGACAGCAAAACTTCCGACGTTTTTCGGCGAGTTTTTCATTGCAGGTTATAAATCTCTTACCAGCGATGAGGAATTCGTGGTTTTATACAAAGGCGAACTCAGGCCTGAAATCCCGACGCTTGTCAGAATCCATTCACAGTGCCTGACCGGCGACGTCTTCGGCTCAGTAAAATGTGACTGCGGCCCGCAGCTTCACAAAGCGATGGAAATGATTGAAGCAGAAGGACTTGGAGCAATCGTGTATCAGCAGCAGGAAGGCCGCGGCATCGGCATACTAAACAAAATACGGGCTTACGCCCTGCAAGACGAAGGTGCGGATACAGTCGAGGCAAACGAAAGATTGGGCTTTGCGGTTGATGCCCGTGACTATCAGCAATGTGCCGAAATTCTTTTCGATCTTGGTTTATGCAAAGTTCGGGTAATTTCGAACAATCCCGATAAACTTAAAGCATTGGAAGAAGCGGGTTTACAGGTAGTCGAGCGGATACCTATCGAAGTGCCCGCGACAGAGCCGGCGGCTCATTACCTACGCACAAAAAAAGAGAAATTGGGTCATTTATTAAGTTTTTGAATAAAATCCCGCTTTCGGATATCCAAATTATTGAATTTTCTACGATAATCTGGAGTTTTACAACCTACGGCCTCTCCTTTCCCCGCCTGTCCGAATCCTGCAAATTATTGCAAACAATACAGTTATCGCCATCAAATGTTTAACAACAAGATTGGCGTCAAATTTGCTTATATCATTGTTATGTTAGTGCAGTAGTGCGCACTTACGTTTGAGTGTTTTAGTAATACTGCATTTTCATCAATCTCGTTAGACCTAAAATCAGGAGATAGATATGAGTAAGAAATTCAAATTTATATCGGGGGCTCTCTCGCTGTTGCTCTGCTTTGCGGCGGTAGCATTCGGCCAGAGAACCTCCGGTAATATTGAGGGAACGGTAACCGACCCGAACGGTGCCGTCGTCCCCAACGCAACCGTTACCGTAAAAAGCGTTGGTGCTACGGCCGGCTTCACGCGTACGGTTACGACCGATTCCAATGGCTATTATCAGGTCGCGCAGGTTCCGGTCGGTACTTACCAGGTAACCGCCACCGGCAATGGCTTCAAGACCTCGCGTCAGGAAGTCGTCGTCATTCTTGACCGCTCCGCTATTGCTAACTTCAAGCTGGAAGTCGGCGGCGGCGAGGTCATCGTTGACGTTATCTCGGACAGCGCGGTCAACATCGACCCCGGTGATACCAAAATCGATACCAGCATCACCAAGCGACTTATCGAAGACCTGCCGTCAGGCGTTACGTTCGGCTCTTTGCTGAAAATCGCTCCGAACGTCCGTCCTGAACCGCTGGCAGCCGGCTTCCAGATTGACGGAGCCTCGGGTGCCGAGAACGTCTTCAACATTGACGGTCAGGAAGTTACCAACTTCCGTACCGGACAGTTGAACACCGCCAATAACCTTAACTTCGATCTGGTCCAGGAAGTCCAGATCAAATCCACAGGTTACGAAGCCGAATATGGCGGTGCCACGGGCGGTCTTATCCAGGTCATCACCGCCGGCGGTAACGACCAATGGCGTGGAAACTTTGGTATTTCCTTCGCTCCGCAGAACTGGCAGGGCAACCCGCGTCCGGTTCTCAACCGCTTTGCCTCAGGCTTTACAGCCGCAGATGGCGTAAACAAACCGGGCAACTATGAATACTTCAAACCGCCAAAACAGGGCGGCACGGACTATTTCCCGTCAGCCCGCGTCAGTGGTCCGATCGTCAAGGAAAAACTGTGGTTTTCAGCCGTTTACGCTCCGCAGGTATTTGACCGTAACCTGACAATTGACTACTACGACAGCTCGGCTACACCGGGAATTTTCAATAACCCGAATGGCCGTTTTGTTACACAATCAATCGACTACAAGGCCAAGCAGGTAAACGAAGCGGCCCAAATCCGCCTCGATGCCCAGCCGACCTCAAAACTCCGGGCATTCGCTACCTTCCTCTGGAACCCGGTTCGTGTCGAAGGACAACTGCCCGGTTCAACCGAAGGTCTCGCAGGCGTTCCTCAGCAAGCGGATTTCGGCGGTTCAATCGGTGTCCGCAGCGGTGCCGCATTCCTCGGCGCTCAGGGCGGCCGCCAGAACTCTAATAATATCAATGGCCAGGTTACCTGGACGCCGACCAATTCATTGGTCATCAACGTCCGTGCCGGCCGTACATTCCTTAACGAAAAACTCGGATCCTACGGTCTGCCGCGTTCGGTGCGTTACCTTTGCTCTACCTCCGGAAACCCGGCAGGTGTTCCCGGATCAGGATGTTCGGCAGGTTTCACAAACTTTGCCAGCAACTTCCAGATAGACTATGACGTATCCACGCGTAACACCTTTGACGCAGACGCTGCCGTCGTCGGTGTAAATGCATTCGGACGCCATAATTTCAAGTTCGGCTATCAGCTCAACCGGCTCTCGAATACTACCCGCCAGGGTTACAAGGATACGGGCGTCGTTGTGCTCTTCTATCAAGTTCCTATTTCAGCACTTACAGGACAGACTCCGACCAGCGGCAACCTGGGTTCAGGTTACCTGCAAAGGTTTGGTACTGAAGGTGCTGCCTCCAGCACGAACCACGCTCTGTTTGTTCAGGATTCCTGGACAATCAGCAACCGCCTGACGCTCAATCTCGGCGTCCGCATCGAGAACGAAAACGTTCCATCGTTTGGCGGTGCCGGCACCACAGCCGTAAAATTCGGCTGGGGTGACAAGATTAGTCCGCGTCTGGGAGCTGCCTTCGATCTCTTTGGCGATGGCAAAACCAAGATCTTCGCCAGCTACGGTTGGTTCTATGACCGTTTCAAATATGAACTGCCCCGCGGTTCATTCGGCGGCGATTTCTTCCGTCGTGACTACTTCGAGATCCTGCCGTCGCGTGGTGCCTTCTATGGCAACTACACCCGCCCGGCAATCCTCGGAAGCGCAACGGACCCGATTGGCGGAAGCTGCCCGGGACCGAATGCTCCGATCTGGCCCGGTGGCTGGTCAATCTGCCAGTTTGACTTCCGCATTCCGACTAACCTCGCCAATGCAGACGTCTTTGAAACCGGCGCCGTTGACCCGAACCTGAAAGCAGCCCGCCAGAGCGAATACACAATCGGTGTCGAACATCAGCTCGGCAACAACTTCCTGCTTGCTGGACGTTTCACCCACAAACAGGTTGACCGTGCTATCGAAGATATCGGTATCAATACTCCGACGGGTAGCGAAGCCTATGTCATCGGCAATCCCGGCTTCGGACTGCATTGCGAGATCGCGGTACCGCTTGGTTACAAATGTGCCAAAGCCAAACGTGATTACGATGCCGTCGAGGTTCGCCTTGACAAACGGGCAACCAACTACTTCTTCAACGCCAGCTATACCTGGAGCCGTCTCTTCGGAAACTACTCCGGTCTGGCCAGCTCTGACGAAGCAGGTCGTTCCAGCCCGAACGTAAACCGCTTCTTCGATCTTCCGCCGCTGGGCTTCACCGCCGACGGAAAACCGGATGACGGTAAACTGGCTACGGATCGTCCGCATGTCTTCAAGGCATACGGTGGCTATTCCTTCAACTGGTTTGGTAAAAACACGAACCGCACCACGGTTTCAGCCTTTACCACGTTCCAGTCCGGAACGCCGATCACGACCATTTACAACCTGTACAACCTCGGCACCACCATCCTCAATGGACGTGGAGACCTTGGACGTACGGAAATGTTCAGCCAGACGGATTTCTCCGTTAACCACAGGTATAAATTTGGCCGTGACAACCGCTTCACGATTGAACCTTATATCGACATTCTCAATCTCTTCGATGAAAAGAATGTTCTGACTAAGGACGCAACAATCAGCACGGCAAATATCACAGCCTCGGTCCTTACGGCAAACGGCTGTACGACCTGCGGTTCGGAAGATGCCGTCTTCAGAACAATTTTCAACGGAGGTATCCGCCAGTTTGTTCTCAACTTCCTGGCCAATCCTTCAACTTCACTTTCCAACAGACAGCGCAATACCTATGGACTCGCCAACGGGTTCCAGGGTCCGCGTGATGTCCGGTTCGGTTTCCGGTTCTACTTCTAATCAGGGAGTAATACCCGTTTACCATTCGCCCGCCGGCAACGGCGGGCTTTTTTTTTCCTGACAATTAAACAATAAAAAGAGGCCCGGCAATTTATGCCGAACCTGTTTCAAAATACGAACCTAAGGGAAAGAAATGCCGGGCCCTAGTTGCCGACTTGCTGCTGTGCTTTTTGTCGAAGATTTGCAATAACCTTTTTTGTATTGCCGGCTTCCTCGCTGCTCATCTTTGTTGATGCCAGATAATCTTCCAATGCATCGGCAGCCTCGGCATATCGCTTGAGGTCGTTTGCGTAAAGCTGAGCCAGTTCCTTAAAAATTTCCGGATTCTTGACCTGAGATTTCTTTTTTGCCAAAAGCAGATGAGCTTCAGCCTCCTTGAATTTACCAAGCGACCGTTCGACAATTCCCATCTGCAATAAAACAGAGACCGACTCGGGAGCCAGCCTGGCCGCTTCGGTCAAAGCGGTAAGCGCCGCTTTATGATACTCCTTTCCTAGCCTTGAGAAACAAAGTCCTAGGTAATAGAGATTCATGGCACTCCGCGGATTGACCTCAACCGCCTTCATAAAAGCCTCTGCCGCTTCCAAATACCTGTCTCTGGTAAGAAGTTCCTGTCCGTATAGCTGCAATGCCTGATAATACGTTGGAAAAATCGACAATGCCTGATGCAGCGCGGCAAATCCTTCATCGGCACGTTTTTTGGAAAAATATTCAGCCGCCTGCTTGTAAGCTTTTTCCGCTTCTTTCGGGACCTCCTGCGCATAGACTACTGCCAGTTCCAGATCCCTTAATCCACCCTTCCGCGGCTCGAGATAAAAATCTTCGATGTTGAACGAACTGCCCTCCTGCCCCGGCACGCTTACAACGCTAAAGAACTCGACCGGCCGTGTTTCATCCGTCAAATCATAGCGAAAGGCGTAAACACGCAGAAAAAAACGCCCGTCGCGTAATCCCGTAAATTCATATCTTCCGCTGCTGTTCGTTTTTGTCCGCGCCAGCAAGCGGTAATAATCATCCAGCAGCTCAATATCAATATCCGGCAAAGGATTGCGGTTTCGATCGTAAACCGTTCCGGAAACGGTGTTTGCCGCATTTGCATAGCCGGAAAAAACAAAAACAGTAATCAGGACCGCAAGGAAGAAAAGCAGTTGCGGCTTGCGGCGCATCGTTCGCGGATTCATATAAAACACCTCCGTTTTGTAAATGAGGAAATTATCGGGTGATGGGAATTATATCACCAACTGCATCCGTTAAGTAAGAAAATTTATCTCCAAATCTGATAAAATTATCTTAATTAAGCCGTTTTTTCAGTTAAATATCAGGGAGAACAACCTCGCTTGCCCGAAAGAAATTACCGCGACGCGGTTCATAACATAATCAGAATCGACACCTCGACACCGGACGGTGCTTTGGCTGCTCGTTTGATAGACACGCCTGAATTTCAACGGCTTCGTCGTATTCGTCAGCTTGGCCTTGCTTTTTTCGCTTACCAATCTGCCGAGCATTCGCGGTTTACACATTCGCTGGGCGCTTTTCACATTGCTACGCGTTTGCTCGACAGGCTCGGCAGCAAATATCAAATCGAAGAAAATGACTGTATCGCGGTTCGGATTGCGGCCTTGCTGCATGACGTAGGTCATGGCCCGTTTTCCCACGTCATGGAATCTATTCTTGCATTCCACCATGAAGAATACACCATCGGCGCCGTTTTAGATTCAAAGACGGCAATAGGACAGGTGCTGGGGGATTTTTCTCCGGAGATTGCCGATTCGATTGCCGCTATAATTCGCGGCAATTTCAGGCAAAAATCACTCGGACAATTGATTTCGTCACAACTTGATGCTGACCGGATGGATTATTTGCTTCGAGATTCTATGATGACCGGCGTCAAATACGGCATCTACGATCTCGAATGGATAATCAGGTCGCTCGAAATAGATCAATCCGAAGACCGGCTCTATGTTTCTTCACGCGGCCTTTATGCCGTAGAGGATTATCTGCAGGCACGCTATTATATGTTTCGGCAGGTTTATTTTCACCGAACTTTACGGGCTGCGGAATGTGTCCTGCGGTCGCTGATGCGGCGGGCAATTGAACTTTCAGCAGCCGGAGAGCCGATTTTTCGAGCTGCTAATACCGCTTTTGACGCGATTCTCACCGGACGTGCCCTGTCTGTCAAAAAACATTTTTCTCTCGACGACAACGACGTGCTGTTTCATATAAAGCAGTGGCGAAATAATCAGGATCCGATTTTGGCTGATTTGTCATCACGCTTTCTGGACAGACGTTTATTTAAAATTCTTGATCTGGATATGCCTGAAGACAGGCGGAGCGAATTTATCCAAAATGCCCGTAATGCTGTCATAAAAAAAGGCTTCGATGCCGATTATTACTTTATCGAAGATACCGCCGGCGATGAACCGTATTTTTTCTACTCCGGAAGCGGGGCCGCTCCGAAGGATCTGATTTTTGTTGAAACAGGATTTTCTTCTTCGTCGCTAAAGGAAATATCGGAAATCAGCCCGGCTGTTCGCGGTCTTCAACGCGGCTGCCGGATTCATCGGGTATGTTTCCCGGAAGAGGCCAGAAATGAAATACTCAGCTATTATCGCAATTAAATTGCAGAGCATTATTCTGAGATTGGCTATTTCGTTTTTGGCGTCAATAATTGCCGCATTACCGTTTGCAGCACAGGAGGTTACCGGCGGCAGAATTGCTATTATAGATCCCGATCCGGCTATTCCGGAATTTTCGCAAAAAATCATAGCAGAAATCCGGCCATCATTTCGTGTTATTGATACGGACACGGCACTGACCGCTTTTAACGCTGCACACCCTGATAATCCATACAACCTCACCGGCGCGGATGCACGACGAATTGCTGATGCGATTGGATGCAATTTCCTCGTTTTATTGCGTACAGGTCTCCAGCCGCGACAGGGCGTCGGGCGGCCTGCCTATGTTGAATCATTTGCGGCAGTTTTTTTTGTAGATGGCCGAAGCGGCCGCCTCAGACAATTTCTTCTCCTCAGCAATGAAGCCGGTGAATCAAAGCAGGCTTCGTCTTTGCTAAGCGGTCGCGCAAAAGAAATCGCGGCGGCAGCAAAGCAGATTTTCGCTTCACCGGATATTTCACCATTACCGGAATTTCCGGAACTCCCTGCCGCCGATTTACCCGAAAACAAAATTTTTCGGCCGCCGGTTCCCTACAAACGCATAAAACCCGACTATCCGCTGACGGCTTATCTTTATTCAATTCAGGCAACCGTCGAAATCGAGGCGGATATCGATGCCGAAGGCCGCGTCGGCGCCACGTCAATCGTCCGTTGGGCAGGTTTTGGCCTTGATGAAGCAGTGGAAGATGTAGTCAGAAAGATGAACTGGCGACCGGCTTATCGTGACGGCAGACCTTTGGCTACCCGCATTTTACTGCGATACAATTTCAGAAAGCCGGCAAAAGATGAGGAACCTTAAAGCAATTTTCAGATTTCTGCTTCTTCTTTGCGTAACTGTTGCGCTTTATTCCACTTGGTTTTTGCTACGTTTTTTCATACCGAATAAAATTTTCTGGCGGCAATTTATTTTCGAATTGTGGGCTATCTCATTCCTACGCATAGCGGCAATGCAGGTTGAAATCAACGGAGAGTCTCCCAAACCGCCCTTTTTTCTCGTCAGCAATCATCTTGGTTATATTGATATCCCTGTTTTGCGTTCGGTCGTCAAAGGCGTTTTTGTTGCAAAGCATGATATAAAGGACTGGTTTTTTGCCGGCAGAATGATTCGCGATATGGGGACGATTTTCATCAATCGCGGCAATCGGCGTGATATCCCGCGTGCAGGTTCCCGAATTCTCGAGCGTCTGGAAAAAGGCGAAGGCGTCATAGTTTTTCCGGAAGGAACCAGCACCCGCGGCGAAGAAGTCTTACCTTTCAATTCGTCTTTTCTTGAATTTGCCGCACGTTCCGGCGTAAAGGTTTGCTGCGTCGCCATCAGCTATCGAACGCCCGACGGCGAACCCAAACCGAGCGAAGCGATTTGCTGGTGGGATGATACGCCGTTTCTCACTCATTTGCTTCGGCTGCTATCGCTGAAGAGCTCGGTGGCAATATTGAATTTTTGTACCGATACGGTTTCGGCCTCTGACCGCAAGGAACTGGCGGCACTTCTGCACGAAAAAGTTGCCGAACGCTTTATTCCGGTCCTCTGATTCTATTTTTTGCCTGGCTGCATTAAACATTTTTTCGGCATTTGCGTAAATAGCAATTGCGATAAAGTTTATTTTTTATTTCTCAGGAGCAATCAATGCGAAAGAACAAACTCCACTCAATTGCCGCAGTCATCGGACTGTTATCGCTTTCCATTTCTTCGCTCGGGCAAAGCAAGGCCTTCGACCCGGCCAATCTTGATCGGGCAGCCGACGCCTGTGTTGATTTTTATCAATTCGCCAATGGCGGTTGGCTCAAACGTACGGAGATACCGCCAACGGAATCCCGCTGGGGTACGTTCAATATTCTGGCTGACCGAAACAATGCGATGCTGAAAGAAGTTCTTGAAACAGCATCGTCATCCAAGGCACGGCCGGGCAGCAATCAACGTCTGATTGGTGATTTCTATGCCGCGTGTATGGACGAAGCCGGCATCGAAAAAGCCGGTCTCGAACCGATCAAACCGTTTCTCGATTCGATTGATAAGATCAAAACGGTCGGCGATCTGAAGAAACAGATTGCTGAACTTCAGAACAATGGATTTCCCGCTGTCTTTTCATTTGGCGTCGGTCCGGATCTGAAAAAGTCGAATATTGTAATTTTAAATGCGGGACAGGGAGGTTTGACGCTTCCAAACCGTGATTATTACACACAGACTGATCCAAAATCCGTTGAGGTTCGCGAGCGCTTCGTTGCTTATGTAAGCAATATGTTCAAACTGCTCGGCGAAGATCAGGAGACAGCCGCGGCAAATGCGGCAAAAATCCTTGCCATGCAGACGCGTCTTGCAAATGCATCTCTGACGCCGGTGGAAAGGCGCAATCCTGACAATAATTACAACAAAATTTCCATTGCTGCCGCCGCAGAATTGACACCGCATTTCTCCTGGACGGAATTTCTGCAATATCGGCAAATTCCGCCGACTGAGGAATTAAACATCGCTCCGCCAAAATTCTTCAAGGAAATGGACGCAATGCTTGGCGATGTCCCGCTCGAAGATTGGAAAATTTTTCTTCGCTGGTCTGTTCTGAATGCGGCTGCGCCGGGCCTTCCAAAAGCATTTGCCGATGAAAATTTTGATTTCTTCGGACGCTATCTGAGCGGCCAGAAGGAACGCCAGCCACGTTGGAAAACATGCGTCCGCAGCACGGACTCCGTACTTGGCGAAGCGCTCGGCATTGAGTATGCAAAACGTGCATTTAAACCTGCCGCCAAAGCGCGGATGAACAAATTGATTGACAATCTGATGGCTGCGCTTAAAGACCGCATCGACAACCTCGATTGGATGAGCCCGGCGACAAAAGCACAGGCACAGGCAAAACTTTCAACCTTTAAACGAAAAATCGGCTATCCGGACGTGCTGCGCGGCTACAAAGGGCTGGAAATCAAACGCGATTCCTACGCGAAAAACCTCATCCGCTCAAACGTTTTTCAGGTCAAACGCAATGTCGCGGACTTCGGCAAACCGCGTGACAAGACACGCTGGCCCTATTCGCCGACGACTGTCAACGCCTCCTACAACAGCGTTAATAATGACATTACATTTCCCGCCGGAATTCTCCAGCCGCCGTTCTTCAATTTCGCTGCTGACGATGCTATTAATTACGGCGCCATCGGCGGAGTTATCGGACACGAAATCTCTCACGGCTTTGACGATTCCGGCAGCCGCTTTGATGCCGAAGGTAATCTGAAAATGTGGTGGACCGCTGAGGATAGACAGAAATTTGAAGAGCGGGCCGCGTGCGTCGTCGAACAGTTCAACGGCTATGAAGTCCAGCCCGGTCTGTTCATTAACGGTAAACTCACTCTAGGCGAAAATATTGGCGATTTTGCTGGATTGACAATTGCCTACGACGCTTATATGCGTTCGCTCGCCGGCAAACCGCACCCGACACCGATCGACGGCTTCACCGCTGAACAACGTTTCTTCCTCGGTTGGGCTCAGATATGGGCTTCGAAATCAACACCGGAGGCTGAACGTCAACAGGTCAAAACCGACCCGCACGCCGCAGCACGCTGGCGCGTAAACGGGCCGCTCTCCAATATGCCGCAGTTCGCCAAGGCTTTCGGCTGCAAAACAGGCCAGCCGATGGTACGCCCTAAAGCCTGCGCCATCTGGTAACCACTACCGGACTTTTCCCACTTCAAAACCAATTCAATTCCCTTATCGAGGAGGCCCTAAAACCTCCTCATTTTAATTGAGCATAAGAAATGGAAAAGCCCGGGAACTTTCGCTCGCGGGCGGGGTTTACCCTTTCGGGATATCCTACGAAATACTTCTTGTTATGAGAAGCAACGTATTCTCTTAACTGCTAACAGAAATCATGCTATATTTTCAAGACAAAAATGTCAAGAACTTATTTGTCCGCGACAATTTAAATTCTATTTACGGAGCCTCCCTATGCCCAGTAAACATAAAACCATACTCGGTCTTGACCTTGGCCCAACATCTGTAGGTTGGAGTTTACTCTCCTTACTCGTTAATGATGAGGGAAATGTCATTCGCAACGATGACGGCCAGATAGTTGAAGCCAGAATCATCGATTCGGGCGTAAGAATTTTTCCTGCCACAACCGAGGATAAGACCAACGCGCCAAAGAATCATAAACGTCGATCCGCAAGACTGCAACGTCGGCAAATTCGACGAAAAGCAGCGAGAAAAATGGAACTGAAGCGAATTCTCCAAAAGGCTGATCTTCTGCCTGAGATTAAAGATACCGATTCGGCTAAAGTGCTCAATTCCCTTGGTGATCCTTACCAATTAAGAGTACGGGCACTCTCTCAGCGGCTTGAACCATTTGAATTAGGTCGGGCACTCTATCATCTTTCTAAACGTCGGGGATTCCTAAGCAACCGCAAATCCGCAAAGTCGAAAGAGGATGGGGTTGTTTATGACGGGATCAAAGCTATCAGAGCCGAACTTGAATCAGGTAAATTTCGCACACTCGGTGAACTACTTAACACTAAGGAGAAAAAAAGAAAGTACTTCACTCATCGGACAATGATTGAAGAAGAGTTTGAACAAATCTGGGCAGCACAGAAACCACATCACCCAAATGTTCTAACTGATCAACTCAAATCTGAAATTCGTAAAATAATCTTCTACCAGCGTCCATTGAAGCTGCAACGGGGATTGATCGGACGCTGCACCTTCGAGACGGATAAAAAGCGTTGTGATCTTGCCCGGCAAGACGCACAGCGAATACGCTATTGGCAGGACATTAATAACCTCCAGCTTCAGGATCCGCAAAGTCTTGATTGGCGTCCGCTTAAGGATACAGAAAAGGAATTAATCGCCAATGAATGCGAAAAGGTAAAAGAGATCACCTATAAGCGAATCCGAAAGCTGCTACGCGTCGGTGAAGATGTCCGAATAAACCTTGAAGCAAATGATAAAAAGTTTTATGGCAATCGGACGGGTTTTGTAATGCGGAAGGCTCTCGGTGATAAGTGGGACGCATTTAATGCAGAAGAACAGGATCGTCTGATTGAAGAGATGATCCGTATTGATTCGGAAACTGCTCTCAGGAAAAGGCTCAGCGGTTTCTGGGGATTTTCAGAAGAAGAAGTTGAGTCTCTTCAGCGTGCATGGTTTGACCTTGAGGATGGTTACAGCAAACTGTCTTTGAAAGCGATTCGAAACGTACTTCCACTAATGCAGGAAGGAATGAGATATGATGAAGCAGTTCGTCTGATTTATGGCGATCACCGGCGGCAATATGGAAGCGAGGAATTTCAGAAACTTTCATTGCCGCCAAAGGAACTAAGAAACCCGATAGTATTTAAGGCTCTTTGCGAGGTCCGAAAAGTCGTCAATGCAATTATCCGCGAATACGGCAGGCCGGATGAAATTCATGTCGAAATGGCCCGTGATCTTAAGTTGACAAATAAACAGAAGGAAGCCGCAACGAAGCAGGCTAATCTCAACAAAAAAGCCAACGAGGAAGCCGATCGTTTCTTTTATGAACATTTTGGTATCGGCAAAGAGGCGGTTTCAGGAAACGACAGATTGAAATACCGGCTCTGGAAGGAATCTGATGAGCGATGTCCTTACACGGGCAAACAGATCCCTGCCGATGCCTTGCTGGATGACGGCCTGGTTGACATTGAGCATATCATTCCCTACAGCAAATGTTTTGACGATTCCTACATGAACAAGACCATCTGCGATGCCAGGTTTAACCGGGAAATAAAGTTGAACCGTGCACCCGCCGAGATATTTGATCACGAAAGTCCCGAATATCAAGAACTCCTACTTCGCATTAAATCACTTCCGTTCGCAAAACAAAGGAAATTCAAAATGACGGCGGAAGAAATCGAACACCCTGAACGCTTTAGCAAAAACAAAAAAGATTGGATCGGCCGTCAACTTTCCGATACCCGTTATATCTGCCGTGAAGTTCGCGGCTATCTTCGCCAGCTTTATCCACCCAGCCCCGACGAAAACAAGTATGTTCAGGTTGTTTCCGGCGGGGCGACGGCAAATCTACGGAAAGTGTGGGGTATCAACTCGATACTTGCCGATGGTGATGTGGACGAAAAAAACCGTTGGGACCATCGTCACCACGCAATAGATGCTATTGTCGTTGCCTTGTGCGACCGCGGCTTATTTCAATATATTTCACGGCTCGCGGCGCGAAACCGGGAAATGATGAAGCGTGCTCTGTCGGGGATTCCCGAGCCTTGGGAGGGATTCCGTAACGATGTGAATGACGCTGTACAGAAAATTATTGTCTCGCACGCCCCCTTACGAAGAAAGCGCGGTCGGCTTCTTAAGGAAACTGCTTATGGTCCCACCGGAACCGAAGGAATCTATGTAACAAGAAAGCCGCTGGAGTCCATGACGCACGCAGCAATCAAAAATATCATTGATCCCGTGGTAAAGGGCATTGTTGAATTGCGGCTTTCCCAATACAACGGCGACATCAAAAAGGCATTTTCTGAGCCCTTGTTTCACAAAGACGGCAAAACACAGATCAAGACTGTTCGAATCTTTGAAACAATGTCGCCCGAAACCCTGGTCGGTATTAATGATGAAACCGGTAAGGCGTACAAATTCTATCCGCTTGCCGGCAACCATCACGTTGATATTTTCGAGAATATAGACTCCGGCGAACGCAAGGCGATCCTCGTTCCAAGGTATCATGTAAACCAAAAGAACTGGAAACCTAAAGACCTTGGACCGGAATGGAACAAGCTATTTTCACTTTGTGCAAACGATTATGTTGAATTTCGTGGAGATGATGTGCAATTACAAATATTAAGAATTCAGAAGATGTCCGGCGGAAGTGGATTTGCTATTCATGCCCGCCCAATAAATGACGCTCGAAGCGATTATATTGCCGGCTATGTCAGACAATTGCAGGGTGGCAATCTTAAGCGCATAGTTAGAAAACTGCAGGTTGATCCGCTCGGACGTCTAACACAGGCAAGGGATTGATCCTTTAATTCTCACGGTTCGCTTGTCTGTCAGGAGGTATTGATGTGATCAGGCGAACCGTTGAGATTTCAACACCCGGAAGCT
>Ga0073934_10003060_pt1 | contig 32073 bp, 29 predicted proteins | sample LarsenN4metaG_FD_76834 | JGI IMG/M metagenome (GOLD analysis project Ga0073934, IMG submission 76834) | Hot spring sediment bacterial and archeal communities from British Columbia, Canada, to study Microbial Dark Matter (Phase II) - Larsen... ...
CTGGATACAAGACCGCGAACACCATATAGAACTGATTGATGAACGAGGTCGTGAACTGGGGGTAGGCGGCAAGAAGGACAAAAATAAACAAGCCGCCCGTCACCGCCGTCATGCTAAAGAGAATGACCGTGACCTTAGTGACCTCTTTAGCCAGACGATCATACCGTGGATCCTGCTTCCGATAACCCAACCATTCTGAAATGACGACGAAGATCGGCGCACCCAGGATGAATGCGGCAAACAAGATATGGAGCTGGGCGACGACCCATACGGCCGTCCGATTGCCAGTATATGGAAATTCAACTGAAGATGCCCCAAGCTCCTCGGCATAGATGCTGGTTGCACCTAGCAGACAGAGCGCGAGAAGCGTACCGATCGTTAGGAGACTGTACGACAGTTTTTTCACGATGTCTCGATGCTCCCTCACTTTAATAAATCGACGCAGTATCGCATGTTGCTCCATACTGACCGATAAGGGAATCCCTTACTGCTCCACAAAAATACCCTGAGGCTGACAGCGGTTTCGATTCTCCAAATCGAAGGGAAATCCCTTGATTACCGCACACCGAAGGCCAGATGGCGCATGGCAAACCCTGCGTGAGACGGCCGTGGGACCCTACAGTTATTTGGCGTTCACATCAACCCACTGCTTCCTCTCTTCATTCCATACTTTCCCAGCCAGTCCAAAATTCCTCTCATAGAGCACAAGTTTCCATCGGTCTTCGTCCGAGAGCTTGCTCTTCCAGCCTTTCATCTTGGTGTTCGGCACTCCCTCCGAAATACGCCAAAACCACACAGCATCCGAGTAGAGCTTCATGCGTTCAGGGTTTCGGAAATCCGTGGCACCCGCCTTGACCGGTTTTCCATCTTTCCCATGGCAGCTAGCACAGTTCACGTCAGGATTTGTCTCACCGATGAAGAGCTTGCGCCCCTCTTCCAGCTTCTGAGCGTCACCCCACCAGTCTGCCGGCATATGCTTATCGGCATATTCGGCTGGCGCAGGAGGCGGAGGAACAATCGGTCCGTCTCCACCTTGCTCTCCCCCGCAACTCGACAAGAGTCCGAGGATCGTAATCAACACGGTGTGAATCGAGTCTATTCTCATGCGCATTACGATCCGTCACTCTGGCAGTGAGAGAGAATCTCGCCTGGGCCGCAAAGCTCTTACGAAATGGATAGACAAACAAAAAACGCTTCTGCCGAGGTGGCCGCACCCCTAACAAAAGCGCTCTCGCTGCACCCTTCTTGATAGCTCTGCACAACGGCCCTCGCCCCATCGACCGATTCGGCGAGGCACCCCGCAGCCCCCAAGGCCCGTCATCGGCGATTATGCTTTTCTCTGTCTCTGCGATTTCCCTTTGACCCGTTCCTGCTTTCGCTGAGAACGGACAAGTTTGATGCCAACTATGGTACCAGCCACCGCAACCATTGCACCACCTCCCCACAAAAGCCAGACGGGAGGACCACTGACATCGCAACCGGTTCCAAAGTTAACCCTGACCTTTCGTTCGCTCTCCAGATCTTTCGGATCGAATTCTACTTTAAGATTTTGCTTTTCACCCCTCACTTCTATGAGAAGGGGATCACCAAGATTGTCATTGTGGAGATGGAACATCGCTTTGTAGTAGCCATCTCCATCCGTCCGTACGACCTGACCGTATGAAATCCGGGTATCCTTGACGAGAACGTCCGTATTCGCAATACCTTTTCCGTCTTGGCCACAAACATACCCCTCAACCATGAAACGATGGTCCGCTTCATGTGTGGCAGGAGCCACAGGAGGGAACGTAACATTAAGTGCAAGACAGAGAGCTAGAATTAGTAGCCTTGCCTGACTTCGTCTACCAATCTTCGAACGAGATCGCTGACTCGTCGCTCGCTCCTCGGAGAAATGCGCGCTGCGGTACAACGAGCGCGCTACATTTGAGCAGGGGTTTCTAGCACAGCACTCCGTCTTTGTCAATGAAAAGACTGGGCCGTTTAGCGCTCTATGCCAGATAAGAAACAAGTTTGTTAGGATTAAAAACTCAGTGATAAGAAAGTGCTTTAGAGGTATCCTCGCGTGCGTGCGTCTGCTTCAACTTTTGCAGCTTCCGCACGACGCTCCGACTCTTTTTTGGACACCCACGCTTCCCACGATTTTCCGCTCGCCGTGTCCTCCCCGGTGAATGCAACCGCGGCGATGGCGGAGTATGGAATGCGCTGAGCATCCGGACGATCGGCAGGAAACAGCTCAAGATAGGAATCTGTGGCGGTGACTTGTCGATTGTAGATATATCCGGTGACAGACTGCCCAGAGCGTAGCGTCAACGTCACGTCGCCACGATAGTCGAATGCGAGCTCGACGGCTTCCATTGTTTCCACCGAAGAGGTCGGCTTGAACACTCGCCCTTCCAGAGAAACAGGAGCACCGGCTATGTGATTCTTGGTATCGGTCATTTAGAGATCGTCATTCGGAACACGTGTCTCATGAAGCGCATGATCGCCCTGCACGTGAGAAGAGATGAACGCACCTCATGAGCCGAATCACCGCGAGGTAGGCAAGAGGGTCAACTTGGCTGTTCGAGCAAACCCAGAAACGGTGCTAAAGGTATCCTCAACGGCCGATGCCTCATACCCGCAATGGACCATACAATCTGCGCATTTTTCATTTCGACCAGTCCCGTACTTATCCCACTCCGTCAATTCCATCAGTTCCCGGAATGTTTTTGTATATCCCTCTTGGAGCAGATAACACGGTTTCTGCCATCCGAACACATTATAAGTGGGGTTGCCCCACGGCGTACATTGATACTCACGCCGACCCATAAGGAAATCCAAAAATAGAGGAGATTGATTGAACTGCCAACCCGGCTTGGGACGAGCAAGGATCTTGGAGAAGAGTTCTTGAGTCCGTGCCCGCTTCAAGAAATGTTGCTGATCCGGAGCCTTCTGATAACTATACCCGGGTGAGATCGTCATCCCCTCGACACCGAGGGCCATCATTTCATCGAAAAACTTTCTGACCCGTTCAGGGTTCGCGTCGTCAAACAATGTCGTATTGGTCGTGACCCGATGACCGCGCTTAACCGCCGCCTTAATGGCCTTCACTGCGACGTCATAGACCCCATCGCGACAGACCGCCAAATCGTGTTCGTCCTTAAGCCCGTCCATATGGACGCTAAACGTCAAATACTTGGAAGGCGTGAACTCGTCCAGCTTTCGCTCCAAGAGGATGGCATTCGTGCAGAGATAAATGTATTTTTTTCGGTCCACCAAGCCCTGGACGATCTTCGCGATTTCAGGGTGAATGAGCGGCTCCCCTCCTGGAATGCTGACCATGGGCGCTCCGCATTCCTCTGCCGCCGCCCAGCACTGTTCCGGCGTCAACCGCTTGTCGAGCACATGATCGGGATACTGGATCTTTCCGCAACCTGCACAGGCCAGGTTACATCGAAAAAGCGGCTCAAGCATCAGCACCAAAGGGTATCGCTTTACGCCCCTCAGCTTCTGGGAGAGCACATACGTCGCCACTGTATACATCTGAGAAATCGGAACAGCCATTCCGTTCTCCTTTATTCGCTCTGTTCTATTTTGCGATCCTTGTATATATGAACAGCTACGAGCCGTAGCTGCATTTGGAAGCACAAGAATGGATGCGATTCTAACATCATGCCTAGGCCCCGTCAATTTCGAAAGAGTACACAGTTAAGTTACGAGGTGGTGTGCATCTACTTGCCCCAGGATCAGGTTTCTGCTACCGTCACACTGACCTACGTCCTGCCAATCCCAGCGTCCTTAGCTGAGGCAGCTATGAGACGTATCACTTTCCTGTCTCGCCATCTTTTCTGGTCCACCGGCTGTTCACACACCGATGGACAATCATTCGACAATACCAAGCCATCCATTTCTCTCTTTTACAAGAGGAGGGCGCATCATGATTATGAAAGGCCTTGTGCTGGGAATCGTCTCGCTACTTCTTCTCGCGTTCGTCTATTTGGGAATATCGTCTGGGGCAAAGGACTGCGGTGGAATTCCTGCAGAGAAGGTGGCCGACATGGTGCATGCCGTCATCGAGTCGCACCGCAGCTTTTATACAGTCCATGTCGTCGAGCGGTTGCAAGCGAAGGGCGTCATCGTTGCTTCTGAAAATTGGCGAGACGAAAAAACACTTCCACTCCCGGCACAGTTGGTAAAAGAGACGGCACGATTGGCAGTGAACACGCCAACCAAGATCGGGTATAAGCTCATCAGTCTCTGGCCGATCAACAAACAGAATATGCCCAAAACCGAATCTGAACAGAAAGGACTTATGGAAACCTTGCAGCATCCCGATCGTCCCTATACCGAAGTGGTCATGCACGGACGGGATGCGTATCTCCAAGCCACTTATGCCGATAGAGCTGTTTCTCAAGCCTGCATCGGATGCCACAACGCACATCAGGACAGTCCGAGACACAACTTCAAGGAAAATGACGTCATGGGTGCCATTATGATCATGATCCCGCTGAATCTCTAGTGTAGTTTCCCAGATATACGTTCGTGGGGAGCCCTTCGATTGACTCAGGACATGCTTGTCGAACCCTGCGGTGAGCCCAGTCGCACAGCATGAATGGAATTGCCTAAAATCTCACGCTCTTCGACGAGCTCAGGGCCAACGGATTATGACAAGAAACTTTCGGGACGCAATACTCGCGGCCCACATGAAGTGCGGCATTAGCGGCATTAGAAAGTGGGAGCACTGGAGGTTGTATCCCGCGGTGGCAATACGAAGAGAGGCTACGTCTGGAAAACCGCGGGTACGCACGAAGTGAACAATCAGACACGTGAGGGTTTTATCCGCGCGCCTCAGTCACGATAAAACGCTAAATAGCGCGCAGGTCAATCGAAGGTTTGTTTGGAGGCGCCGAGCGGGTTCGAACCGCTGCATCGCAGTTTTGCAGACTGCTCCCTTACCACTTGGGTACGGCGCCTCGGAAAGAGATATTATAGTCGCTTCTTTTTCCTGAACACAACACAAGACCCATCTGAAATAGAAGTGTCCACGAGTGTGGCGCAGGCGTTGCGGAAGTGGAGGCTGAGGGAGATCAACTAGATCTCCTTGACCATACGAGGAGAGCCGGAAAGGATCTTTTCTGGGTGCGGACCTGAATCACTCCAACTGCGCTGAGTACTGAGAAGTAATCCGTACAGAATCAGCATCGCGATACCGAGATGATGGTAACTCTTCAGGGCTTCCCATCCGGCTGAACCCACGACTTCATAATTCAGCACCATTGTCAGCGCAATATAGACTGCCAGAGCCACATACCCCACGCGGCTCAACCCGCCGCTCAATTGCACTGCGGCAGCTACCACGATGAACGCCGCCGGAATCATCCACACCAAATGCTGATCCCAGGTGATGGGCGAAAACAATAAGGCCAGGAGGAACGTACCCGCGCACTCCCGGGCCCATGCTGGATCTCCTACCCCTTGATACGGCTGCCTGCTGGACCATGCGAACAGACCGAGTATGCCGATCGCCTCAACCCCGACGATCGCGTTCGCAACCGGCGACGGAAGATCCAGCACAGGCTTGTAGCTCTGGTCGACTTGCCGAAGCCGATGGGTCGGGGGATACGTCACCAGGTATCGCAGCATGGTATGGCGGAGCGAGAGGTTGGCCTTCTGAAGTTCATTCTCTTGTCGGCCCTCAACCTGCCGATCAAGCACAGATAACGCCGCATTCCTGACCCATTCCGTGTGATGAGCCCACCAACTCGTGGGACCCATGTACAGGATGGGCAGCACGATCCAAAAAACGGTTGCGAGTACTGTGTAGAATGCCAATCGCCACTGCCGCTTCCAAAGAAACAACAGCACAAAGAGCGCAGGAGTGATTTTGAGTACGATACCAAGTCCGATTAAGACTGAGCCCAACCGTTCCCTTCCGACCCATATCGCGTAGATCCCGCCGGTTAGAATCCCCAGTAGCATGAGATGTGGGCCGCCGTCGTCGAGATCATTCAAGATGAATTGCAGCGTCAACGCTCCCGCACCCACGCCCACCACGAGCCGGCTCCACCCACTCGCGTTGAATGTGCCGCACAGCATGCGGTGGAACAGCATGATTGTGAGGACCAAGCATCCGACAGCGATGGCATACCGTAGTGCCAAGCTGGGGTTTCTGTCGAGGACAAGCAAGGGAGCAAAATAGATCCCGGTGGTCGGCAAATACATGTAGCAGTAGTCGTTGGCATAGAGATATTCGCCGGAGAGAAAGCGCCGTCCGATTTCGCGATGGATATCGATATCACGAAAGTGAAATGACCGTCCGAAGGAGATGATGTAGCCGTGCACCACGGCCGCAATCACCAGACCCACTTTCACCAGTCGCTCAAAGAAGGCGGACCGGACGAATTCTTTGATCCAGTGAATGATCGACTTTGATTCCATGGTTCACCGGCACTGACACATGACCTGCAAGAGGGCATCGATCGTTTCTTGGCGAGATGGGCGTGCAGCTTCAGGGAGGCAGCGGGAGACTCATTGCCGCTGTCAGCGATACACCTACCGATGAGGCAAAACCGGGATTTCTCTGCCGAGCGTCGAAGGGTGATCCGACCGGGGTTCCAGCGATTCCCACCCGTTTGAAGGGGCGGATGCAATCGCTTCGCCGTTCCCTTCCGCCTCTTTTTCCTTGGCGAGCAGTTCGACTTCCTCAATAAGTGTGTCCATCAACTCTTCCATCGGGACCTTTCTGACCAGCTTACCCTTCTTGAACAAAATGCCTTTACCCTCGCCGCCTGCTATCCCGATGTCGGCTTCTTTCCCTTCTCCGATTCCGTTCACAACACAACCAAGCACCGACACATTCAACGGCGTCTTGATGTGGCTTAATTTCTTCTCCAGTTCGTTCGCCATCCGGACGACATCGATCTCGACACGCCCACAGGTTGGACAGGCGATGACATTGATGCCCCGATGACGCAATTCGAGGGACTTGAGGATCTCAAATCCGACTTTGACTTCGTCGACCGGGTCGGCAGCTAATGACACGCGCAACGTGTCTCCGATACCTTGTGAAAGCAAGTAGCCAAGGCCGATCGAAGACTTCACCGCTCCCGTCATGGCCGTCCCTGCTTCAGTAATCCCAATATGAAGAGGATAATCGGACTGGTGGGCGAAGAGCCAATAGGCATCGATGGCGTGATGGACGTCTGAGGCTTTGAGAGAAACCTTCATATTGGTAAAGCCTACATCTTCCAACGCATGCACGGCGTTGAGTGCTGACTCTGCCAGCGCCTCAGGCGAAGGCCATCCGTACTTGTCTAACAAGGGTCGTTCAAGCGATCCCCCGTTGACACCGACTCGAATCGGAATCCCTCTCTCATTCACAGCCTTGATGACTTCTTCGACTTTCCACCAGGCGCCGATATTGCCGGGGTTGATCCGGACACAATCGACGACTTGCGCGGCTTTCAAGGCAAGGCGATGATCGAAGTGAATGTCGGCGATCAGCGGCACCGTCATGGCCGCTTTGATTTGTGGAAGGACGTGGGCGGCTTCGTCGTCAGGAACGGCCACGCGAATGAGTTCGCAGCCGGCGGCTTCAAGCTGTTGAATCTGTGCGACCGTCGCAGCCACGTCGCGTGTGTCCGTCGAACACATGGATTGCACGGACACCGGAGCATCGCCGCCGATTTTTATTTTTCCGACGGAGATCTGCTTGGTCTTTCGCCTTGCTATATGCATCGACGCCGCTCGCCTTTTCCGTCACCCATTTATCAACTACCCTGCTCATCTCCATGAGGAAGGTGGCCGGCGAGCGCTGCCCCCGTGAATTGGGATTCTACTGCAGGAGCTTTCCCAACGAGTGCCTTCACGCTTTGGTAGATCCCCTCAGCCGTCAAGCCATACCGTTCACGGAGCAGATCTTGTGGGCCCTGTTCGATGTACCAATCCGGCAAACCAAGGACCTTCGTCTTCACAGACGTCACGTCAGCTTCCGAAAGGGCTTCGAGGACTCCGGAGCCGAAACCGCCCATCTTACTGCCCTCTTCAACCGTCACGACATAACGGACCCGCTTCGCCACGTCCACGATGAGTTCATGATCAAGGGGTTTGGCAAATCGGGCATTCACGACAGCGGTCGATATTCCTTCCGTTCTGAGCCGTTCAGCCGCCTCAACGGCTTGCCACACAGGGACACCGATGGCGACGATGGCGACATCCGTTCCATCCTTCAGCAACTCACCTTTTCCAATAGGCAATGCACGAGGAGCAGCGTCCATTTCCACGCCGAGACTCACGCCGCGCGGATATCGCACAGAAATCGGTCCATTATATTCCACGCAGGTCTTCACCATATGCTGCAGCTCGTTTTCATCTTTCGGGGCCATCACGACCATGTTGGGGACATGGCGCAGGTAGGCATAGTCGAAGGCACCGTGATGGGTCGTTCCATCCTCAGCGACAAGTCCACCACGGTCGATGCAAAAGGCAACCGGAAGATTCTGAGTGGCGACATCATGCACGACTTGATCATAGGCCCGCTGGAGGAAGGTGGCATACATCGCCACGATCGGCTTCATCCCCTGCGCGGCGAGCCCCGCCGCAAACGTCACCGCATGCTGTTCGGCAATGCCGACGTCATAGAGACGATTCGGAAATTCTTTCTCGAAGGCCGTGAGACCGGTTCCCTCGCACATCGCCGCCGTGATGGCCACGATGCGTTTATCCTTACGGGCCAGCTTGACGAGTGCTTCCATAGCGATCGCCGTGTAGGAAGGTCGTGCGGCTTTCTTCGCCGGTGCGCCCGTCTCCCGAACAAACGGAGGACAGGCATGGAACCACACCGGATTCTTCATGGCCGGCTCGTAGCCGAGCCCTTTCTTCGTAATGACATGAAGCAGAACCGGCCCCTTCATCCGCAATACGTTCTCAAGAGTCGGGAGAAGATGTTCAAAGTTGTGGCCGTCGATAGGCCCACTGTACTGAAATCCTAGTTCTTCAAAGAGCAATCCAGGAAGAATCACGCCTTTGGCGAGTTCTTCTGCTCGACGAGCGAGCTTTTGCATGTCTGAGCCGATGTGAGGAATTTTACCCAACAGCTGACCGGTCTCTTCGCGCATCTTCCCATAGAACTCGCCCGTGATGGTCCGACTCAGATAGGCGGAAATAGCCCCGACGTTTTTCGAGATTGACATTTGATTATCGTTCAAAATCACGAGAAAATCTTTTCCGAGTCCCCCGGCATGATGCAGCCCTTCCAGCGTCATCCCCGCCGTCATCGCGCCGTCACCGACCACACAGACAACCTTATGCTTCCGCTTCAACTGGTCTCTGGCTTCGACCATGCCGAAAGCCGCCGATACACCGGTCCCTGCATGGCCGGCATTGAATGTATCGTATTCACTTTCTTCCCGTTTACAAAATCCACTCAGTCCGCCGTACTGGCGAAGCGTGTGAAACTGCTCACGCCGACCGGTGAGGAGTTTGTGCGTGTAGGACTGATTGCTCGTATCCCAGACGATTTTATCGGTCGGTGTATCCAGCAGATATTGCAAGGCGACTGTGAGCTCGACGACACCTAAATTCGAGGCCAGGTGTCCGCCCACATTCGAGACCGTTCCGATTATCTGTTCACGAATCTCCTGACACAACGCTGGAAACTTGTCAGGAGACAAGCGCTTCAGATCGGCAGGACTATAGATCGTCTTGAGTATGGACATAGGATGGTCTCCTTCCTTGGCCCTCTCAACGTGGCCTACACGCAACTACCTTGCACCGTTCGGTGGGTGTCAAGTTTTGGAGAGTCTCACACAGGAACCACATGAAGTCAAGTACTTATGAAACATGCCATGGTAGACGCCCTCTGCCGTGAGCTCCGTTATCTCGTTATGAAGAGTCAAAATCGTCCTAACGGTGTGGGCACCAGATGGTTCAGTTAGTAAGGAAAATCAAGCCCGGCAAAAATAGCGCCCCCTTCTTTACTGTATCCGTAGTCAATCCGTCCCACGACGTTCGGTCTGATAATTCCCCGAAACCCAATGCCCGGTGTAATACGATAGTCTTTGAAGCTCACGTTCTTAAAAGAGTTGAAGACCTGACCGGTATCGATGAACGGCGCGATCTCAAAATCCGCCATGACTCCTGCAAGACGTGTCCGTAGTACATGGATTCGCTCCTCAACACTGAAAGCAATCAGTTGCTTATCGATGTACCGATCCACCCCGAAACCTCGCAGATTATTCTGTCCACCCAACGAGCTCTGTTCATAAAAGGGAACGTCCGAGCCCAAGGTGGCTTGCAAATCGCCGCGAACGACTAAGATGGCCCGCTTGGACTCACTCGCGAACATCTTCTTCACTTCGAGCCCATACCTCGAATACAGCGGCTCTGCACCTTGTTTGAAGTTGTAATTCAACTCGGCATAGGCCGTGATCGCCATCCCATCCGTCGGCGTCACCAGATTATTTCGTGTATCGTAATGAAAACTGATTCGCTGGCCGAGAATCGTCGCGCCTCCGACGCCGGGAACATTTGGGAATTCAGCCCCCGTAAACGGAAGCTCGGTCGCGCCTTCTTGAATCGGCTGCATATGTCGTAATCGCTGGCTCACTGCGATCTGCGTCACTTCATTGGCATAGACACCGAATCGCCAGTTAAGCCTTGTCTCGGACGCCGTGTAGTTCGTCTCATCATCCTGGACCGTCGTCGGGCCAAGCCCGAAAAACCGGACGGTGGCATTCTTAAAATGCATGGCACTGATCCCGATGCTATACCGCCCGTTGCTGAATCCTGGATCGACATAGCTCAACAGGAATTTTCGCTCAATCCGCTCTGTCCAAGAGGCAATACCTCGAAGCTCTTTTCCTCCGGGCTCATAACGGAATAGATTCAATGTTCCACGCGTGCCGACGATGGAGTTATAGACCACCATCGGCGCGACCAGATATTTGAGATCCCCATCCGGCCCCGTCATAAGAACCGGCACAATGAGACCGACATCGTTGCCGTCGTTCTTGCTGGAACTGACGGCAGGGATGGGAAAGTATTTCACTTCCGCCTGAGCCCGGTCTGGAAACACAGGACAGAGGGTCTCAAATACGACGAGGATGGCACTGACAGCGAAGCGATGCACAAACGGCTTCATGTTCCCGAAGCGTACTGTTATGGGGTTGGAGCCTTAAGCTGAACGGATTTCTTGCGGAGCTGATCGACGAGATCCGAATAGGAAGAGGCACGAAGAATCTTCGTAAACTGCCCGCGGTAGTTATTCACCAGACTGACACCGTCCACAACGACGTCATAGACGCGCCAGTCATCTGCCTTGTTGATCAGGCGATAGTCAAGCGGGATCTCTGTCTTTCCTGAAAGCACCTTAGTCCTGACTTCTGCGTACTCTTTCTCCGTTCGTTCATTCAAATACTGCACGCCCTCGCCAGAATAGGTTTCAATCTTGTCCGCATACGAATTCGTCAACAACGCCCGGAAAAGATCGACAAACTCCTCTTTCTGCTGATCGGTCAGCTGATTCCAGGGAGCCCCCAGCGCCCGTCGAGACATTTCCGTATAGTCAAATCGAGCCGCAACGACTTTCTCGAGCAGGCGTCGGCGCTCCTCGGTTTTTTCCGGTTGTTTCAATTCTTTTTCCCGAACGATACGGAGAACCTCATCGATCGTCAATTTCATTGAGTCGGTCGGTGCACCTGCGTACCCAGGAGTCACCGACAATCCAACGGCAATTGACACCCAGAGCACTATAGCCCCCCAACGGGATAATGGTTCCCTACCCAACACGTTCCTAATCGCTCTCATCGCACCATCTCCCTCCGCCGGTTTATCCGTTTCCCGCTCGGTAATTCCGTTAAGCGAACTAATTGACCTTCCCATGAACGTACTGACTCACTAACTCCTCCAAATCAAGGCCCGATTCAGTATCACGAATGATATCTCCGGGTTTCAGAGGATCTCCGCCGCCACCCGGCGAGAGCGCGAGATATTTTTCTCCGATGATCCCTCTGGTCTTGATGGAAGCGATCGTATCGGAATAGAGCTTGGTTCCGTTCTGGAGCGCCAGCCTCACCATCGCCCGATCTTCCTTCAGACTGATTGCTTTAACTCGGCCCACCTCGACACCGGCGATCTCCACGGCCGCTCCGGATTTCAATCCCGTGGCTGAGTTGAACAGCGCATCCACTTCGTAGACATCTCCGCCGATGAGTTCCAATTTGCCGAGCTTGATCGACAGATACCCCAAACAGACGATGCCGACCAGCACAAACACGCCGACGATCAATTCCAGCTTACTCTTCTCCATCGGGAAACTCCTCTAGGCCTCTGCGGTCGCTGCGCGTAACGGCACCGAGCCTCCGACGGAGATGAATTCTCGGATTTCCGGATCGGTCGTCCGTTGGAACTCCGTCGACTCCGCCATCGCCGCGATCTTTCCTTGTTTCAACATGGCCACGTAATCCGAAATTCCAAAGATCTCCGGGATCTGATGACTCACCATCACGGCGGTAAACCCAAACTTCCGCTGCATGCTCGTGATGAGATCATGAATCGACTTGGCCATGAGCGGATCAAGTCCCGTCGTCGGCTCATCGAAAAGAATGATCTCCGGCTGCATCACCAACGCGCGGGCCAGACCGGCGCGCTTGCGCATCCCGCCGCTCAACTCCGCAGGGAACTTGTGCCCCATCCCCGCCAGGCCCACTTGTTCCAACTTTTCCTCGACACGACGGGTCACATCGCTGCCTTTCAGCCGAAGTTTTTCCCGCAGGGGAAACGCCACATTTTCGAAGACCGACAGCGAATCAAACAGTGCCGCCCCCTGGAACAGCATCGCGAACCGTTTACGGACCTCGTTGAGCGCATGTCCACGGAGCCGTGAAATCTCCACTCCGTCGACCCACACTTCTCCGGAATCCGGCTGGAGCAGGCCGATCATGTGCTTCAGCAAGACACTCTTGCCTTCTCCACTTCGTCCGATGATCGTCGTCAGCTTCCCTTCTGGCACCGCCAAATCGACACCCCGCAAGACCGGTTGCCCTCCCAAGGTTTTCGTCACACCCACCAGCTTCAGCATTGGTTACAATAGGAGCGAGGTCAAAAAATAGTCCCACACGAGAATGAGGACCGACGATAACACAACGGCCTCGGTTGTAGCGGTACCCAGACCTTCGGCACTCATCTTGGTGTAGAACCCCTTATAGCAACAAACCCAGCTCACAATCAGCCCAAAACTGATCGATTTAAGGATGCCGCCGTAGACATCTTTCCACTCGACCGCGGCCTCGATGGAATTCCAGTACGAACCGGCGTTGACGCCGAGCAGGTCCACTCCGACAAGGTGACCTCCATAGATTCCCACCACGTCGAAAATAGCGACCAGCAGAGGAACGCCGATCAAGCCTGCCACGAGCTTCGGCGCGATCAGGTATTGGAGCGGATTGACAGCCATGGTATCGAGTGCGTCGATCTGTTCCGTGATCCGCATGATACCGATCTCTGCCGTTATAGCGGAGCCGGCACGCGCCGTCACCATGAGCGCGGCCAAGACCGGCCCTAACTCGCGAATCATGCTGAGCGCCACCGCGGAACCCAACAGCCCTTCTGACCCGAACTTTCGTAACGTATAGTAGCCTTGCAGCGCCAGGACCATCCCGGTGAAACCCGCCGTCAGCACGATAACAAACGTGGACTTGTAGCCGATGAAGTGGAGTTGCTTGATGATTTGCATGCCTCGCAACGGCGGACGTGCCAGCCAAGCGAAGGACGACGCCACAAAGATCAACATGCGACCCATTTCGGCCACGTACGTAAGCGTCCATCGGCCGATCAGTTGAAGTAGTGCCATGGTTTAAGTCGCTGTGAGTTTTTGCTCATGCCGCTCGGTCGCCATCGCGGCGGCATAGCGATGGAAAAAGGCCGTTAAGGCTCCTCCTGCTGCTATGCTCTGTCGACGAAGCCGGCCAAGGCCCAAGAGACATGATGGAGCGGCCAAAACAGTCCCAATACCTTTGAGCCACCCAGTGGGCCTGAGAAACAGATTGAAGTCAAGCGGAAGATCTTCGTCCAGAAGATCCGAAACAGATCTGATGATGACAAAGGGGACTCGCGCCCGCTGTGCTTCGACGGCCATCGCTGAGCTTTCCATGTCGAGGCCGATCGCATGCGTCCTTTGGGCAATCTGTCTTTTTTCTGACGCCCTGCCGATGATCCGATCAGTTGAAATAAATCGTCCGATACGCTCAGGCGGCACCAGAGTCCGGGCAAACGCCACTGCGCGATCCCGTTCATCACCCGGCACATCGAGAACCTCTGACGGCTCATTGCAATGCTCTCCGCAATGCATAACTTCAGGGCTTATTAGAAGCGCCCCAATGTCCGCTGCGATGAACGCACAGGCAAATCCCGTCGATATCATCAAGCCGAAGGATCGGCCTTCGAACAGTTGAGCGGCGCATCGTCCTGCTTTCTCCAGACCAACGCCGGTTTGGGCAAGCCAATATTCCCTGTGGCCTACGGTGCGCACAGAAACAGAGAGGCCGCCGATCCGACGTTCAACACCCGGAGGAAATGCAGACTCGACGGCTCCCATTTCCCATGGGGTGGCGGCACAGATCGCAATTCGCTTAAGCGTCACAGTGCCCGATGAGAGCGGGGAAAGAGAACCGGCGGGTGTCAATGCTCGGGCCAGTACGAGTCAGTTCCTTGAATGTGATGACGAAGTTCGTCAGCTCGCATCTTTCCACGAGAACGGAGGTTACGATACATCGCCAGGGCCCAGAACGGGAAATACTGGCAATACCAATGATACCGAAGATAGAACACACGCGGGAATCCCGTACCGGTATGAGCTACTTCTTCCCATGATCCATCCTTCATTTGGCGGCGGAGGAGGAATTGCACCCCGCGTGCGACACTGAAGGAATCAATCGCTCCGGCCGCCATCAGAGCCATCAACGCCCATGCTGTTTGCGAAGGCGTGCTCTCTCCCTTACCATGATGGTCCAAATCATCTCTATACGAGAGACAGGACTCACCCCACCCACCGTCAGGGTTCTGTTTCGATTCCAACCATGCAACCGCCCGACGAATATAGGGCGCCGAGAGATCTTCACCAATGGCCCTCAGTCCAGCTAAGACGGACCAGGTCCCGTAGATATAGTTCACACCCCATCGCCCATACCAACTTCCATCCTGCTCTTGTTCTTTTTTAAGGAACGCTAAAGCCCGCACTGCGGCCGGGTGCGCCTTGTCATATCCCAATGCGCCGAGCATCTCCAGGCATCGCCCGGCCAGATCGGAGGTACTGGGGTCCAGAAGAGCTTTATGATCCGCAAAGGGTATATAATTGAAGACGACTCGATTGTTGTCTTTATCGTAGGCGCCCCAGCCGCCGTCTGATCCCTGCATCGCCAAGACCCATCGCATCCCACGACGAATAGACTCGTTCAGCTCGTCCTCCTGACCCGCGATCTTCAATTTGGAAAGCGCCATGATCACCACGGCTGAATCGTCGACATCCGGATACAATTCGTTCTCAAATTGGAAGTACCATCCACCCGGTTCCGCATTCGGCGAAGAAACAATCCAATCACCCACCGTTTTCGTTTGCCGGGACATTAGGTACCGTCCCGCTTTTTGAAGCGCAGGATGATCCTGCGACACCCCCGCTTCGATCAGAGCATTCGCCAACAACGCGGTATCCCAAATCGGAGAAAAACAAGGCTGGAGATGGAGGGTAGGAACGACTTCGCCGTCGATTATCGTGGAACCATAGACCTCCAACTCCTCGATCTCACGAAGTGCCTTGACGACCAGGGGGTCATCGGTGTCATACCCTAAGCATTCAAGCGCCATGATGGAGTTGGCCATCGCCGGATAGATCGCGCCGAGCCCACCCGAACCCTTGAGATGGTCCAGCATCCAGGTCGCCGCTTTATGCAGCGCCTTTTCCCGCAATACCCGCATGGGCATCCGGTCATACAATTTCAACATCGCATCCAATGCCACGAAGAAGTTATGCGGAGTGAACCACGCCTGATCCTTATTGAACGGAGGGTATTTCCAATACCGCACCTCAGCGCGCGGAATCGGGTACAATTCGTCGATGCCTTGCTCGCAAGGAATTCGGCAAACCGGGCGGTGCGCGAATACGATGAGCAAGGGGATCAACACGGCCCGGGACCAATACGAGATCGCATAGATGCTGAAGTAGAACTTCTTCGGCAACAACATCAGTTCGACCGGCATGTGGGGAACGCCTTCCCAATCGTACTGATCAAACAAGGCGAGCGTGATTTTCGTAAACACATTGGCTTGCAGGACGCCGCCCATCGCCAGAATCCGTTCTTTAGCCCGAACCATAAACGGTTCGTCTGCCGACACACCGCTTAATTTAAGGGCAAAATAGGCCTTGACGGACGCGCTGATCTCCGCCGGGCCACCATAATAGATCGGCCATCCGCCGTCGGGCAGTTGAGTCGTCTTGAGATACCGAACCGCCTTCGCTTCTCGATCCGGATCGACCCGATCAAGGAATCGACGAAGCATCAAGTATTCGGATGTCAGGGTGGTGTCTGCTTCTAGCTCTGCCACCCAGTACCCTTCAGCATGTTGACGATTGAAAAACCACGATTGACTCCGCCTGATCGCATCATCCACTGCATCAGGCTGGCTGACAGCATGACCGATAGGGCGGCGAGCAGTGGAAGAATCCAATGAAGGCAGGACAACCGGTTTGTCCGAAACTAACCGAAGCGAAGCCACAGGGGTAAACTCCGTAGCTGGATCGAGTCGCCCCTGAACGGTTGAGAGCAGGCTGTCGGAGAGGCGGTTGAACAACGCCTTTATAATATTCATGAATTTTTATGACTTGAACGACAGGACTGAGGGGTGTGAAAGACCGACATTTTGCAATGGTCTCCCTTAGTAAACCTTTCCAACTCTCCCTCGGATGTACGGCAGGCTTATAGCAGACGTTTAGGAGCGAGTCAAGCGAACGATGGGAGAAGTGCCTGAAGTATATGTATATTTTACCGCTGTATGCAATCAAGAACACCGATTTAATAGCATCAATAACTGAACCTGATTGTATTTTCCATCACAGAGATGTAGTGCTCCCATTTGTCAAGCGGCCACGAACTGAGTACTGTGGCTCAGTTGTTGTTCGACCTGACACGGCGTCCGATACCCGAGCGCCGAATGCAAATAGCTTGTATTGTACCAGTCGACCCACGCCGCTAGGACGCGTTCCAGCTCCAGTGAACTGGTCCACTCACGGAGCCAGAGGAGTTCTTCCTTCAGTGTCCGCATGAGCCGTTCCGTGTCGGCGTTCCCTTTCGGGTTGTGATAACTCGTGAACGCCTGCGTGATTCCGAGTGTCGCACAGGTCTTCATGAAAGGCGACTGACGTGGGCTGACACCCATTGTTGCTCATCAGCGACAGCCCCTGGCCTTGAACCCCTGCCGGGAATTGGCGCTGCACTGCCTGCTCTAGCGCCAGGAGCCAGTGTGCGCTCTTGGCGTGAAGCCCGGCATAGTGGCCCACAATCTTCTTCGTGTACCAGTCCAGCACGATCACGACATACACCTAGCCGAGGGGCTCAACCATCACCTTGGTCATATCGATACCCCACCATTGATTTGGAGCTGTCGGGCGCGGTTTGCTACGGCCGGGCGTCCGCGTCGCTTTCAGCCGGGGATTGGCCTTCACCAGCAGACCGTGTTGCCGCATCAGCCGCAGCACGCGTTTCTTGTTGATCTGCGGTCCGTCTACAAACCGCAGATGGGCCCACATGCGCCGATAGCCCCAGAACGGATGCTCAGCCTTCAGGGTCTGGATACGCTGCACGACGGACTCGTTTCGCTTCGCGACGGCCACCGAGGCGCGCCGGCTCATGGCCACCCCTCCGCGTCGCTTTTTTTGAGCTCCAGCGTCAATTCCCCGACGAGGTTCTTCAGCCGAGCATTCTCGCGTTGGAGGCGTGCTTCACGGTCCGTCTGCTGCGCCCCCTCAAACGTCTTCGGCGCATTCGCGAGAAACTGATCGCGCCACTGATCATACTGGGCCTGGCTGATCTGATAGTCCTGACAAATCGCCCCCACCGCTTTGCCCTTGAGGCCCTCAAGGACGACGGTGGCTTTGGTCTTCGCGTCCCACTTCCGCCGTCTCATGGCTGATCCCTCCTTGGTGGATCAGCCACAGTCTACTTAGTTCCGATAGCCTTTGTCTTAGAGGGGAGCAGTATAGAGAAGAGCCAACTGGAATGACTTCAAGACGACGATGCATGTTAAATGAGATCATGGATAGAAGATGAGGAAAATGTAAAGTCGTGGAGGTAGCGAGTGCGGCACAGGATACACGGCACGAAGGAAAGCGGATTGAGAGACTAGAACCTATCTCAAGCGCCGCTCTCAAGCGCCGCTTTATTGGGTCCGAATTACATGAGGGGAGAGTTTCGACCTCAGTATTTCCAAGGATTCTGCTGGCTCTCGATAGCTGCCGTTCTCCAAACGAGGGCTGTTCCGCCGTTGAAAACGATTGTGAGATAAGTTCTAGTTACCGCATTAAGAGAACAACGAGTGCGATGAAGCTCCACAACGTGACTGACAAGCGCAGCCCATTGATAATGCCTGTGGCTGGCCTCAACACATCATCGTCGTCCAGCTTCTCCTGCCGTTCATCTCGCACCACCTGCAACCACTCCCCATCAGCTTTGATGCCGGGCATGAGCAGTGCTTCCAAGGTCACTTGCGCTCGAGCTAGATTGGCTACCGATTGTGGATGCAGTCTTCTGTTCGAAGCTTGAGAAAGCGCCATGATGGCTCCTCATTGATGTAGGTTATGAAGCGGCTTTCACAATCTACAGAGCAACAACGATACCGTGGATCATTGGCTTCTCCTAGTGAAACCGGCTTTTTAGACTACATGGTCATGATGGGCATGCAAATGAGAAGGGTCGTACAAGTCATTGACGAATATCGCTTCCTTTTTTAGGTACTCCCACACTCCGGCAAGTGAAGACAGTGCTCCACTACTCAATCGCTCTTTCCCGCCCTCTGGAGCATTTTTCGGTATGATTCGGACACTTTTGCACACTGACGGATCAAACTACCTACGCGAATTGACGTCATAGAAGCAAAAAAGGTTACTTCGGAAAGCAGAAAGCTTCGTCCATCACCCTGGCGACCTGTCACAACTCACAGCAAGCCGCTCAAAACCCGTTTAACCAAAGCAGCGGAGAAGGACATAGAAACTCTCCATTTAACATTGCTGAGCCTGACGGACACCAGTTTGGGCGCCCTAGGCGCTTTCATAAGTACGTCAAAGAGCGAACTGCCATAATTCATTATCCTCTCATCCACCATGCTGATTTTAAGTAATTGTTCTAGTTCATTCTTTGTGTGAGTTATAATTCAAAAATTCCAGTTATCTGTTCGTAGGAGAAGAAAAAGCCGTGTTGCGTTTTCCTCAAAAAGTCACTTTCATTTTGTGCATGGTCATCTGCAGTCTCTTACTCATCGGATTTTTGTCACAGATGTTGAAGTTCTATATCTTTGATGGACACGAAGGCCCATGGTGGATCGAACGGCTAATAAGGCTGGTAGATCTAGACCGAGAGAACAACCTCCCCACCTGGTATTCTTCCACTGCCCTCTTCGCGAGTTCTGTTTTAGCTGGACTCATTGGTTGGACAAAGCAGCATGAGGGTGAATCATATGCCAAGCACTGGCTGACATTGGCGGGAATTTTTCTTCTTCTCTCGGCGGATGAGGCAGCCAGCATACATGAAAAGACTTCTGTGATCGCTGAAAAGCTGCTCGAACGGGCGGGCCTCATGTCTGACTATTTTTATTACGGATGGGTAGTATTTGGCATCGGAGCGGTGATGATCGTCGGTAGCGTATACCTCAAATTTCTTATCGATTTACCCAAGGAGACAAGGCTATGGTTTCTCTTCGCCGGATTCCTATTTGCTGGAGGCGCTATTGGGCCTGAACTGCTTGAAGGTAAAATTTTCGCCGTTGAAAATAAAGTAAATGTGACTTTCGCTCTCCTAGTTGTCGTTGAAGAGGGGATGGAAATGTTCGGGGTCATGGTGTTCATCTATGCCGCACTATCCTTCATGAGCCACGAGAACATGCGAAGGAGCCTGTTGCGACTTCATCACGATGCTGTAGGTTGGCTCGAACCTGATCATCCATCTTTCTTATCCTCCCCACCACCGTTCGGCCGTCAAGAGAACACGTCGAACCATAGTGTTCCACGCTCAGAAACAGCAGCTTCCCAACATGAAAAAATGTGAATAGAGTCCGAAGTCCTACCAAATGGCATCGTCTGGTAGGCTGCTGCAGGAACTATCGATAGGAGCGTTTCCGGGCGTTGTCAGGCTACAACGACATAAGTTACGAGAGATGTATGAACTCTTAGGCTGGCTGGAGATCGCCGAGTCTAACGGACACCAATTTGGACACTCCAGGCTCTTCCATCGTCACACCGAAGAGGGAATCGGCGATGCTCATCGTTCGCTTATTATGCGTGATGACGAGGAACTGCGCGTTCTGAGCCAGCTCCTTTAAGACTCCCGTGAACCGGCCGATGTTTTCCTCGTCCAGCGGGGCGTCAATTTCGTCCAACAGACAGAACGGCGTCGGTCTGATTAGAAAACTCGCAAACAACAGCGCCATCGCCGTGAGCGTTTTTTCGCCGCCCGACAGCATGGTGATATTCTTCAGCCGTTTACCGGGCGGCTGGGCCACTATTTCAATACCCGGTTCCTGATTGCCGACCGGTTCACCGTTCTCCGGAGGCGGTTCATCGACCAACTGCAGCTCGGCCCGCCCACCAGGGAAGAATTGGCCGAAGACCTCGGTGAACTTCTGCTGCAATTCTTCGTACGTGGCCGCGAACATCTCCTTTGTCGTGCGGTTAATCCGCTGAATAATTTCCTTGAGCGAAGCGATCGAGTTTGACAGATCCTGTTCCTGCGCAGACAAGAATTTGTGACGGTCCTCCAACTCCTGATGTTCGCTGATGGCGGCCAAGTTGATCGGCCCCATACGATCCAGCCGATCACGGAGCTTCTGCAACTGCTCTTTCAACTCGGCATCCGAGCGGTGAGCGGTTTCCTGCACGGCCTCGCAGCCACCCTCGTTCATCAGTTCGCTCGATTTCGCAAGATCATCAACCAGGGTGAGGGGATCAAGCTGGTAGGTCCCCGACAATGTGCCTTCGACAGTCCCCAATTGCGTGCGAATTTCCGCTCGGCGAGCCTCCGCCGTCATGCGCGCATCTCGAATGACCGAAATCTCTCGACGCAACCCTTCCAGGCCGGATTCAAGCGTTTGGCTCGTCGCCATCTGCTGTGCCTGTCGCTCCTGAGCGGAAATCAATTCCTCCTTCACCCGCCCTGCCGTGATCCCAAGTTCTTGGCAGAGGGCTTCCTGACGGGCTTGTTCGGTCTGACTCTGCTCGATGAGCCCCTTTAGGCTACTCAGGTGCTCACCCAATGCGCGACGGCGATCTTCCGTTTCCTGAATCTGTTGTGTCACCCGGGCCTGGTTCAGTCGCTCATGTTCCCGCCTGGCTCGCAACCCTTCCACAGTCAGCTTCGCTTCCGTCACACGTTCCTGGTGCGCTCTCATATTTTGATCGAGCAGCGTCAGTCGTTCGTGCACTCTTCCCAACATCGCTTCTTGTCCATTTTTCTCAGCAAGCCACTGACCCAATTGGATTTGGACCGACTGCGACTCTTGTTCCAACCGCTGCCCTTCGTTAATACCTTCCTGAATTTCCGTCTCCATCCCAGTAAGTCGATGATCAAGATCGTTCAGCACATGCTGAAGTTTTTCTTCATCCTTGCGCAGCGACAGATTTTGCATTTCGGCGTCACGAAGCGCATCTCCGAGTTGGCGGTCCTGCTGGGTGAGCAACTGGATCTGGGCAAACACCATATCTCGCTGTTGCTTGCTCTGATCGAGCTCTGTCACAAGCGAGTGGCGTTTGGCTTCAAGATCGATCACCTCTCGTCGACGCTCCAGTAAACCCGGCGTGCCTTGAACCTGACCGCCCGTCACGATGCCTGACGCATCCACCACTTCACCATCCAGGGTCACCAGGATGGGCCCGTTCGGAGCGCTCCATGCATGTTGCTCCCACAGCTGCATCGCCTGGTCCAATGATCGAACAATGACGACGCGATCGAACAACGCATCGCGGGCCGCCGTCCGGGGCGCATCGGTTTGCACCAGGTCCACAGCGAGCCCCACGACGCCTGGCTGTGTTGCGATCGACGCCCACCAATCGTGAAGCCGTCCGCCTTCCCATCGTGGAGACTGCGGAATAAAACTGCCTCGCCCAAGCGCCTCCTCCTGGAGAAAACGGATCACCCGTGGCCCGACGGACGGTTCATCTACAAACCACCCGCGAACACGCTCTCCCAACACGGCCTCAACCGCCCGCTCCATCCCCGACGGGATCACCAGCCATTCGGCCACCGCATCCCGCACTCCGTCACAAGACTTCAAAGCGGGACCTTGCTGAGTTCCCTGTCGACCGTAACCCATCTCCTCACGGACCACACTCTGCAACGCCTCAAGACGAGAATCCACTCCGGCCAACTCCTCCGAGCGTCGTAAGATCATCTGATCCAACGACTGGAGGGTGCCCGTAACTTGAGCGGCTTCCTCTTGCACGGTTCGTTGTTCCATCCGTAGTTGCGTCACAAGACGATCGGCCTCTCCATATTCCTTGCGCAATACCTCGTGACGACCGATTGCCGCTTCGCGTTGGCTCCGCAATTCGTCTCGCTCCGACGACAAACGAGTTCCACGGCCCGCGAGATCTTCCATTCGCTTGGCCAGTTGCGCGATACCTTGTTCGGTATTTGCGACCAGAACAGCCAGTTGCAGGACGTCTTTGCGCCCTCGCTCCTCCTCCTCGACAGCCTCAGACCGTTGGTGGAGCAAGCGTGTCATCTCCACATTGAGTTCCTCGAGAGCCCGATCCCGAATCGCCATCTCTTCCTCGAACGACGTTAGTGACGACTCGATGGCGTGAAGCGCAGCAGCCAAATGCTCCTGTGATCGGACCAGTTCTTCCAGCTCCGCTGATCCCTGTACCTGTTGTTGGCTGAATAACAACCCTCGGTTCCGTTCGACCTCCGCCGCCGTCAGCGCATGGGCCTGCTGCTGTTCGACACCCGCCAGTTCCTCTCGAATCTTCCCGATGGAATCGGCGGTCGCAATCGCATCAAGGCGCGCCTGTTCGAGTTCCGTCGTGAGTCGAGCCTGTTCAGCGGCCTTTTCAGATTCTTGTTGATCCAGGTTCAGCACCTCGACCTCCGCCTTTTGCAAAGCCTGCCGCAATACCCTGAATTCACGGGTCAACAAGGTCACTTCGATTTCACGTGCCTCACCCTGCAACGTCTGAAAGGTGCGTGCTTGACGCGCTTGGCGTTCCAAAGAATTCAGCTGCTTCTTGACCTCTGCCACGATGTCTCGGACACGCAGGAGATTCTGCTGCGTTGCTTCCAGTTTTCGCAATGCCTCGGCCTTTTGTTTCTTATAACGGACGATGCCCGCGGTCTCCTCGATGAGCTCACGCCGGTCTTGCGGCGACGCATTCAAAATCTGGTCGATTTGTCCCTGGGCAATGACGGTGTGTCCTTTGCTCCCCGCCCGTGTGTCGAGTAACAAACTACGGATGTCCTTCAACCTGCACTGAATCTTATTAATGAGGTATTCGCTCTCGCCGTTACGGTACAAACGGCGGGTAATCATCATTTCTTGCGCCTCAGTCAGCTCGTTCGGAAGCCCCGAGCTGCCATCCAGTTTCATCACCGTTGGATCAAGCCCACCGATCACCAACGATACCTCCGCCATTCCTAAGGGCTTTCGCAGTTCGGTGCCGTTAAAAATGACGTCTTCCATCTTCTCGCTTCTGAGCGTTTTGGTGCTTTGCTCGCCTAACACCCATAGGATGGCGTCTACGACGTTGCTCTTTCCGCTCCCATTCGGCCCGACGATCGCGGTGACCCCCTCGGGAAACTCGATCTTGGCTTCAGCGAACGACTTAAAACCCAACATGTTCAACGATTTCAAATGCATCGGCTCACCTTCTTACCCTACACGTACACACATACGGCGTGACCTCGAATAAGTACGAAATGACAGCCCTTGTACCATAGGGATTCCCATAAATCAAAAACAAAACACTTTAAATGGTGGGATAGCTAATACGGCTCTACAATATGTAGGGCCATTTGGCAACACGTTGTGGATGGCAACGTTAACTAGCCGGCAATGCTGGCGACCGGCTTCTTTGAGGATTCTATCTGCACAAGTTCCTTCGGCAGGAGGAACTCCACGTCTTCCTCGATCACTGTGAGTTCTTCAACATCGGACGGTTCTGATGCTCTTAAGAACGCAACTACTTCCGTGACCAGGATTTCCGGGGCTGACGCCCCGGCGGCGATCCCCACTGCCTTAGCCCCTTGCAGCCACGCCGGATCGATGTCGGCGGCCGAATCGATGAGATAAGACGGAATCCCGCACTGCTCTCCCAGTTCTCGGAGACGATTGGAATTGGAGCTATTCGGCGACCCGATGACCAGAATGACATCGACCAAGCGAGACAATTCTTTGACGGCATTCTGCCGATTTTGCGTTGCGTAACAGATATCTTCCTGGTGTGGCCCCTTGATGTTCGGAAACCGCTGATGCAATGCGCCGACGATGTCCCGGCATTCATCCACACTCAACGTGGTTTGCGTGACATACGACAGATTGACCGTGTTGTCCACCTGCAGTTTTTCCACATCTTCCACTGAAGACACCAAGTGAAACTTATCGGGAATCTGGCCCAACGTGCCGATCACTTCCGGATGGCCGGCGTGACCGATAAGGATCAGCTCATACCCCTGGGTATAATCGCGATTCACTTCGTTATGGACTTTGATCACGAGCGGACACGTCGCGTCGATCACATGGAGACGACGTTGATTCGCCTCCTCCCAGACCGACTTCGCCACGCCGTGTGCACTGAAGATCACAACCGACCCTTCCGGAACTTCGTTCAACTCTTCCACAAAGACTGCGCCCTTTTGCCGGAGCGAATTCACCACATGACGGCTATGGACGATCTCGTGACGAACATAAATCGGAGCCCCGTACTTCTTGAGCGACAGATCCACGATATCGATCGCTCGATCGACACCGGCGCAAAACCCACGGGGATTGGCAAGATAGATCTTCATGGTCGTCATATCTCCTTGGCTCAGCTTCAGAACAAGGACATTTAATCAAGAGCCTGGCTCGGTTGTTCACGATACGTCAGATGAACGGGCGCCGTCAACAGAATTGCCTGACAGGATTATCATCGACGACCCACGCCGCTTCCCTTGCTTCTGATCCGTTATTTTTTGTATGTGCGCTCATCCCGCTTGGCAAGTTTCAAGATCACCACCTTTTTTCGTTGATCATCGACATCGTACAGGACTCGGTAAGGGCCAATCCGAAGGCAGTACTCAGCCGTGAATTGCAACATGATGAGCTGACCGGTGCGCTTCTTGGTCCGTTTGCCCTGAGGCTTTGGATTCGTCGCAAGGGATCGGATGGCAGTAACAATAGCTTCCCGATAGGCAGGAGGGATATTCTCCAACGACTTCTGAAACGCACGCTCGACTCGTTCGCTAGGAAAGACAACTTCGCAGGGCAATTATAGCCCTATCTTTTTGAAGAGGCGTTCGGCAGAAACCTGTTTACCTTGGGCGTATTCGGTGCGCGCCCGTTCAATTTCCCCAAGAAGCTTCTTATCCTTGAGTTCATCGAGGGTTTCGACCAAATCCAACATGTCTTCATAGGGCACAAGAAATGAGACCGGTTTGCCATGGGACAAGACCATCGAGGGAGACTTCGAGCGGATGAGCTTGGAAAGTTGCGCCTGTGCTTCTCGCACATTGACCGGCTTGGCGTTTCGAAGCAAACTACTGGCGCTCATCACTATCTCCCCACGTATGGCAGTTGTATAGGCACTAGCAGGTCCGGCCTTATCCTGCAAGACAGGTAGCTAGCGCTGTGTAGCTAGCACATCATCTGTCCGCTTTTTGTAGCACATGAAGTGTCCGGTTTAGGGTGCGCCCTCAAGGAGGGCCACCATGACACGGGCGACAGTCCTACAGGAGATGAGGCGGATGCGATTCGAAGAGCGGTATACACGGCGACAACGCCGGGAACTCACGATGACGGAAGCAGCGGACATGCTGGGGATCACCGAACGAACCTTTCGCCGGTGGAGCGACCGGTATGAGGCCGAAGGCGCGGCGGGGCTTGCGGATCGGCGGCTCGGGCGGGCCTCGGCCCGAGCAGGCCCGGTGGATGAGGCTCTGCAGATGGTGACTCTGTATGAGACTCGCTACACGGGGTGGACGGTCAAACATTTCCACGAGCGCTGGCACGCGGACCATGGCGGGACCCGCTCTGACACGTGGACCAAGAACCGGCGGCAACGGGCCGGACATGTGCTGCGGGCGCCCCGGCGCCGTGCGCATCGCAAGAAGCAGCCCCGCAAGCCGCTGCCGGGGATGATGCTCCACCAAGACGGTTCCCGGCATGAGTGGGTGCCCGGCTGTCAGTGGGATCTCATTGTGACGATGGACGATGCCACCAGTGAGCTCTATTCGGCCTTCTTTGTCGAGGAAGAAGGAACCATGAGCAGCTTCCAGGGGCTACGAGAGGTCATCAAGACGCAGGGCCTCTTCAGTTCCCTCTATACCGACCGAGGGACGCACTATTGGTACACCGAGGCGGCCGGAGGCAAGGTCGATAAGATGCGACTCACGCAGGTGCATCGCGCCTTACGACAATTGGGGATCACGCTGATTCCCGCGTATTCGCCGGAAGCGCGAGGTCGCTCGGAACGCGTCTTCCGCACCTTGCAAGATCGGTTGCCCAAAGAGTTGATGCTGGCGGGGATCACGGACATGACCGCGGCCAATGCGTTCCTCCGGAATCAGTTCGTCCCCGCCTACAACCGGCGCTTTGCGGTGTCGGCGGCGGAACCGGGAACCGCCTTCGTCCCGTGGATTGGGACTGGCCTCGCCGATATGCTGTGTGTCCAGGAAGAGCGCGTCGTCGCCAACGACAATACCGTGCGGTATCACGGCCAGAGCCTACAGATCCCGCCAGACCGACACCGGTTCCATTATGTGAAAGTCACGGTTCGGGTCCATGCGTATCCGGATGGCAGGTTGGCGGTGTTCCATGGCCCGCGATGCTGGGCACGGTATCAGCCGGATGGGCGAGTGATCGAGCCGGGCGGGACTCCGTCAGGCCATCGTGGCTCGACCCCTGGATCGGACGACCGATCGATCATTGATCCTCGGCCAATTGCGCGCGAAACAGTGTCGGTGCGCGGCTGAAATTATTCGAACGGAAATACCGGACGGATCATGTGCTACATACACCGGACAACTTAACTTGCTATCTACAGACAGGTAGCTACCGCTGCATCGGCGCGGCACCTTGTGTAAACCTCCATATCTGCTCATGTCACCCCATCGCGAGTGATCTAGTCCTCTTCTTGATTTCTCTCTCCCCGGCTTGACTCTCTCTCCCCTCCTGCGTACGCTCCGTCTCCGCTGAGGCTTCTTGTTCTCGTGGTCATTGAAGCTTATCGTTCTTTCTGACCAGTAAAGGAGGTTTTCCAGATGGCTCAAAAACCTTTCCAAGCGGGAGCAGTCGTCAATCTGAATACTGGAGAAGACGTCAAGGATGTCGTCGTGTGTACTGTTCCAGCCAAGAAACGATTCGAAGTCAAATTTCTCGGCATCAATGGTTTCGGGCACCCGAATCAACCGCTCTTCTATGCAGTCCAAGTTACGACAAAATCGCTTCTAGGCATATATCCCATTGCACCCACCGGCACTTCCGAAATAGCTGATCCTCAGTTTCCAACGAGGTATTTCGGGAGCCAGGAAGCCATCCTCTATGCCGATCCGAAGTCCGATCTCATCTTTTCTGTAGCCCGCAAGAACACAACGGGCAATGTCAGGGTGTTCATCAATCTCTGCGGACTTCTCGTTGATATTTGAGACTGGAAAGTATGCGGAGTGGTTAATAGGAAATTAACAACAGAGCGCAGGTGTATGAATACGACCCCAAATCCATCTTCCATTTTGCAAACGGCCTTCGGCTTTTGGGGCTCCAAGGTTCTGCTCACAGCCGTCGAGGTCGGTCTCTTCACGACACTTGCCGGTCGCCATCTCACCGGGGCTGAGTTGGTCAAGGAATTGCAATTCCATCCACGAGCCAATCCCGACTTTTTTGACGCCCTCGTGGCGATGAAGTTCCTCGACCGCGACGGTGACGGCCCAGAAGCCAAGTATTTCAACACGCCCGAAGGCGCCATGTTCCTCGATGCAGCGAGCCCGCGGTACATCGGAGGAATTCTAGTCATGCTCAACGCACGACTGTTCAAATTTTGGAATGATTTGCCCGAAGCGTTGCGGACGGGGCGGCCGCAGAACGAAGTCAAGCATGGGCAGAAAGGCATGTTTGAGGAACTCTATTCGGACCTGCCCCGGCTGGAACAGTTCATGGGCGCGATGACCGGTCTCTCGCGCATCAACTTTGAGGCGTTTGCCGAGAAATTCGACTTCTCGAACTTCCGCACTCTCTGCGACGTGGGCGGCGCGACCGGCCTGCTCAGCATTGAAGTTGCGAAGCGCCACCCACACCTCACCTGCATCAGCTTCGATCTACCGGTCGTCGAACCGATCGCGAAAAAACACATCGCCGCCGCCGGCTTAGCGAGTCGTGTGCGTACGGCGTCCGGTAACTTCTTCAAGGATCGGCTGCCGAAGGCCGACCTCATCACGATGGGCATGATCTTGCACGACTGGAATCTCGAGAAAAAGATGCATTTGATTCGTTCGGCATACGACGCGTTGCCGTCAGGCGGCGCGCTCGTGGCGATCGAAGCATTGATTGACGACGCCCGGCGCGAGAACGTGCAAGGGTTGCTGATGTCGCTCAACATGCTCATCGAGTTCGGCGATGCATTCGATTATTCCGGTGCAGACTTCCGCCGGTGGTGTGGCGAGGTCGGCTTCACACGGTTTGACGTCATTCACTTGGCTGGACCATCGAGCGCAGCAGTGGCCTACAAATAATCCGAGGATGCTGTAAAACCGCTCCAGCGTCGTTCTCGCGGGACACTGCCGCCTCACCGTCTCGGCGGCGTTCACAGACTTGCCGCACCTTATTCGGCGCGGCGTGAACCTCAAGGCCTCAACGTACCACCGGGAAAGAGCTGCCAAGCAGCTCGGGGCGGTGGGTGAAAAAAGATTACGCCTCGCCAAGACACTGGGCGCTCACCGGCTTGCGCCCGTCCGCAAAACGTGACGCTGATTATTCTTCGCCTCGCGGACCTCGCTGCGGCCTTGCTGGACGAGCTTTTCAAGCATCCTCCGCACCTTTACCCGTTCGCTTGACTCTCTCTCCCCTCCCCCGTACGCTCATGGTTCCATGGGGACCTCCGGCAACAAGAAAATTCTCGTCGTTGAAGACGAGCAGGATATTCTGCAGCTCGTCAAGCACTACTTGGAGAAAGAGGGGTTTCGACCTATCCCTGCGATGAACGGGCTCGAAGCGCTGAAGAAAGTTAAAGAGGAGAAACCCGATCTGGTCGTGCTCGATCTCATGTTGCCTGAACTGGATGGACTCGAAATCTGCAAGCGCCTCCGTTCCACTCCCGAGACCGCCATGCTTCCGATCCTCATGCTGACGGCGAAAGCAGAAGAATCGGACACGATCGTCGGTCTCGAGTTGGGCGCCGACGATTATGTGACCAAACCGTTCAGTCCCAAAGCGTTGGTCGCCCGCGTCAAAGCCCTGCTGCGTCGAGTCGAACGAATGCCGGATGTCGGGCCAGATCTCTACCGCTATGGTACGCTGACCATGAATTTGGCCCGGCATGAGGTGAGCCTTGGGACACAAGAGGTGCCTTTGACGGCAAAGGAATTCGGCTTGCTCGAACACCTTCTTCGGCATCGTGGTCGCGTGTTGACCCGTGAGGTGCTGCTCAATGCTGTATGGGGCTATGATTACTATGGAACGACCAGAACGGTCGATGTACATGTCCGCCGGTTGAAACAAAAACTGCCGCTCCTGGAAGAGGCCATCGTGTCCGTTAAATCATTGGGATATAAACTTAAAGATCTCGACGTGTCAGAATGACATGGTCGATTCGATGGAAAGTGACGCTTGGTACGCTCGTGGCGGTTGCCTGTGGACTGCTGACCGCCGGCGTGATGACGGTTCAATCCCTCGAGCAGCGATACCTCGCGCAATTCGGTGATGCGCTGGAGGCAAAAACTAAGCTTGTTGAACACGGCTTTCAACCGCTGTTCCACTCATCGACATCACATCCGTCCACATCTTCGTTGCAAGAGACCGCGCGCGACCTCAGCAACCGAGCCGCTGCCCGTGTGACGCTGGTCGCCGCAGATGGGACCGTGCTCGCGGATAGCGCCGTACGAGATGCCGACTTGTCCGCTGTTGAGAATCACCGGGATCGGCCCGAAATTCAACAAGCTCTTTCTACCGGACATGGACAGGACATCCGCCCTAGTCACACGACCGGCGAGCGAACGATGTACCATGCCATCCTCATGGGGCCTTCACAGGCGGCATCTCCGCTTGTCGTGCGAGTGGGCCTGCCGATGGTCGTGCTGGATCGGGAACTCTCGGAGTTACAGCAGCGTCTCTTTCTTGCGCTTGGAGTCGCCTTTCTCGTCGCCCTCACGCTGAGCGTCTGGCTGGCTCACAGCATTACCAAGCCCATTTCGGACATCGCGTCGGCCGCCCGCCAATTGAGTTCCGGCAATCGGACGTTTCACGTCAGAACGACCGCACAAGATGAAGTCGGCCTCCTGGCCTCGACGCTCAATCACATGGCGGATCAGCTTCACGCCAAGATCAACGAACTTTCGGAAGACCGCGCCCAACTGCTTGCCGTGCTGACGTCGATGGTCGAAGGCGTGATGGTGTTGGACTCCCGCGGACTCGTGTTGCAGATCAACCCCGCGTTGGAACGCATGTTCGGCGTCTCCCGCCTCGAGGCTCGGGGACGACCGTGCGCCGAACTCTTTCGTCACCAACAGCTCAACGACCTGGTGGCGGTCATTCTCCAATCGCACACCTATCGTCAAGATGAAATCGTGCTGCCGCTGAGCGGGCGCTGCCTTCAAATCGAAGCCTCTCCGGCAGGAGGGGAACGGGAAAATGAAGCCAGCGTGGTATTGGTGTTCCACGATATTACCGAGTTGCGGCGCCTGGAAAAGATACGGAAAGACTTCGTGGCGAATGTTTCTCATGAACTTCGAACCCCACTCACCTCGATCAAGGGCTACGTTGAAGCACTGCTCGATGGTGCCAAGGAGGATCCCGCCGCCTCTACGAAATTCCTGGAAATCATCCTCAAGCAAAGTGATCGGCTGAACCTGATCATCGAAGACTTGCTCGAGCTGTCGAAAATCGAATCAGGCGGCGTGTCGTTAAAGGAAGAACCGCTGGAGCTGCGTTCCGTCATCGATCGGACCCTGTCGATGATCAAACCGATCGCCGATAAAAATCGTCACCGGCTCGTCACAGCGGTCGACCCATCGCTCCCTCTGGTGGCGGGTGATGAAGGCCGACTCGTGCAAGTCTTGACCAATCTGCTTGATAACGCCATCAAATATACCCCTGCAGGTGGGACCATTACGGTCGGCGCCAAGCTTGCTCCTTCAGTCGGGAATGTCGAACCACCAGCCAAAGCGATAGAGCTCAGCATCGCTGATACCGGAATCGGTATCCCAGAAGCGGACCGACCTCGTGTCTTCGAACGGTTTTACCGAGTCGACAAAGCACGGTCACGAGAGTTAGGAGGGACTGGACTCGGACTAGCGATCGTGAAGCACATCATTGAAGGGCATGGAGGACAGGTGTGGGTCGAAGCAAATCATCCGCAGGGAAGTCGATTCGTGGTCCGTCTTCCGCTCACTTCCACAGCTCGCAGCTTTTATCACATCAACGAAGCAAGCAAGGCATAAA